>ERZ773213.1514-NODE-1514-length-12179-cov-4.588007_pt1 | contig 12179 bp, 15 predicted proteins | sample MGYA00580996_ERZ773213 | MGnify/ENA primary metagenome ERZ773213 (study PRJEB29015, sample SAMEA2738152) | human oral metagenome | biome: human oral; feature: human-associated habitat; material: saliva | place: China | collected 2197 ...
ATATTCTTGTCTCATTTCAGACGGCCTTTTTACGTTTCTCGCATGGCTTAATTTCGCACTTTTGACACGCCCGCCAGTGCTGCATTTTGATAGGGTTATGCGTCGGAGCGGGTGAGAGAGAGATTTCAATACATTCGGCACGTTCCATCCGTCGACCTTCAAACGGACACATCACCTTACGGAACACATCCGCCACTTTTGCTGCCACTTTGTCAGGCTTGCCGTTGTATTTGCCGTTCAAAATCAGACTGATGCTTGTCGCGCTGTATCGGAGTTTTGCCGCAGTCTTCATCAGTCCGTCTTTCTCGACCTCTTCCTTCAAAACCGCGTACCAATCTTCTTTCATATAATCTTTTTTATTCATAATCAGGAACCTCCCTTAATACAATTTCGTTTATATTTGGGTCGTACACCTCTCTGACAGCCAGCAGCTGCGGTGCTTTCGACCCTGTATTCTTCAAAAGGACAAACGATTTTTTTCGTGCGTTGCCCGTATTTTTCAGATAACCCGCCGCTTCAAGGTGTTGAGCATAAACCTTGGCCATACTGCGGCTGACAGGGTGTGTCATATTGACGTGGGCCGTCAGGCTGTCCAAGTCAAAGGTTTTCAAAATCCGCATCGTCCGCCACAAGGCTTCCGTTACCGGACATTTCAACGGCTGACCGTCATCAGACAAGCGGGGCGCATCCACACCCGCATCCCGCTCCAGTCGGTATCCGTACGGTCTGCAAAAGTCCGAACCCTTCTGTATCGACACAAACCCGCCTTTATTAAGAGCTATCAGATACTTGTACACCGTATTCCCGCTCAGTTGACAGGCTTTGGCTATTTCAGAGACAGTCTGAAGCCTGTCCTTATTGCCCCGCAGACAGTTCCAAATCTCTTGTCGGCGGTTGCGGGGCTTCGTCAATGTCGTCACGCTCATAATTTGACTCCGCGTTTAGGTGCTTCGCCCTTGTACAGGTCGGCTTTCGCACAAACCTCGCGCGTTACCGTATCCAAGCCTTGCTGGTTGGCAAGCTCCAACAGATTGACCAGATTGACCGTTACGCGGCGTACCGAACCGTGCGCCAAATCCACCAAATAAGACAGCGCATCTTTTTCAAACGTCAAATCAGGCGCGTAAACCTTCGCCAACTCTTCCGCGTCTGCCAAATCGACAGGTTGCGCAGGTACCCAAGCCAGCACGCGGCCGTGGAAACGCTCGAATTTCTTCAGTTTGGTCGGCAACATTTCCTCGCCCACCAACATCAGCGGGGCTTGGCTGCCCTCGTAGATGTCGCGCACCAGTTCGACCAATCCCTTATGCGTAACCAAATAGTCCGCCTCATCCAAAATCAACGGACGCTGACTGGCGGCCAACTGTTCGCAGATTACATCCAAACAACCCGCCGCCGTCCGGGCAGGCGGCAAGCCCATCTCGAAGCAGATCTTTTCCAAAAGCGTCTTTTTGCTCCATGCGCTGCGCAGCTGGACATAGTAAGCGCGGGTCTCATTTGCCACCGCCACCGTCGCCGTCGTCTTACCGAAACCGGAAGGGCCGTACAACACACCCAAACCCGGCAAACCGTCCTGACGGTTAACCAAACGCTCCATCGCAACAGAGACCAAAGACAGATTGTTGATATTTGCAATTTTCATTTTTAAAATCCTTTTAAAATAGTAAATAAACCTTGTTTAAAACCCCGAAAGGTCGTCTGAAATCAAGCCATCATCGCCCGTTTGGACAACGCCTTATACTCATTGCTTTGCGGATACCGCTCCAGCCATCTTTGCGCCTGCGGCGGCAAATCCGCCTGACCGCAAAGACGCTGATACAGCGCAAACCGCTCCGATGCTTCGGACGGTACCGACCAGCCCGCAGCAGCTTCCGTTTCAGACGGTTTTTCAACCGCCTTCACTGCCGCCACTTCTACAACCACATCGTCCTCGCGGCTTCGGCGTTCTGACAATGCGGCAGCCTTAGCCTTGATTTGACTCATATCCAGCACCATCCCCCCGATATTGACCGAGTCCTGATGTTCGATGGTCGGTACGCGGCGTTCTTTCAGGATGTTTTGCTGTTGAAGCTCGTTGCGTTTCAGACGCTCGTCGTTGCGTTTGTCTTCCGCGCGCTCCAAGACGCTGACAGGCATATAATCCGTCGAATTTCCATGCCATTCCGCCTTGCAGATAAGCCGTCCCAAATCGTCGTAAATCCAAACCCAAAGCGCGTCCTGCACGTCGTAGCCGACCCTGACCGTTTCGCCGTTGAACTCCATCAGCTCGGCGGAATAATAGGTATTGCTGAACAGCGATACCTCTCCGCGCCGTACCGTGCGCATCACCTGCGGTCGGAACAAATACCCTTCCTCCTCCGGCGACACCCTCGGCGGCTCGCCAAACTCCGCCACCTTCAAAGCCCAAAACTCATTAGGTGACATATGCCGGCGTTTGCCTTCACGGTCAGTAAACTTAGGCAGCGAGCGGTGCGGTCGGTCGTTATATTCGTCCACCACCCGTTCGATATAACCCTTAAACTCATCCCAAGTCGGAATCGGCGAATTCAAAATCTTCCCGTGCAGGCGGACTTCCTTGCGCGACAGCTTAAACAGCTTCTGCCGCGCCTCGTCGTCCATATTTTTCCCCACAAAAGACGGCAGGTTCGCTGCCGCTCGTGTGAAAATATTATGGCTGCGTTCCGACGCGCCCTTCGCTTGCGAGTTATAAGCCCGCGAATGCGTCATCGTCATGCCCAGCCTGCCCATCAGACCCGTTGCCTCATCCGTCATCATCAAGTTTTCAAAGCCACGACCCCAGTCCACATACCAAAGCGCACCGATGGCCGCGCGGCTCGCGTGGCTTAAAGCCTCAAGCACGGTAAACCGACTTTCCGCCAGCCCCACGCTCCAGCCCATACACCGTCTTGTGCCAACGTCCAAAACCGTCGTAATTTCAGGCCTGAACGGCAGCCCCGATAACGGATTCAACACCTCCGCGTCAAACGTATGACCGTCGGCGGTGTAGATGGCGGCAGGTTTCAAGTGCAGGAAATCGCGCCGTTTGTGTGGCAGGATATTTTTCAAATCCCGCGCACCGCGTCGTCCGCGCTCACGCTCCACATTACCAAGCTTGCCCAACCACCGGCGCACTTGATGAATACTTGGCACATCGCCCACTCTCCCCGTGGAAGAGGGTTGGGGAGAGGGCAAAGCCTCCAGCCTGCTCACAAATAAGCGGTAAGCTTCGGAAACAGAAGGCTTCATCGGCAGCCGGTAGCATTCCAAAAACACAGGCAGCCAAGACGGGACGTTCATATCCTCGGTTCTGGATTTCGGCGCGAGGCTGTTAGATTCCCGTGCCGCAAACCACCGTTTGATTGTCCGTACGCTCGGCAGTTTCCCACCGCCGCCACGCCCGTCGGCAGCCAAAGAAAACAGCTTCGCAATATGCTCGAAGCCAGGCATCTTCGCCTGCGTTAAAACAGTCGTCATCGCCGCCTCCTTCGATACGCCCGATTCCGCCATTACCCACTCGACCGCGGAAAGAACCCCGCGTCGTGCCGATTCGCACAGCCGTTGTTGCTCCGTCGAGCCGTCCGCAACGCCGATGGTCAACTCTCCCCCTCTCACATCGGGAGAGGGCAGCCCCGCCGCCTCACTGCTTTTTTCTTCAGAAGACGACAGAGGGGCGGGCAAATCTGACAAACCGCCCAAAACCTCGTTCAACTTCTTCGCCTGAATCAGTTTCAACACCTCCGGGGGCGGTGCATATTCGCGGCGTTTGCCGTTTTTCCCACCCTGACAAGAGGCTTCAATAAAAGACCACTTCTCTCGTTCGACCTTATATAAGATTGCTCTGTTCGTCTTAGGAAATTTTTCCAAGTTCATTTCCAATAACTCGGAAATCGAATAATGCGTTTTCATGCTGCCGCCTCTTTATATAAATAAGCATAGCGGGGGCGGATGCGCCGCCCGTCTTTCGTCCACCGTTCAGGCCACAGCTCATACAAGGGCTTGCCCAACACTTTCGCAATCGCCATCTCGCCGGCAGTCGACGGCTTTCTCAAAGCCTGACGCACTGTGCTTTCGCCTATACCTGCCATCGCAGCCACATCGGCAAGCGACAGTCCCTTCATTTTGATTTCCGCCCGTATCATTTCAGGATGCATACCACTCATCGTTTTCCTTTCTTTATTATCTAGACAGGTCGTCCGCCGTTTCAGACGACCTGTTTAACCTTATTAAATTCGACGAATAAAGTTCCAAGTATCAGCATTCAAACCTATAGCACAGGCATCGTAATAACCGCCTTTCACTTCGGTTTTCTCTCCACCCAACCATTCGATGACGAATTTTTTAGTCTTCCCGCGACCATATTCCAATATCCGCCCCACTGTACTTTCTTGATTCATATCCCAATCGTTCATCTGCATAATATTTGCAATGTGCTTCATTTTGATTCCTTTCTGTATAAAGTATCTAAGCAAAACCGCTTAATCGGTCGTCCGAACCGTTTCAGACGACCTGTTAAACAGTCTCCTTCCTGACGGGTCGAATACCCGTCATTTTTTTGGCTATTTCCAAATTGTTAAAGAACGCTGCAAAATCGGTTATACTGTTTTAAAGTCGCCGTTTTGCTGTTTTTAAAATTATATAACTTGGAAATTATTTCGCAACTAAAATTTCCATGCTTTTCCATGCTTTTTTAACAAGTGATTGTTTTAAATATGAAAATAATTTCTAAGATTTTTTCCATGTTTTTGATTGGAGCATGGAAATGAAAGAGCCGAAATTCAGTATCTCTGAAATTCAGAATTTGATTACCCAGTTGAACCTAATAAGTCTGCCGAATACAACACGCGCCATTCAATACAGGGCAGAAAGAGAGCATTGGGAATATGAAGAAGCACCTTCACAAGGTGGGAAGAAAGGGGTTAAAAGAATCTACCCTCTTCCTCCTTACGTTATTGAAGAATTGGAACAAAAAGGCTTGCTCCATTTGATAGATGGCGCGGATACAGACACGCCGCTTGAAGTCCGCGACACTCAGCCCGATGTGCCGCATCTCGAAAATATGGATTACGCCGACTGGGCGGCGCGTCAGGATACGCGCGACATCGTACCCGTCCGCTATTACAAAGAAGTCTTCGCCAGCGCAGGCAGCGGCGCAATACCGTGGGATACCGACCCCGAGGCCATGTGGTTCCGAACCGCCTTCTTCAAACACCTGCAGCTCTCCCCAGCAGACTGCTTCTGTACCCGTATCGACGGGGACAGCATGTTTCCAACCCTAATCGACCAAGGCACCGTCCTATGGCAAACCGCCACGCGCTACACCCGGGAAGGAATCTACCTATTCCGGCAACAAGACGAACTCCGAGTCAAACGCCTGCAACGCCTGACCGCCGATACACTCAACATCATCAGCGACAACCCAAATAAATCCATCTACCCGACAACCCAACTGACCCTGTCCGCCTCCACCCCCGCCGACTTCCAAATCCTCGGCAAATACCTCTGGAGCTGCGGCATATCAAAATAAACAACTTCCCGATAATTCCCATGACAAAAAAAGCGCGAAACCGACAAAAAACCGTCAGATTTCGCGCTTTTTTCGCAATTCTAAAATTTCCCCCACTTTTTTAAATTTCCTTAGCCTTTCAATAATTTCCGCCTTTTTTTCTCGTTATATATCTATGACAAAACTAACACCACCCCACAGTGTGCTGTACCGTACGGCGGGGTATAGGGAATTGCTTGCGGAGCATTCCATGGTTCAAAGCATGTCGCGAAAGGCGAACTGTTGGGACAATGCGCCGATGGAAAGCTTCTTTGCGGTGTTGAAGACGGAGTGTTTCTATAACGCAGGTGAATTGACGGTAGATGAATTGATGAAGCAGATAGATGACTATATGGATTACTACAACCGGGAGCGTTGCAGTTTGAAATTGAAAAAGCTGAGTCCTGTCGCATACAGAACCCAGCTTGCACAGAGCGCCTGAATAGGCTTTTATGAGTGTCCAAGATTTGGGGGGCAGTTCACTTTGCTTTAAAGTTTTCAGACGACCTTTATTCATTGTTTAGTCATATATTGGGAGCACGACTGATGTATATGGCTTATAGTATTCAATAAAAACTGGATGACATAGTATATCTTTACTAATAAGGAAAGATAGTGGCCGATTCGGGCCCTTATTTCTTGTAACCTACCTGTTCACAGCCTGTATTGCCGTTTTTGCTTGTTAACTTGGCTTTAGCCGATTCTGCATCAGTACATTTATAGGCATTGCCCAAACTATCCATCCAAACGGAAAGTTTGTAATCAGTACCGGTTTTCGGAGTGGCAAAAAGATAATAAGCCCTGCTATTTTTAGCGTCCTTATTTTTCATTTCACCGCTGAAGTCGTATTTGGCAGCGACCTCGGGCGCAGCTTTGTAGGTCTTAACCAATCCCGTATCTCCCTCAATTTCATCTTTTATTTTAAGGGTAGGATTTTTGACTAATTCGGTTTTTAAGGCATTGTTAATAGCAAGCAGTTCCGTATGTGCTTGGGATTGGTAGCCACGTTCGATGTATCGGATATAGGAAGGGTAAGCGATGGTACTGAGGATGCCAATAATGGCAACAACAATCAGCATCTCAACCAGCGTAAACCCTTGAGATTTAGTGATAGACGTATTCATGATTTTATCTATTTATTTTATTCGTTGGCCACATAAGATTGTAGTATAACCACCGTATTTTCGTTTTTTCCCCATGCTTTGGCGGTAACGCGGTAAATGGTACGGTTGTCGGTAGAATTGGTGCTTAGGTATTCGATGATATAACGCGCATCTTTTGCAGCCCCACTATTTTTACCAGGGTATTGCATACCGTTTACATCGATACATTTTGTTTTTGCCTTATTGTGCGTGTCAATACAACCATCTTCTCGAATCCATGCTTCATCTTTTGAAGTACCACTGACAGTAATCGTGCCTGCGGAAGTGGAATATGAACCTGCATTAACTTGTGCCGCTTTGCATAAACCGTTTTTTTTGTCTTTTTTAGTTTTCGAGATCGAAATACAATCATCAGTAAACGGGTAGTCCCCATCCTCAATTTCGTAAATATTATTCTCACCTTCACGCAATGCTGCTTCCGCAAGCGTGGTAGCAAACTTGTGGTCGGCATCGTTAGTACTGATTCGCTGCTCGGTATTGTAGGACTGGGTCGCGGTAACGACGAGCAAGGCGATGACGATCATGATCATCAGGACGATGAACAATGCAAAGCCCTTTTGTGCAGAGGCTTTAGCAGGATGGTTTAGAGTAATCGGTCTGCGCATTTGTTTCCTCCGCGTACAGTTGCGTTGATTTGATAGAGTTGAACTTTGTTTTCATAATTGCTTCCGCCAGCATTAATACTGCCGCTGTTCAACAAGAGTTCGATAGAGGCTGGGGCTTCATCGCTAGACAGTGTCGAAGTATATTTAAATGTCTCATCTTTTGACTTATCCTCACCCTGCTTCTGAGCATTTCCGGCAGGAGTTGGGGCAGGTGCAGACGCAGATGCTACTTCACTTTCCTCAAATGTCTCAGGACAGCCTTCGGTATAAAAGTAATGAATACTCATACTTTCAATTCCCTTAATCAGCAACTGCGGATTACTCCACTCACCTTTGTCTGTCAGTTGGAAACGATAAAGACCCTTTTGCTCTCCCACAGTACCGACTGCATAGGCATTCACCTCATGTTTCATGATGGAGATATTGCCTGCTTGAGAACCATCTGTCTTTAAAGCTGCTTTACTATCAGTAATTTGCTTGCCTGGTTTGGTAATGTTTGTGCAGCTGCTGGCCACTACTGTTGCCGCAGTTGGTGATGCGGTATCTATGCCATATTGGAAAATCAGCGCCTTGCCGATCTGCTTAAAATCAGCTGCCCCTAAGGAGTCTGTTTCTCTGACGGCAGGAAGCATTTTTCCACTACCTTTAAGCTTGAGAAAGTCTTTGGAACCAGAATCAGCGATAACGGCTTGGGCATCATATGCCGACATATTGAAACAGCCGAAGTTACCAGCCATACGGGCATCACGCACGATTTGGTTAGATGCATTGCGCAAATCCTGTTGGACGTTTAGACGGGAGGTTGCAGCGGTGTTCAGGCTGCGGGCGGTAAAATAGCCCGAGCTGACGGCTAGCAGGACTATCATGCTCAATGCGCTTGCCACAAGGAATTCAATCAGGCTGAAGCCTTGCATACCTGCTTTTACCGGAATGTGTGGGCGGTTTTTATTATTCATTATCTTTCCCTTACGCGTACTTGGTAGGTGTAAACAATAGAGTCTTCGTGTCTTTTTATGCCGCTTGCTGCTTTGTCGCTTTCTGCATCTTTAAGCCATAACACTTTAATAACAGTATCAGCATCTGCCTTTTTGTCACAATGAGAATTAAATGATCCATCATAAGTAGGTTCTTTATTAGAACTGTCTTGGCAGATTTCATAATGAAATTCGGATTCAGGTAAAGCAGCACGCAAGGCTTGATCGAATTGTGCGATTTGTGCTTTTGCTAAACTTTTTTTGCTCATGCTGGTTGTGGGATCTAATTTTTCGTTTTTAGGATTATCACTAGAACCGGCAGTAATGTAGTCATCAATGTATGTTTTACAAAATCCACGCTGACCATTGTTACGAGTGCATTCTTCCAGCCTTGGATTAATCAGCATACCTTCAACTAAGTTTTGAGTGAGTTGGGATACGATGGTTTGCCCTTCCGCTTCGCGTACGCTGGAAACGGTACGCAGTTGGATGGCGAGCAGGGCGAGTACGCCGATTGCGAGAACGAACATGGCTACCAAGACTTCAATTAAAGTCATACCTGCTTGGTTGGGTTTGGAAAAACTTACCGAGCTCGTTTTGGTGAATCTCGATTCACGCGTTTTCAGACGACCTTTTGTACGTAATGTCATGGGTTTCATAGAGCTATATTTTATTGTTAGGGTTGTTTATTGGATTCTGGTTTAGATTCCGCATATTTACAGAGATCGCGTGAATCTGACTTGGCGCAGATTTCTACTCGTCCGCTACTGTCAACTAACACAATGCTGGCACGAGATTTTTTGGTGCTTTCTGTGTTTGCGGCGGAATCGGTCATGCTGATTTTGATATAGCCGTCCGAGTAGGTAAAATCAGTTTTTTTAGTGGGTTTATTGACAGAATAGCCGAAAGTACCATTCGGCTGGAATGCAAAGAAAACAGGCTGTGAATCAGAATTTTTGCCACCGAATTTGACATGGTCAAATTGATAGGCAACCTTATCAACACCCTTATGGTTATCAATATCCTTAGGGTTTAAGAGGGCAGCACGCAGGGAAATATCCACTTTGTCTTTGTATTCAATATCGTTATCTTTATCAGCGTAGGCAAGCAGGCCCTTCTGTTTGAAATCGGCGTTACACTTACCATCATGAACCCCATTTTTTTTGAATTGCACGGGACAGACATAGACAGGGAGATTGAGGCGGACTGCTTCGGCTCGTGCAAAACGCAAGAGATTTGCCACCTGCTCTGCCTGACTGGCTGCGCGGCGGGAGGCAATCCATTCGCTCATATTGGGAAGGGCGATAGTGGCCATGATGGCGGTAATAGCAATCACGACCAACAATTCGATTAAGGTAAAACCTTTTTGTTGTGCGTACATGAGTAGTAAAAACGTCTAGAGTTAAGTAATGTGTTTTATTATCCGACTTAGAATATTTTTATCGCCGGTAATTATGCGGTTTGGCTCATTCTAAACGATATTGGGATGAATTGCCTAATAAAATATGAAATTTGCTTGGTTTTTAGACTGATTTGTCTCAATCTTCCATCAATGCCGATTCGGGAATGTAGGCTGCATTGTCGAATTTGGTAAATTGTCCCATCCAAGTGAGGAATACTTTCCCGACAGGACCGTTACGGTGTTTGCCGATAATACATTCCGCGAGACCTTTCATGGGCGATTCTTGGTTATAGTATTCGTCTCGGTACATAAACATAATCAGGTCGGCATCCTGCTCGATGGCACCGGATTCCCGCAAGTCGGACATCATTGGGCGCTTGTCGGTACGCTGCTCTACGGTACGGCTCAACTGCGACAAAGCAATAACAGGAACTTGCAACTCCTTCGCCAAGGCTTTGAGGGAGCGCGAAATTTCGCCGAGTTCTGAGGCGCGGTTGTCCGAGCGGCCTGAACCTGCCATTAATTGCAGGTAGTCGATAACGATTAAGCCCAATTTTCCGTTGAACTGGCGCGCAAGACGACGGGCGCGGGCGCGCAATTCGAGTGCGGTCAAGCCCGGTGTTTCATCAATATACATAGGCGCATCGGAAAGCTTGACCACAGCTTCATTCAGACGACCCCAGTGTTCATCTTCCAATCTGCCCGTTTTCAAAACGCTCTGATCAAGCCTGCCCACCGAACCCAGCATACGCATCACCAGTTGCGCGCCGCCCATCTCCATCGAAAATACGGCGACAGGCAGCTTGCCCTCTACGGCAACATGTTCCGCGATATTGATGGAAAAGGCAGTTTTACCCATAGAGGGACGACCTGCCACAATAATCAAATCACCGGGCTGGAGACCTGAGGTTTTTTTATCCAAGTCGATAAACCCTGTTGACACACCGGTAACTTCATCCGGATTATCGCGTGAATAAAGCATGTCGATGCGCTCGACTACTTCCTTCAAAAGCGCAGGCATTTCGAGAAAACCTTGTTTGGATTTAGCCGTACTTTCCGCAATTTGGAATACCTTGTTTTCCGCTTCATCCAAAAGCTGCCCCGCATCCCTGCCTTGCGGATTGTAGGCACTACGGGCAATTTCGGTACCGACTTCGGCAAGCTGGCGCATGATAGAACGCTCGCGCACGATTTCGGCATAGCGGCGGATATTCGCAGCAGACGGCGTGTTTTGCGCCAAGGTAATCAGATAATTGAACCCGCCCGCCGCCTCTAGTTCTTCGTTACGCTCCAAACTCTCCTGAACGGTAATCACGTCGGCAGGACGGCTTTCGTTAATCAGATTGGCGATGGCGCGGAAAATCAGGCGGTGTTCGTGTCGGTAGAAGTCTTCACCGGTAACCACATCGGCGATTCTGTCCCAAGCCGAATTCTCGAGCAAAAGACCACCCAAAACGGATTGCTCCGCCTCCATCGAATGCGGCGGCAGCGACAACGCGCTGACTTCGCGGTCTTCAGACGACGTATCGGGATAATCGTTCATGGCGGCAATCCTAAATGAATGGAAATTGGAATCTGCTATTATAGCGCAGCACAAGTTTAATTGGTTTCCCTGATTTAAAGCAGGTAGAATAGCGATGCTGTCCGGTTTATCCCGAGCAGCGGACACTACCAAAATACAATCATATACAAATAATTTAGGAGCACTAAAAATGGAACATAAGCTGCCACAACTGCCTTATGAACTGGACGCATTGTCCCCGCATCTGAGCAAAGAGACTTTGGAATTCCACTACGGCAAACACCATCAAACCTACATCACCAATCTGAACAATCAAATCAAAGGTACCGAATTTGAAAACCTGCCTTTGGAAGAGATTGTGAAAAAATCTTCAGGCGGTGTGTTCAACAACGCAGCCCAAACTTGGAACCACACCTTCTACTGGCTGGGTTTCACGCCTAAAGGTCAAGGCAAACCTTCCGGCGAACTGGCCGCCGCCATCGACGCCAAATGGGGCAGCTTCGAGAAATTCCAAGAAGCATTCTCCGCTTGCGCGGCAGGTACTTTCGGTTCCGGTTGGGCATGGCTGGTGAAAACCCCTGCCGGCGAATTGGATTTGGTTTCCACTTCCAACGCGGCAACTCCGCTGACCACTGAAAACACTCCGCTGCTGACCTGCGACGTATGGGAACACGCCTACTACATCGACTACCGCAACAGCCGCCCCAACTACCTGAAAGGTTTCTGGGAAATCGTCAACTGGGACGAAGTCGCCAAACGCTTTGCTGCTTAAATAATCGGTTGATATGAAAAGGTCGTCTGAAAACTTGGATTTGGGTTTTCAGGCGACCTTTTGTTGTTGCTTATGATTTCTCCGATATTTTAGAAATATTGGAAATGGCTGAAACTTCAGAAACTTGGATTAGTTTCTGGCAATAAGATTAATGGCGGCGCAAGTTTGGTAACACGATATAGTGGATTAACTTTAAACC
>ERZ773213.1515-NODE-1515-length-12172-cov-7.161674_pt1 | contig 12172 bp, 10 predicted proteins | sample MGYA00580996_ERZ773213 | MGnify/ENA primary metagenome ERZ773213 (study PRJEB29015, sample SAMEA2738152) | human oral metagenome | biome: human oral; feature: human-associated habitat; material: saliva | place: China | collected 2197 ...
TTCGAAATCCAAGTGATGACAAGCCAAGTCACAATTCTCAAATGTGAGCACTTTAATCTCGGAATTTTCCGTGATTCCATTAAAATCCAGAAACCGAGTATTCCTAAACAGCACTTCTTCCACTCCTGTGGAGTTAGCAAACATTCTAGCTGCATCCAAATCTCCATCTCGTATCACAAATGGTGATTTACTTGAGTTGACGTGCGCACCGTCAAACATACCGTTGACATTAATGCGCTTATCATCAAATTTGATAAAACTACTCGAAAGATAGACCCTCATGTCACTGAATAAATTAAGACCACATTCCAATCCTTCAAATGAACGATATGTTAATTCGATAAGCTTATTCTGAAAAACAGAATTTCCATCTTTATCTTTAATATCGATTAGACTGATATTATGTAGTAATGGATTGCACCAAAGAGAAAAAGACTTGTCCAAATCCTGCCATTCATATAATGAATCAGTGCTTCGCATGTCGAACTTAACTCCTCTACCACTAGAATCTGCAACCTCTTGTGCAAACTTCGTCACATCATCATAACCTACTAGCATGCATGCCCACCTTTCTTGATTATTATTATTAAACTATAAAGTTTCCTTATTATTCAGTATACCACATCTACCCATAGAGTACAGACCTAAAATAAAAAGATGGTCTATCAAACCATCTTTAGTCCTTAATGTCAATCTTCAAATCTGGAAATGCACCCTTGTCTCTATTCACCAACTCCACCATGTACTCCACAAATCGTGAATCACAACTCTGTAATGTGAGTAACTTCAATCCTAATGGTAAAACGTCAAGTGCTGACAGTCTTAAATCCAATGCGTTTGGTTCAATGTCTAAAAACTGACATTGGAAAAATGACATTACTTCAATGCTACTATTGACCGCTAATCCTTCAAGACCGTGTAACGAACTACCATTAAATCCAAGTCCTCGAATTCCTTTAGTTGAATTAAATGCGTTTTTCACATAAAGCGAACCGTTCCGAATAGCAACTCCGTAGCTCAACCCATCAAAAACAACCCCACTAAACATGTTCTCAATAGATGTATTTTTATCCTCAAAATCAAGTTTTTCATCACTCACCTTAACTTTACAATCTTGAAATAATCTAGCGTAGCTATCAAGATTCTCAATTGTGACAGTACCAATGACTAGAGTCTTGTTACGGAAGACCGAAGCTCCCAAACTATTCACAACATTCTTCATCTGAAACGTATCATTTAACGAGTTTGGCATTCTAACAATGTTACAATCTTCACGTACGCCCCACATGTTGCTCTCTAACTTACCACCAAAACCAAATTCTTGATAGTCAGACTTCGTCACAATGTCAGCAAATTTAGCCATGTTATCATACAACTTATAATAAACTTGGTCTGTCACGATAAAACTCCTTTCAATCTAAAATCTCAATTTCTAATCGTGGGTACAAATACCACTCGTCTTCAAACAATTTCATTACTAACTCCACAAAATCTTTAGAACAGTTTCTAAGCATCAGCTTTTCAATCTTCGAGCCGAAGACTGTAAGAGCTGACATACCATCATAATTCACAAGTTGGTCATTGTCTAGAATAAATTTACATTTTTTAAACTCAAGCTCTCGAATATCGCTACCAACTGTCAATTTACGCAAGTCTGTTAAATTACAATTATCAAATACTAATTTTCTTAAACCTTTTGAATTTCGAAACATCGAATTCACTCGTAGAGCACTATCGTCCATAGCCAAGTTCATATCTTGAGTCATAAATGTCGCCGATTCAAATATACTAGAAACATCTGTTGTCACTCTGAGAGAAAAACATAATCTATCATTGTTTCCACAATGTTCAATCGTACAATTTTTGAATGTATTTCTGTAATTAAAATCGTAAAGTTCACTACTCCATGACATATGATATGGTAGTTTAATTCGTTTAGTTAATCCTGTTTCATTCGCCGAACAAACGGTTTCCAATGAATTGAGTGGTAATCTAAATTTAGTACCATCAGTACTCAACATGTAACCAGATGATGAATCAGTATAACCATCGAATAAAATGGTATCTCCCTCCGATATTTTCGCCATTTTTCCGAAATCAATCGCAGCTTCTCTGCCAACACCAAATTCAATCCAATCTAACATATGTATCCTCCTATCTCAAAACTTAATCTAAAATATTAATTTCCAATTCTCGAAAAAACTGTTGCTCTCGTGAATTAAGTTTTATCAATTCCTCAATCAAACTGTCATCACAACATATCAAGTTCACAGTTATCGTTTTCCTTCCGAATGCCTCATCCAAACAGCTTGCTTCCAATGGTCGTTCATGCGGTTTAAGCTGCGAATTGTCCTTTACAACAAGTGAACATCCCTCGAACGTGACACACTCTACATCACTATTCGACGTCAATCCAATCAAAGATGATAGTTCACAGTTTTTAAAAGTCACCTCAGCTAGACCCTTACTATCACCGAACATGTGAGTTACTTTAATTGAACTGTTTTTAATTGTAAGTCCACCAGTGAATCCAGTAAAATTAGACTTGCTAAAGAATCCTTCCATGTCAATTTGATTACCTTCAATTTCGACCTCGTCATCCAAGAATTGATTGACTATGTTACACTCAGCCAATGTTCTCTTGAATTTGATGGACTTACCGCTCTGCGTTGTACTACCTCCTGAGTAATTAATTCGTCTCGCTAAAATAACGTCTTGTTTCAGTCCGAGTGGTGCAATTCTTAGAACTTTTCCGTCGTACTCATCCACTGGTACACTAATGTACAACAGCTCATCGTCTTTGTCAACACCTAACACATAAGTGCCATTTGCTGTACAACCTGCGAATTTAACATAGTCATAATCAAACTCATTTACCATGTCAACGAAATCAAATCCACTATTATATGCTAACACGTCCATCGTATAACCCCCTTTTATTCAACAATCTCAATTTCAAAGTCACAATCGCTATAATCGTACTGTCTATATAAATGCATGATTGCTGCTACTAACTTTTCATCACAGTTATTTAGCTCAATTCGTTTTATATTACCACCGAAAACTCCAAAAAGTGTAGATAGTTGTGTGTACATGTTGAAATTCTCATCTAGTGAACACTCTTCAAATGTCACAATTTCAACATCACTTTCAAAGAAGATGTTATCAATCGCAGTAAACTTACATTCATCGAAGTAAACATGACTCAATTGCTTACTACCACGAAACAATCCTTTAGCATTCAACCAACTTCTCGTAATCATCAAACTAACGTGAAAGTCCTCAAATGTCGAGTCACGAAACATTTCCGTCATGTCCACGAACTCCTCATTTGTAGTAACAATGTCACATTTATGTCCATATCCATCACTGAATGCAATCACGCAATCACTAAATGTAAGATTATAAGTGATTGGTTTTACTTTACCAGAAAATGCGTCAGTGTAAGTTCCAGTCTCCAACGCATATGGTAATAAAACTGGTCTGTCAATTCCTAAATCCTTCATGGATACAATACGTCCGTCCAACGCAATTGGAGATGTAAACTCGCCAGTTACAGTATTCAATTTCCACTCTTTCTCATCACCATGTGTCACAAACTTTAACGGATGAACATCCACAGATTGTAAAGCTTTTGAAAATTCTTTAGTTCTAGTAAACGTTTCCCAACTCATCATAATCTCTCCTCAATCTACAATCTCAATTTCTAAATTATCAAAACCGTCGACGCCATCAAACATCCCAATGATAGTATTTACGAAATCCGCTTTACAGTTTTTCAATGTCAACTTCGTCATGTGACTAGCAAATATTATACTAGCCAATCCCTTGTAATCACATCGTACGTACATTTCCGAACAGTTATCGAATGTTACATGTTGAACGTCTGAATCTAAAAATACGTTAGTAATTCCAGCTAATTCACAGTTTTTAAAAATCACATGTTGTAATCCTTTACTATAATAAAACATAGAATCAATATTCAAAATACTATCAAAAATAGTCAATTCACCCTTTAATATGTGAAACTCTGCATTGGAAAACACACCGTTCACGCTAGTGTATTGACTACCAAACGAAAGTTTATTAACCCCAGAATGTCCTATCACCAGAGCACCTTCGAATGTATTGTCGTATGACATACCAAACATATACATGTCTTCTGGTAATCTAATCCCTCTATGTGGTAAATCAGTCCAATGCACTCCAATAATACGGTCGTTGACCTCTGGTAGAATAAATTCATTCTCGGCATAATCAATTGTATACATATTTAAGTCTTGAGAGCCACCATATTTTAGTGATGTAATACATTGTTTCTCACACAAATCCTCATACGCATCAATGAACTCCTGTGATGTCCGAAAATTTTTATACATTCAACCGTCTCCCCTCATCCTAATATCTCACATCTAATAATACCATATCCACAAATAGAGTACAGACCCAAAATAAAAAGACGATGATTTCTCATCGTCCTACACTGGTATGATTTCAACAACAATCTCAGCTTCTGATTCGTACCAACCCTCATCATCGATATCCAACCCACATTCGTTCACAATAGCGGTCATACGAACTTGCTCCACTGACATCGACCAATTCTTTCGTGCGAACTCTTGAAATTCATCAAACGTCATAATGTTGTTGATACCACTTATATGATAACACACGTCATTGGCGTACGTACGGTGACGTTCTTCTTTTGCAACTGTTTCTAATAATAACATCATTTCACCTCAAACCTATTTTGACCGCACCTACAAGTTTATAATTCCATGCCACGTAGATGGACTACAATAATAAACTATAAAGTGCGGTTGATAAATTCATTATACTAAAAAAGAGTACTGGTGTACAGCACTCTTAATCATTTAATTTTTAGTTTTTATTTTTTGCGTTTACGTGAAGTGAAGTACGTACCTACTCCAGTCAATCCAAGTAAACTTGCAACACCACCAATAATACCAACACTTGTGTTTGGTAATTTCTTAGTAGTTGGAGCTTTCTTCTCAGCGTTAACACCAGTTGTCGGAGCTTCTGTCGTTGGAGCTTCCGTAGTTGGAGTCTCAGTAGTTGGAGTCTCAGTTGTTGGAGTCTCAGTTGTTAGAGCTTCTGTCGTTGGAGTCTCTGTTGTTGATGTTTCTACTTCTTGGTAAATGTATTTTATAGTTGCGTCGTCGTTAATCTCTCTTTTAACATAAGTGTATCCATTGAATTCTTCCTTACCCTGAATTCCGTCAACTTGTTCTTTTAATACTTTACCATTCACAGTCACCCAAACAGTGTGTGGATTCACCACATACGCTGCAACTCGAATCGTTCCAATAGCTTCTACGTCGAATGTTTTTTCTTTTTGTTCAACATACTTGTTCAATGCTTTTTCAAGCTTGTCCAATTGTGAATCTAAATCAGCTTGAGCTACTGCTTGATATTCCTTAGCGTCTTTCACAGTCGGTACATCTTTTACAATGTCACCAATAATTAATTCAATTCCTAGTTCTTTAGCTTTAGCTGTTAGTTTCTCAAATCGAGTTCTATCAACGTCGAATGCTTTCTTGTCAATCTCATCCGCAAATGCAACAGTCGATGCTTGAGATACAAGAACAATCCCAGCTACTCCAAGACTTCCTAACTTAAATGATGATTTTTTCATCTAATCATTCCTCTCATTTATAAAGTAATATAATACTTTATTATTATAACAAAAAAGAGTGCTTATGTGAAGCACTCTTTTGAATTTAGTTTTTATTTTTTACGTTTACGTGAATTGAAGTAAGCTCCAACACCTGTTAAACCTAGAACACTAGCGATTCCACCTGCAATTCCTAAGCTAGTTGCTGGTAATTTCTTCTCAGCTACTTTCTTATAAACGTGTTCTACATCACCGTTGTCTTTAGTGATTGTTTTAACGTATTCGTATCCGTTGATTTTTTCTTTTTCGTGAATTCCTTCTTTCTTAGGAAGTAATTCTTTTCCAGATTCATCTACATAAGTAGTGATTTTTGAAACTTGTTTGTAAACATGTTCTACGTCTCCGTTATCTTTAGTATTTGTTTTCACAAACTCATAACCAGCGATAACTTCTTTTTCATGAATTCCTTCTTTCTTAGGAAGTAATTCTTTTCCAGATTCATCTACGTAAGTTGTAATTTTAGATACTTGTTTGTAAACATGTTCTACGTCACCATTTTCTTTGTTATTCGTTTTGACGAACTCGTACCCATTGATTTTTTCTTTTTCGTGAATTCCTTCTTTTTTAGGAAGCAATTCTTTTCCACTTTCGTCTACGTAAGTTGTGATTTTAGCCACTTTCTTATAAACGTGTTCAATGTCACCGTTTTCTTTCTTCTTCGTTTCAACGAATTTGTATCCCGGAATATCTTTCTTATCTTTTTCACCTTTTTCTGGTGGTAAAAGTTTGTTTCCGTTCTCATCTACATAAGTTGTAGTCACAGATTTACGGTATACGTGCTCAACATCTCCATTTTCTTTCTTGTCAGTACGAACGTATTCGTATTCTGGAATATCCTTTTTCTCTTTGATTCCTTCATCTTTAGGTGATAATTCCTTACCAGTTTTGTCTTCTACATATGTTGTGTGGTTGATGACTTCAATCTCACCAACAACTTCTACTAATGTAGTTTCTGGTTGAGTTGGAATGTTTGGTTTATGAACGTTTACTTTAGAACCAGTTCCAAAGATGTCAGCATACATGTACGGTCCTCCAATCCAACTACGTGTCTCTGGATTGTTAATTTTAGACATGTAATCTTCACGGTATGCTTCACCTTGAAGCAGTCCTTCACCCCACTCACCGTGTGTATATGAGAATGAATCCCCAGCTAATACAGATACAAATGAACCTTGTGGGATTGAATTAGTAGCGTCAGCTCCGCCACCAACTACGTCTTTGACAGTATTTGGTACTTCAACACCGTCAGCATCCCAAGTGATTGTTTCTAAGTGAGATTCTTCTTTAGGTGCAACAATGTTTCCTAAGAACGCTGAACCTGCAACAGTAACACTTTGATTGTAGTCAACGTCAGTTGATACTAAACCAGTTACTAATTTTACTGGTTTACCGTCAGTATCCACAAATTTAATGTCTAACTGTGTTTGTTTACCAAACGCAGAGTCAATCGCAATTTGTTTAGCACCTTGTGTATTTTTACTTAATACTAGCATATGTGTACGCTTTGATTCTTTACCTAAAGCATCTACAAATTCGTTGATGAACTCTGGTTTGTCATCTGTTCTAGTACGGAATTTACCAACAGTAATAATCATGTCTACTTGACGACCATCATCTAAGTTCGCAACGTGAGTTAATTTTACACTAGTTCCCTCAGCTGGTAATTTACCTTTCTCACCAAGTCCGATATACTCCCAGCTAGGTGACTCAGCAAATACACTACCTAAGTTCTCAGCTGGACCCTTAACGATTTCCCATTTAGAATCTTCGTTTACGTGAACTCCGTCCACAGCACCTTCGTAGTCTGAATCAACGTCGAAGAATACGTGAATATCTTTGTAGTAATCTTGTGAACCTTTTCCAGCTTCATTGAATTTACCATAAACACGAACTCCATCTTTTTCAAAGAGTAATGGAAATTGTGCTTTGATTTCATCTTCTTCTGTTTTAAGACGTTCTTCTTCTTTTTTCACGTTTTCTTTGTGAGTTTTAGTTGTATCCAACGCAGATTGGTTTGCTTTGTCTGCTTGATGGATTTTGTCTTCAATTTCTTGACGAGCTTTTTCTAGCTCATCTTGAGATTTAACAGTCTTTTTGATGACTTGTTTCTCAACAGTTGGTTCAATTCCTAATTTCTTGAATTCTTCCAATTGTTTCTCTAACTCTGTAGATTTTAATTCTACATTATTTTTAGCCACTTCCTCAGCAAATGCTACAGTAGACGCTTGTGATACAAGAACAATCCCTGCTACTCCAAGACTTCCTAATTTAATTGATGATTTTTTCATCTTATCAATCCCTTCATTTATAAAGTAGTATAATACTTCACTATTGTAACAAAAAAAAAAAACAGAAGTCAATAGTTTCTTGAAAATAAAAGAGAGTGACCTAAATCACTCTCTCCTTAAGTTATTATTTTTTACGTTTACGTGTATTGAAATAAGCTCCAACACCTGTTAAACCTAATAATCCAGCGATTCCCCCGAAAATACCAACACTTGTGTTTGGTAATTTCTTCTCAGTTACTTTCTTATAAACATGTTCTACGTTACCATTATCTTTAGTGATAGTTTTAACGTATTCATATCCATTGATTTTTTCTTTTTCATGAATTCCTTCTTTCTTAGGAAGTAATTCTTTTCCACTTTTGTCTACGTAAGTAGTGATATTTGACTTGATGCTACTAATACTGTACCAGCTGTAACAGTTCCTTAATTTCTTAATAAAATTAAAGTTTCCAACATAATTGTTGTTTCTCACCTTACTCGTAAATAAAATCAAAGACTATACCCACAAGTCGGAGTGGGGGTGACTGCGACTACCCTCTATACAATCCTAACTTTCGTTAATCATGTTTTACTTTTATCTAATTGTTACAACTTTTGGATTTACCATAAATTTTAATAAATCCGCATGTAGTTCTTTTGTATATAAGTTGACTTTTGTCAAATACTTACGACCAATATTTAGTGAGCCATTCACGTCAGCGTTGATTAGAGTTCCACTCAATGTTTCAAACAATCCACGCTTTACTCGTTTCCCCAAATAACTAGAATGTTTACAAATACTTTCTTCATCAAGAAAACTACATTTACTTGTATATGATTCTCCTGTTTCGATGAATCTTATACCTTGTAGCTCACACTTGTATCTCAGTAAATGCATTAATTGTGTGAACGGAATTTGTACGAAATTTTGATTTGTTACATTACCCAAGTTAATGTCTTGTTTCTGCCCAATATTGTGTCCAAAAATGATAGTATCAATATTGTGCGAATCTAAATGATTCACTAACTGCGTAGTAATTTTATGTAACAAATCAGTCAATCGTCTTGACCGTTTATTATATACAGATTGTAATAATGATGAAGTTCTCAATCCTCGTTCGCTCAACTTACTTTTCAATTCTGCAATATTCTTATTTGACAATTGATTAATTGATTTTAATGGTTTACCGTTGAAAATTAACGGATTAAAACAATTACTAGTTACGGTCATCAAATTATTTAATCCCGGGTCAACAAATGCTACTCGCTTTGGCTTGTCGGATTTCAATGGTTTCATTGTAGCTTTATAGAGAATCTCAATCACGAAATGATTTCCTTTTGGTACAATTCTTGCTGCTTTAATATCCTCACGTGTCAGTTTTGTTTTAATAACGATGTTTGTCTTTGAGAATTTTACAAATCCTTCATTTTTCAAACTTAATGCGTCTTTCGGATAAGGTACAACACATCTACCACTAGTCTTATTTAAGTATCTCGGAATTCTTACACTACGTGAATAATCGTTTGATTGTTTTTTCTTCACTAACGCAAAGTAAGATTTGAATGATTTATCTACTAGTTGTTGAACACATTTTGATACCTTGGCTGGTAGTGCTCGATAATCTTTCTGATTACCATGAGTAAAAACTCTATTCACATCGTAGTAGTTTTTAAAATCTTTGTTAAAGAAACTATCTCGTTGATAATATAGTGTTGAGTTATATAAATTCTTTGCTAGAAATGTTAAATTATCACATTCATCATAGAATGGATGACTTTTCTTAATAATGTGTCGTTCACATAAAATCATAATGTCGCTCATATTACACCTCTTTTCTAATTTTACTAATGTCAATATTTGTTTTAAAGTTTTTAAATATTACATTACACTTTTAAATTATTTGGAATCAGTTGGACACACCTGTAACTTTAAAAGTTTTCTTCATAATTTTAATTCACTCCTATAAAATAATATATAAATAATATTAACATAAAGTTAGGAAACAATCAATGTTTTTAAGTTCAATTTATTTTTATTAACTCAAACTCTTGCAACCAGATTGTGAATCGTGTATAATACATAGATAGAGATTACATTTAGTTTTAAAATGACTAAAAATTTAATTTAATTGGAGGAATAAAATAATGAAGTTTCCTAAATTTATGAAACCTAAAACATTATTTTCTGGCTTATCAGTAGCCGGAGCAATCGGATTATTTGCAATCGCAAATGGTTCACAAGTATCTGCGGATACAATCACTTGGCAGCAATCAACTGATGCGTGGAGCGAGGGTATGATGCACTTCGAACGTGACGGTCGTGAGAGTCGTTCAAAATATGTAGTACTACGACTAAACGACCGTGTAGTATTCTGCTTAGACCCATGGACACCCGTTGTTGAAGGAGCAGATTATGATTACAATGAATCAAAATACACTAAAGATGTAACAAATCTTGGTGAAGCTAACGTCCCAATTGACGAAGCAACTTTCCGTCGTTTAGAATTAATTGCATACTATGGTTACTACGGTTCAGCCGATAAACGTGACTGGCGAGCAGTTATGACTCAAGCGTTAATCTGGAACGAAATGGGATATACACCAAAACAATTCACTGGTGACTTAACAATGACTGACTTTGAAAACTTCAAAGCAGAAGTTATGGAAAAAGTGAATAACCACCAAGCATTCACATCTTGGAATGGTTCATCTCATCAAATCCAAAAAGGTCAAACAATCGAGTTGACAGACGAAAATAACGTTATTCAAAAATTAAGTATTCCATCAACGCAAGATGGATATACATTCTCATTAAACGGTAATGTATTATCAATCACAGCAACACAAGAAGCTCCAGCTGAAAGTAAAACATTCACATTTACAAGTGCTGATACTTCATACGAAGGTGCTTCACTAGTTTGGTTCAAATCTGGTTCGCAAACTGTTGGTGAGTTCAAAATTAAAGATGGAAATATTGGTTCGGTATCATTATCTATACTACCAACACCAACTCCACCAACTCCACCAACTCCACCAACTCCACCAACTCCACCAGTCGCTGATGCAAATGAAGCCGAAGGTGCGTTTTACTTACGTAAAACAAACACTGACAAAGAAGGACTTGCTGGTGTTGAATTTGAAGTATTCCAAATTCAAAAAGATGGTTCAGAGAAATCAATCGGTAAATTCAAAACTGATAAAGATGGACTTTTAACTGTTGAAGGTCTAGAAGCTGGTAAGTACTATGTACGTGAAGTAAAAGCAGCTGACGGATACAAACTAAGCGATAAGAAAATCGACTTCAACATCGTAGCTGGACAAAAAGCTTCTGCTGCAACAGCTACATTATTCCAAAATGAACGTGTACCAGTAATTAAGACTGATGCGACAAACGCTCAAACTGGAACAAAAGCTGTTTACAAGTTCGAGACTAAGAAAGAAGTAGCACACTTAACTAACTTAGACATCGGTAAAACATACGTCGTTCGTACTTACGAAAACGACCGTGACACTGGAAAACAACGTTTACAAGTTCAAGAGAAGAAAATCGTAGCAACAGCTCACGAAATGGATGTTGAATTTGAATATCCAGTATTAGAAGAAACAATCGGACACTGGTCAGTATTCGGTGAAGAATTACTTGACGAAGAAGGTAACATCCTATCTTCAAACTTCGACTGGAACAACGACCGTGAAACAGTATACAACCGCAATCCTAAGTTGAACACAATTGCCCAAGTAAATGGTAAGAAAGTGACAACTGTCGGAGAAGACGGAAAAGTAGCAGATACAATTAAATATCAAGATTTCGAGAAAGGTTCTCAAGTATTTGTTCGATTAGAAATCGCAAAATACGGAACTGATGAAGTTGTTGGAACTTACGAAACAACAGCGACAATTGACGAATCTGGTGAATTAGTTGTAAATGCTGAAACACTAAACACTAAAGATTTACCAGCTGGTAAATATGTATTATTCGAAACAGTATTTGAAATGAAAGATGGTAAACGTACAGAAAATGTAATCTCTAAAGAACGTGATAACAAAAATGAAGACCAATCATTTGAAGTTGTTAAATCAAATAACGTTGTCAAACCAAAATCTGAGTTACCAAAAACAAATACTGCGGTTACTGGTGGAATCGTAGTAGCTGGTGTACTTGCTCTTGGAGCAGCTGGTTACTTCGTATTCAAAAAACGTAATCACAAAG
>ERZ773213.1522-NODE-1522-length-12140-cov-7.436243_pt1 | contig 12140 bp, 4 predicted proteins | sample MGYA00580996_ERZ773213 | MGnify/ENA primary metagenome ERZ773213 (study PRJEB29015, sample SAMEA2738152) | human oral metagenome | biome: human oral; feature: human-associated habitat; material: saliva | place: China | collected 2197 ...
TGATTAAAGGTTTTGTTAACAATGGAGACTCTGTTAAACACGGCCGGACCTTCTGTGGGGCGACTGCCTTGATTATCGAAAAATATGGTCTTCAGCATATCTGTGATATTGACCGAGGCGGTAGCTTAGAAGATGTCAAGACTGTGAAGGCATTTTTGGCGAAGTGCTAGTCTCAACAAGTTTCGCATAAATGGAGAACTTGTATGTCTAGGTCCAAGAAAATTGGGAGCTTGTTTCTGACTCTGATTTCGGCCTTTATCTTAACGGCCCTTCGGGCATGTAGAGAAAGAGCCCGACACTTCAGATAAGGAGGAAAGAAAATCTTCCAAACAAAAAGAACCAGGTAAGAAACAGGTTAATGCAACTTCAAGGCTGGAAGAACGCGGATCGATTGGACAAAAAGTGCTGAAAGCAGAAAAATTCAGACTCTTTTGTATAATATTCCTTTGTTTTTCTGCAACTTGCCAAGTAATTTCTTCCGGTTGCTAACGCTGGGTAGCCACTTGCTGAAAATCTCTTGTTTTTGTTTCAGAATGCTCTATAATAATTGTCAAATAGAAAAAGGAGACAGGAAACATGATTGAAACAAAGATACAAGAGAAGCTGAAGTCAGACTTGGAGGTGGATGATTTTCAAAAAGATGGAGACATCTACCTGGCTCTGAATCCGGACTATATCTCTGGCGACAATGCCAAGTATATGACTATGTATAATCGCTTTGCTCGCTGGTATGATTTGAGCGAAAAATGGCTGGGTGGCCTTCTTTATGGAAAGGCAGTCGATAAGCTGAGAAGGGAGCTAATGGCAGAAATAGAATGGAAGGACCATCTGTCAGTTCTTTATGTTTCTATTGGAACAGGCCATGATCTATGCTATATTCCTAAGGATGTTGATCTGAAAAGCTTAGACTTTTTTGGAGCGGATATTTCTATAGGCATGTTGAAGAAATGCCAAAAATCTTGCTCCAAGAAGACCAACCTGCAACTCTTTCAGGCCTGTGCGGAGGATCTGCCCTTTGCGGATAATAGTTTTGATATCGTCTATCATATCGGTGGAATCAATTTCTTTAGCGATAAGGCCAAGGCCATGCAGGAGATGCTAAGGGTGGCTAAACCAGGGACTAAGATTTTGATTTCAGATGAGACGGCGGATTATGTGGACCAGCAATATAAGAAAAACCACTTTAGCAAGGACTATTTTAAGGATGCTACTGTTGATCTTGGAGAAATTGAAGCAGCAGTTCCAGCGGGCGTCAAAGAGAAAGAGTTGAAATTCCTCTGGGATGGTAAATTCTACGCCTTGACTTTTAGGAAATAAATCAGAAGAACCGGACTTTGTTTCCGGTTTTTGTGGTATTTCAGACACAAAAAAGTAATAAAAGATTGGATTTGGTAGCATCAGCTTTAATTTGAAAGTTAATGTAATTATTTGTTCAATGCTAGCAAGTTAATGAAATTTGAATAAATATTAAAAAAAGGCTTATAACATATGGTCTTTTTATTGATAGTATGGTAGAATGAAGGCGTAATGTATCTATAAAAAATGTTTACTTTTTTGTAAAGGTAAACACTGATAAGATGGGGAAATCAGTTAGTATACAATTACATTGTACATTCAAAACTGAATATTATGAGAAAGGAAGATTGCATGAACAAAAGAATTAGAACTTGGCTTCACGTCATTATTCTTTGTTTGGGAGTGGTTTTGCCATCATTAACTCCTCTTGCCCAAGTGCAGGCGGCCGAATTTAATGATGTCATTACTGAGATGAGTCTCAAAAATTCTTCTGGAGGAGACTTAACGCAAGGGATAGATATTTGGCAAGATTTCCGCGTTTACGCAAAATTTGTATTGCCTGATAACCAAGTACATCAAGGAGATACGACGACAATCACCTTGCCGCCAGAGTATGCTTTTGCGAACTCTTCAGCCATTGAGCTTAAGGACGAGTCAGGTAATCTTGTTGCAAATGGATTTTTGGATTCTGCAAACAAAACGATTACCTTAACATATACAAATTATGTTGAGCAAAAATCTGGTGTCCGTGGAGAATTTTTCTTCTATGCTCGGGTTGACCATGATGTAGTGAGTCAAGAAGGTGACTTGAATGCTGGATTTACAATAGGAACACGGACCTTAGTTCCAGGGACTGTTCATTATAATGGACCTCCTAAACAGTATGACTCTAAGATTGAAAAGAGTTCCTTCCAGTATAAGGATGACGAGAAAAATGTTATTCGTTACAATATTACTGTAAACCGTAATATGGCTAACTACAGTGATATAACCATCAAGGATGCGTTCTCGTCTCCAAATTTCACCTTCTTACCAGATACTTTTCGTATTTATAAAGTAGATTGGCGTTGGAATAACGGAGATTGGAAATGGTCTAATGCTCAGGATATGACAGAAACATTTAAGAAACAAATGACTGTAAATCCGGGAGGAGATGGATTCACTTTACCTCTAGGAGATACTAATGGCTTTGGTTATATGATTGAATATAGGGCTAAAGCAAATTATGATTTAGTTGATGGCGAAAAAATTACGAACGTAGCCAAGATGAATTATAATGGTGGTCTGACTGAACAATCAACTAGCACTCGTACCTATCAGATTGCTGGTGGTGTAGCTGAAGGATATGTATTCTCTATTAAGATCCACAAGGTAAATGAAGCAGGTGAAAATCTTCAAGGTGCTGAATTTGAAGTGGTTCGTGACAGTACTGGGGCAGTAGTTGGCAAGTTGACAACAGATGCTGATGGTAATGCGAGCGTAGGAGAGTTGTTGAGAGACAACTATACTATCCGAGAAGTGACAGCACCAGAAGGATATGACAAATCAACTGAGGAAATCAAGATTGGTTCACAAGATTTCGGAACTGATAAATCGGTATCTCGTGATATTGTCAACAAGAAGACACCAACCGAAAAGGATATCACCTTTAAGAAGGTGGATCCAAATGGAAAAGAAATTCCAGGTGCGGAACTGAAAATCTATAGTGGAGATACAGTCAATCTTGAAGAGGCACCTGTTGCAGACTGGACTACTGTAGCTGACACTTCTAAAGTGATTAAGCTGGCACCAGGCACCTACACTCTAAGAGAGTTCGATGCTCCAGAGGGATATAAAATTGTAGGGGATATTACTTTTACAGTTAATGCTGACGGTTCTATCACTATTAAGAATAAGGGAGCTGATGATACTGTTCTTGCAGCTGGTCCAGTTCTGACTATTACTGATAAAGAGGATACTAGTCCAAAACCAATTACCTTCAGTAAGGTTAACCTTGGTGGTACAGAAATCGCAGGAGCTCAAATCAAGATCTTCAAAGGCGATAAGGCAGAAGGCAATCCAGTAGAAAGCTGGACATCTGAAGCTGGTAAGTCTAAAGAATTGAACTTGGCACCAGGTACTTACACCTTCCATGAGGAAGCAGCTCCAACAGGTTACCTCAAAGTGACCGATATCACTTTCCAAGTCAAACATGACGGCACAGTGGAAGTGACCAATGTTGGCGAAAAAGACTCTAAAGGTGAAGACAACAAGGTCGTAACCGATGGTTCCAAAGTAACTGTAACCGATAAAGATGATGATCTTCCACGTAAGGTAACTTTCAGTAAGATCAACCAATACGGTACCGAAATTGGTAGTGCACAAATTCAAATTTTCCGAGGCAACGAGGCAACTGGTAATCCTGTAGCAGAATGGACTTCAGAAGTAAACAAATCACATGATTTAGAATTAGCTCCTGGAGTATATACTTTCCATGAAGCGACAGCCCCAGCTGGTTACCTAGCTGTTAAAGACATCACTTTCCAAGTGAACTTCGACGGAACGATAACAATTTTGAACGCTAATGGAAACACAGTAGAGTACAAGGATGGGAAGTTAGTAGTAACAGACCAAAGTATTCCAACAATTCCAAGTGTCCCAAACAAACCAAATAAACCAAATAAACCTGATAAGCCAGGTAATAAAGATCCTAAAGATCCAGGCAATGGAAAACCAAAGGATCCGGATAAGAAAAATCCTAAAGATCCTGGTAAGACAAATCCAAAAGATTCAGAAAAACCACAAGAAAAAGATAAGACTAAGAAAACTTTACCATTAACAGGTACAGAGCTTAGTTTTACACTTCTTGCCCTTGGTTTAACTATGATTGTTGGATGGGGAGTTTACTACGGGACTCGTTTTAAAAACTAAAACAAGAAACAAGTGTCAATGAAAATTGACGCTTGTTTTTTTATGACTTTTACTTTTTTTATCAGAAATAAGTGACAGAACTGAACTGATAAAAATTGCTGATAACTGAAGAAAATTCTATGATTCTCCTAATTTTAGAAAAATCACTCATAAATATGAAAACGGCCTCATTCGTATTGAGATTATGCAACTTGTTTTATAAAATAAGGTGAAGAAAACTATAGAAATAGCTTGCTTCTGTAAAAATGGAAGCGGTTACTTGGTGGAGGACCTTATGGAAAAAGGATATTGGAATCGTAAAAGAGTCTATAGCATCCGAAAATTTACTGTTGGTGCATGCTCAGTGCTTATTGGAACTTGTGCAGTTTTGTTTGGAGCTAGTCTTTCTGCAGGAAACCCTGTTTATGCGGAAGAAGTGGCAGTTAGCACTAGTGCTGAAAGCGTCAGAGAAGAAGGAAAGATTGAGGAAGAGCACTCTGATAAGGCAGTTGCCACCAGTGAATCATCTGAGGCTGCAGATGCTAGTCCAGCTCTTTCGACACAGGAAAATTCTTCAGAGAAAAAAGAAGAGAATTCACCTAGTCCTAAGATAGAAAAAGAGTTTTCTGAATCAGTAAAGAATGAAGCAAAAGAAACTAGCGAGTCCTCCGCGCAAGAAGGATCAGAAAAGGCTAAGATGAAATCTGCTACTGAGGAGGAAGTGAATCAAATGATTGAGGATAGAAAGGTCAATTTTAATCAGAACTGGCACTTTAAATTAAACGCTAATGCTAAGGAAGCAATAATAGATGAGGCCGATATAACTTCATGGAAAAAATTAGACTTACCTCATGACTGGAGTATCCACTTTGACTTTGATCATGACTCTCCTGCACAGAATGAAGGGGGCCAACTTAATGGTGGAGACGCTTGGTATCGCAAGCCCCTTAAATTAGATGAAAAGGATTTAGATAAAAATGTTCGTCTGACCTTTGATGGGGTCTATATGGATTCGCAAGTCTATGTGAATGGCCAGCTGGTCGGTCATTATCCAAATGGTTACAATCAATTTTCATACGATATTACAAACTATCTTCATAAAGATGGGCGGGAGAATATCATTGCTGTTCATGTGATTAACAAGCAACCAAGCAGTCGTTGGTATTCAGGAAGTGGAATCTACCGTGACGTTTCTCTTCTTATTAGAGATAAGGTTCATGTTCAAAAGAACGGAACAACCATCTTGACTCCTCAGTTGGAAAATCAAAAAGATGGAAAGGTAGACACTCTTGTCAGCAGTAAGATTGCTAATACAGATGATAAAGATCATGAAATTACAGCTGAATACCAAATTGTGAGACGAGGCGGGGAAGCTGTAACAGAAGTGATTCGTACTGCCAGTCAAAAACTGAAAGCTCATGAAACTAGTACAATTCAGACAAGTTTACAAGTTGAAAGGCCAGAACTGTGGACGGTGTTGAATGATAAGCCTGCCTTATATGAGCTAGTGACACGGATTTATCGTGATGGTCAGCTGGTTGATGCTAAGAAAGACTTGTTTGGTTATCGCTATTATAACTGGACTCCTAATGAAGGTTTCTCTTTGAATGGTCAGAGAATCAAATTTCACGGAGTTTCCTTGCACCATGATCACGGGGCTTTAGGAGCGGAAGAAAACTATAAGGCTGAGTATCGTCGTCTCAAGCAAATGAAGGAAATGGGGGTCAATTCGATTCGTACGACCCATAATCCTGCTAGTGAACAGACTTTGCAGATTGCGGCAGAGTTGGGATTGCTAGTCCAAGAAGAGGCTTTTGATACTTGGTATGGAGGTAAGAAGCCTTACGATTACGGTCGTTTCTTTGAAAAAGACGCCACTCACCCAGAGGCCAAAAAGGGTGAAAAATGGTCTGATTATGACTTGCGGACAATGGTTGAAAGAGGTAAAAATAACCCAGCCATCGTCATGTGGTCTATCGGAAATGAAATCGGTGAGGCTAATGGAGATGCTCATTCTTTAGCGACTGTTAAACGTCTGGTCAAGGTTATTAAGTCAGTTGATAAAACCCGCTATGTGACGATGGGGGCAGACAAATTCCGCTTCGGTGATGGTAGTGGTGGCCACGAAAAAATCGCTGATGAGCTAGATGCAGTTGGTTTTAACTATTCAGAAGATAATTACAAAGCCTTGCGTGCCAAACATCCAAATTGGTTGATTTATGGTTCTGAAACGTCTTCTGCGACTCGTACACGTGGTAGCTATTTCCATCCAGAGCAAGAATGGGTTGGAAGCAATCAGTCTTGGCGAAACTATGAACAATCGGACTATGGAAATGATCGAGTTGGCTGGGGTAAAACGGCAACAGCTTCTTGGACTTTTGACCGAGATAATGCTGGTTACGCAGGACAATTTATCTGGACAGGAACAGACTATATCGGTGAACCAACTCCTTGGCACAACCAAAACAGTACTCCTGTAAAGAGTTCTTATTTCGGAATAGTGGATACAGCTGGGATTCCTAAAAACGACTATTACCTTTACCAAAGTCAGTGGGTTTCTGCCAAGAAGAAACCAATGGTTCACTTGCTTCCTCATTGGAATTGGGAAGATCAGGAATTAGCAGACAATGTTGCAGATGCTGAAAATAAAATACCAGTCCGTGCATACTCCAATGCTGCTAGTGTTGAATTATTCTTGAACAACCAATCTTTGGGACTCAAGAAATTTAATAAAAAAGAGACAAGTGATGGCCGTAGTTACCAAGAAGGGGCTAATCCTCACGAACTCTACCTTGAGTGGAAAGTGGCATATCAGCCAGGGACTCTGGAAGCAGTAGCTCGTGATGATCAAGGTAAAGAAATTGCCCGAGACAAGATTGTAACAGCAGGTCACCCTGCAGGAGTGCGCTTGGTTAAGGAAGAGCACGCTATTGCAGCAGATGGAAAAGACTTGACCTATATCTACTATGAAATCGTAGACCGTGATGGCAATGTCGTGCCAACTGCTAATAACCTCGTTCGCTTCCAGTTGCATGGGCAAGGTCAGCTTGTCGGAGTAGATAATGGCGAGCAGGCTAGCCGTGAACGTTACAAGGAACAAGCGGACGGCTCTTGGGTTCGCAAAGCCTTTAACGGGAAAGGGGTTGCCATTGTCAAATCAACAGACCAGGCAGGGAAATTCACCTTAACGGCTCATTCTGATTTATTAAAATCGGACCAGGTGACTATTTTCACTGGAAAGGATGATCAGAAAGAAAAGACAGTTTTAGGAACGGAAGTGCCAAAAGTTCGTACAGTTTTGGGACAAGCTCCAAGCTTGCCAGCGACAGTTCCTTTTGTCTACAGTGACGGAAGTCGGACTGAACAGCCTGTGACTTGGTCACAAGCAGATGTTAGTCATTCAGGCATTGTAACCGTCAAAGGAGAGTCAGAAGGCCGTCAGGTAGAAGCGCGTGTTGAAGTATTAGCCGTTGAAAGAGAATTGCCAGTTATCAAACGAGTAGCACCAGGGACAGATTTGAGTACTGTAGATAAGTCAGTTGCTCTTGCCTTAACTGATGGTAGTCTAGAACATTATGATGTGGATAAATGGGAAATTGCACCAGAAGATAAGGAAAAACTTTCTGTTCCAGGTTCCCGCATTCAAATGACTGGGCAACTTGCAGGTACAAAGGTCTCAGCAACCTTACTGGTGACAGATAGTGAAGCAGAAGCACCTGTGAATCCAGCTGTAACTCTTGACGGTGATTCTGTAACAGGTCTAACCAGTCAGAAACCAGTTCATTACCATAGTCTAGCCTACGGATCTCAACTTCCTTTAGTAGCTGCGACAGCTGAAAATGCAGATGTCACAGTTGTTCAAGCTAGTGTTGCAAATGGGTTGCGGGCCAGCATTTATGTTCAACCTAAGGATGGCGGTGCCCTACAGACCTATGCCGTTCAGTTCTTAGAAGAAGCTCCTAAAATTGAACGTTTGAGCTTACAAGTTGAGCAAGCGAATCATTTAAAAGAGGATCAGACTGTTCCATTAACTGTTTTGGCCCATTATCAAGACGGTACTCAGGCTGTCTTACAGGCTGATAAGGTTGCCTTCTCTACATTAGGCGAGGGAGAGGTTGCTGTTCGTAAAGGAATGCTTGAATTACACAAGCCTGGAATTGTCACACTTAAAGCTGAATACGAGGGAGCAGAAGGCCAAGTAAACTTGACGATTCAGGCTAATACAGAAAATAAAACGGTTCAATCCGTTCGTCCTGTTAGTGTGGTAACTGATTTGCATCAAGAACCAAATCTTCCAACCACTGTTACTGTTGAGTACGACAAAGGATTCCCTAAAGTTCATAAAGTTTCTTGGCAAGCAGTGGCTAAGGAGGATCTTGATCGCTACCATACTTTTGAAGTAGTAGGAAAGGTCGAAGGTATTGATCAAAAAGCCATTGCTAAAGTCTCTGTTGAAGGGATCATTGCAGTAGAAGAAGTCAGTGTTACGACACCGATTGCAGAAGTTCCACACTTGCCAGAGAGTGTACGAACTTACCACTCAAATGGTCAGGTTTCGTCAGCAAAAGTTACTTGGGAGCCTATTGCACCTAGTCAATATCAAAAAGAAGGCGTCTTTACTGTGTCAGGACAGGTGGAAGGAAGTTCTTTACCAACCAAGCTTCATGTACGAGTATCAGCTCAAACAGAAAATGGTGCTAACATCTCTGATCAATGGACAGGTTCAGAATTGCCACTTGCTTTTGCTTCAGATTCTAACCCTAGCGATTTAGTATCTAATATTAATGATAAAGTGATTTCTTATACGGATCAGCCAGCCAACCGCTGGACTAACTGGAACCGTCGTGAAGAAGATTCGGTAGGGGTTCTCTTTGGAGATTCTGGTATCTTGACTAAACGGTCAGTAGACAATCTAAATGTTGCCTTCCATGAAGATCACGGGGTAGGGGCACCTAAGTCTTATGTGATTGAATATTATGTTGGGCAAGCTACGCCAACAGCTCCAAAAAATCCTAGCTTTGTAGAGAGCGAAGAACATGTCATTAATGATGATAGCAATTGGAAACCTGTGACTAATCTGAAAGCTCCAGATCAGCTAAAAGCAGGTGAAATGAATCACTTTAACTTTGATAAGGTAGATACCTATGCTGTTCGTATTCGTATGGTAAGAGCAGATGACAAACTTGGAACCTCTATCACAGAAGTTCAAATCTTCTCGAAACAAGTTGCTCCAGCTAAGCAAGCACAAACTAGGATACAGGTGGCTGGCCAAGATTTGCCAAACTTTAATCCAGACTTAACAGACTACTATTTAGAAGCTAAGGATGGAAAGGCGGATGCAGTAACCGCAAGTGTCAGCAATAATGGTCTGGCAACTGTCGTACCAAGTGTCCGCGAGGGAGATCCTGTTCGTGTTATCGTCAAGGCTGAAAATGGAGATATTCTAGGTGAGTATCGCATCCACTTTACAAATGATAAAGATCTATTGGCACGTAAACCAATAGCGACAGTAAAACAAGCTCGCCTGCTCCAACTAGGTCAAAATCTAGAGTTGCCAAGCAAGGTTCCTGTTTACTTTACAGGGGAAAAAGACTATGAAGTGAAAGATTTGGCTGTCGAATGGGAACCTGTTCCAGCTGAAAGTCTATCAAAAGCTGGTCAGTTTACTGTTCACGGTCGTCTGGTTGGAAGCGACTTACCTGTCGAGCTAAGAGTCCGAGTGATTGATAAGTTAGGCGAATCTGTATCAGACAATCCTTACTATGATGAAAATAGCAATCAGGCTTTTGCATCTGAGACAAATGATGCTGATCCAGATTCTCATGATCGAGTGGATTATATCAACGACGGGGACCTCGATGAGAGCCGCCGTTGGACAAATTGGTCAGCGACACCATCAGCGAATCCAGATGTTTCAGCAGGTGTTATCTTCAAAGAAAACGGTAAGATTGTCGAACGAACAGTCAATCAAGCCAAACTGCACTTCTTTGCTGATAGCGGTACAGATGCTCCGTCTAAACTAGTCTTAGAGCGCTATGTTGGTCCGGACTTTGATGTTCCAACCTATTATTCAAACTATCGAGCTTATGAATCTAACCACTTGTTTAACAATCCTGATAACTGGGAGTCTATTCCTTACAATATGAATCAAGATATCCAGGCTGGTACAGAATTGACAGCAACCTTTAATGCTGTGAAATCCAAGGCTATGAGATGGAGAATGGACAGAAAAGCAGATAAGAATGGAGTTGCCTTGATTGAGATGACTTTCTTGGCGCCAAGTGAGTTGCCTAAAGAAAGTACAAAATCAAAAATCTTGCTTAATGGCAAAGAACTTCCAGACTTCTCTGCGGAGCGCTTAGAATATCAAGTGTCCTATAGTGGTCAACGTCCTAAAGTGACAGTAGAAGAAAATGACCAAGTGGCTTCAACTGTTGTAGATAGTGGAGATAACCGTTTGCCAGTCTTGGTTAGACTTCTGTCTGAGAGTGGTAAGCAGGTTAAGGAATACCGTATTCAATTGACGGAAGAAAAAACTACTGCTGGTAAGGTAGCAGCTGCAGTTCAAGAAGAACTTCCACGTCTAGAAGTCGAAGAAAAAGCACTTCCTTATCAGACAATTGAAAAAGAAGACGCCAATCTCTACCTTGGGGAAACCCGTGTAGAAGAAGAGGGGCAAAATGGTAAGGAAAGAATCTTTACTGAAGTTGCTTCAGACGGTCAGCGAGCAGAAAAACTACGAGAAGTGGTTCAAGATCCTATCAATCGTGTCCTGCTTGTCGGTACTAAGAAAGGAACAGCTCTTCCAGAAGATGATATCAAAGATTTGGTTCTCTATAGACCAGAGCTTCTGATAGAGGAAGAAGAGGTTGATTTCCAAGTGCAAGAGCGAAAGAATCATATGCTTCCAGCTGGTCAAACGCGTATCATCCAAGAAGGCCGTAAAGGTATTCGTGTGAACTTAGTCGAACTTGAAAATGGCAAGCGCACTCTTAAAGAAAGCTACAATAAATTAGAAAAACAAGATCAGATTCTAGAAGTGGGAACAGCCCTTTCAGAAGAAAAACCAAAGTCACAAGATACTTATAAAGCTCATTCACAAACTTCTGGGCAAGACAAAGATCAGATTCTAGAAGAAAAAGTTCAAGGCACCAAAGCTGTGAAAGAGGAGCATACAGAAGCTAAATCTGAAGAAGTGCAGCTTCAAGAAGAAAAAGTCAAATCAATCGAAAAAGGTTACTTACCGAATACAGGAAGTCAGTCAGATCAAGCAGCGATAACTACGGGCTTAGCTCTATTGGGCTTAGGCGCTGGTCTTGCTGCAAGGAAACGTAGAAAAGAAGACTGAGATTCAATGATAAGGTAAGAGGACAGTTAATTGAACTAGACAAAAAGATCAGGGAATTATCCCTGATCTTTTTTGTATCATTAAGATCTTTCTAACAGCGCGATTCTAGCAAGATAAGGTTCATATTGTCTTCTTGTGTTGAAAGATGACAAAATTGTAAGCTTTAAAAGCCCAAATGAAAGGTTAAGTTATGGAAGCGAGTTTAAAAAAGCTGTATCCTTATAAGTGTAAAGGAAAGGGAAAGAAAGTTTCTCTTGATAAAAGCAAATGTTATAAAGGAGGCCCACTATGAAAACTAAACTTTTTAACCAAGACAAACGTCCTCTAAAAGCACAAAAGATTTCTAAAGAAGAAATCGAGAAGACTCGCTTAGGCTGTGCCTCTAGTCAATATTACTTCTGGTTGCAGTATAGTCATTAAGGAATATCCAGTTCCAACTTCTATAAAGGGAAAGTTTATCAAAACTTTCTCTTTATACGATTAAAAATCAAAGATGACAAAAATGTAAGATTAGAAGTAAGATTGTAAGGTTAGGTTATGGAAAGCCGAGTACAAATTCGGTAGAATAAGATTATCAAAAGAAAGAAGTGTTTAGAATGAAATTATT
>ERZ773213.1527-NODE-1527-length-12120-cov-74.664898_pt1 | contig 12120 bp, 9 predicted proteins | sample MGYA00580996_ERZ773213 | MGnify/ENA primary metagenome ERZ773213 (study PRJEB29015, sample SAMEA2738152) | human oral metagenome | biome: human oral; feature: human-associated habitat; material: saliva | place: China | collected 2197 ...
TCTCGCGCTCGATGTCGCGGCGCTGAATCTGCGACTGGATCTCGTAGGCGGCGTCCGCCTTCGCCTTCTCGGTGTCGGCCTCGACCTTCAGAGCCGCCTGGCGCTTAGCGAGGTCAGTCTGCTTCTGGGCGATTTCCAGCTGCGAGGCGACCTGCGCGTCGTTCGCTTCCTTCTGGGCGATGGCGGTCGCCTGCGCGACCTCCTTCTGTGCGTTCGCCTTGGCGATGGCGGCGGTCTTGCGGATCTGCTCGGTGTTGTCGATACCGAGGTTGTCGATGACGCCGTTCTGATCGGTGACGTTCTGGATGTTGAACGCGACGATCAGGAGGCCCATCTCCTCCAGGTCCTGCTTCGCGTTCTCCTGGACGCGCTCGGAGAAGGCGGCGCGGTCGGTGATGATGTCGGTGAGCTTCATCTGGCCGATGATGGCGCGCAGGTGCCCCTCAAGGGTGTCACGTACCTCCTCGGAGATTTCGGAGGTCGTCTTGTAGAGGAAGTTACGCGTCGCTGCCTTGAACAGCGTGTCATCATCGGTCGCGATGCGGACCTTGACGGCCGCGTCGACGCGCACGTTGATGTAGTCGTTGGTGGGAACGAAGTCCGTGGTCTGAGCGTCGACGGAGATCATCGAGGCGGTCATAGTGTCCACGCGCTCGAGGAGGGGAATCTTCCACCCCGTCTTGCCGTGGAGGACGCGCTGGCCGCGCGGGCCGGAAATGACCTTGACTTCGCCCGGGGAAGCGGACACGAAGCTTGCCCACAGGAAGAGGGAGATGAGGACGAATGCAGCGACGATGAGTGCCGCGATGGTTACGAAAGGCATGATTGGTGCTTTCAGGTGAGGGGTGCGACGCGCTCGTGGGTGGCGCCGCGCAACTGGTCAGAATAGCAGCGTCGGGCGTGTGACTCAATGCATCGTCTCATTCTCGGGTGACGAGGCCGTGGCTGGGTGCCGGTGGAAGGTAGGAGCGTTGAAAGTGCTGGAAGGGGTTGCTTATGATGGGGGCACGCGGGTCGGCTGCCGCGAGTGAGTGAGCGCCCACCGCTGGGCCGCACGGGAAGGACACGGGTGTCATGAGGAAAGCGCTGATCATCATTGTGTCGGTCATCGTCGGAGCGATTATTGGCACGGTTGTTCTCGTATTCGGGGTGCTTCCCGCATGTGAAGACGAGTGCGCGGGGGACGAGTGCACACAGACGGACGATCCCACTCTCGTTCCTGTTCCGCTTCCGACGAGGATGCCCACACGGGAAGTGGCTTATAAGCCGGTCCTGTACCTGTATCCCAAGGAGGAGGGGCGGCTGGCGGTGACACTGGACGTTGGGGGTGAGCTGGGGACGGTGTATCCCGCCCCGGAGCGTCAGGTGCAGACGGAGAAGGGGACTCAGGCCTCGTGGACGGTGGACGCCGTGCCCGATGGCACGCTGACCGACGCGAGTGGGCGCACCTATCCCTCCCTGTTCTGGGACGGGCCGGTCTCCTTGACGTCTCCCGAGCGGGGCTTCATTGTTGCGCGTGAGGATGCGGTGCCGTTCCTGGAGGAGAAGCTGGGACAGCTGGGTCTGAGCGACAAGGAGGCGGCCGACTTCATCACGTTCTGGGCTCCGCGCATCCGCTCGAACGAGTACACGTTCGTGTCCTTCGACGCCTCCTCCTACGCTCAGCAGGTGACCTATTCGTTCGCGGACGAGGCCGGGAATCAGGTCGTGCCCGACACCTTTATTCGGGTGTTCATGACGATCCGTCCTGCGGACGCCGACGAGACTGTCACGCCGCAGAATTTTGCTCCGACACCGACGCGCAGCGGCTTCACGGTCGTCGAGTGGGGCGGCACGGAACAATAACTTTCTCGGAACTGACCGCGCGGCGAGCGAAAACGCATGCCACGCGACACAATGGAACAATGTGTGGTGAGATGACCTCGCCACGAACAGGAAGGTAGTGACATGGCCCAGGACTGGACCCGCATTGAAGGCATGATCATCGGTCACGAGCTGGACCCCAGCGCCGTCGCCGGCGAACTGAAGAAACGCGCGATCCTCGCTCAGATCGAGTGGTTCCCCTCCTCGCCGCAGCTGCTCGGCCTCAACGTCGCGGTTGCCGATGAGCGCGTCGCTACCGTCCCCGCGGGCGCGACGACAGTCGTTCCCGGCCCGACCCCCGCGGAGCTGGCCGACGAACTCGCCATTCTCTTCAAGGCTGAAGTCCGTATCGGCAACGCCAGCGCCGACCACCTGCCCGAGGGAGATTCGCCACTGGGTAAGGTGTGGCCCTCGGAGGAGGAAACGACCGAGGCCACAGAGGCAAAGCCCACACGCATCGTTGAGATCGGCCGCACCCCCGCGTCGTCCGTGCCGCTCCTGGCGGCGCTTGAGGGCGTTGACCTGGGGGACCTGGAGCTTGCCGACGATCACCGCGCGCTCCTCGCGGAGCTGCCCGCCGAGAAGGAAGGCTGGAACTTCGGTGACCTGCCGCTCGTCACCCTATCCGTCACAGACGGCGAGTTCCAGGTATTCCTGGTGACCGACGACCACCTCGAGCACATCGTGTCCCACAACTGGGGCATGGACGCGGCCATCGTGCCCGGCGGCCACAACAGGGCCCAGGACCTGCCCGGCGAGATCATCGACCTGGTGGGTGATCGCCTCGACCTGCTGGCCATCGCCCGAGCCGTGCCCGGTGCCGACGCTGACGCCCTGTGGGCCTCCGTGGCGACCACGGGCGAAGAATCCGTGTGGAAGGTCGTGCGCGCCCTCGGCCTGCCCGGATCCGTTGCGGGCTTCCTCCTGGGCACCACCGACGCCGAGGACGTCGAAGGCGTCACCGTGCACCTCGCGCGCGGCATTTCCAACGCGATCGGCCGCAGTGTGGACATCATGATGGGGCAGCCACAGTCGATGGTCAAGCCCCTGTGGAACTCCTACGAGTCGGTCGCCGTCGAACGCCCGTGGATTATCCACGCCGCAGTCGCAGCCGAGGCTATCGTCGGCGTCAGCATGCTGGTGGCCGCCGTGCGCGCCCCCGCGCCTCGCTCCGGCTGGCTGCGCTTCGCCGGCATCGTCGGCGGCCTCATGGTCGTAGACTCAATTGCGGAGCTGTCGCTCGCCAAGCACGTCTCCAAGCGTTTCGCGCGCCGTGCGGGCGAGGCGTAAGCCCTCACGCTTGATGCAGGACGGCCGGGGTCGCGTGAGCGACCCCGGCCGTTGTGTCTGCCGCGAACGAGCGCGCCCGTTCCCCTTACCGAGCCAAGGCCTCGGCGGGGAAATCCTGCGGGCGGTCGGTGAAGATGCCGGTGACGCCCCACGAGGCCAGCTTGCGCGCCTGGTCCACGTCGTTGACGGTCCACACGTTGACCTCAAAGCCCGCGTCGCGCATCGCGCGCACGTCGGAGGCCGTCAGCCCCTTGACGCCGGGATGGATGGCACTCGCGCTCAGCGTGGTCGCGCCTTCACGCCACTCGTCGGACGCGCGTTCGATGAGCCAGCCGAGCGCGACGGTGGGGCAGGCCTCGTGGAAAGCGGCGAGCAGCTCGTGATCGAAGGAAGAGACGATGAGGCGGGAGGGGACCTTCTCCCCGCGCAGTGTGACAGCCAACGACTCGATGAGGCGCTCGCGCAGGCGCGTGCCGCCCGCGCAGGGCTTGATCTCCAGATTGACACCCATCTGCTGAGCGTGGGCGAAGGCGAGGGCGTCAGCCGCCTCGGGGATACGCTCGAAACGGTAGGTGTCGGAGAACCAGCGGCCCGCGTCTAGGCGGCGAATATCCGAGAATCCGAGCTGGTAGTAGGATCCGGATCCGCTCGTCGTACGGTCCAGGGTGTCGTCGTGAATGACGATCAGCGAGCCGTCTCCGATGATATCCACATCGAACTCGAACCAGCGAGCACCGACCTCCATGGCCTTGGAAAACGCGGCGATCGTGTTTTCCGGCGCGAGCGAGGACGCGCCACGGTGGGCGAAAATACGGGGAAAATCGGACATGGATGCTCCTAGGGTGATCGGTGCGGGGCTACCCCGTCACCAGAGGTCGGGGTGCGTCGCCGCACTAAACATGGAGGAACGGCCGGGTCCGGGTTCGATGAGGACGGCCTCGTCTCGCTTGGACGGCAAAATGTTGTGCACGTACGAGGTCAGAGCCTCGTCGCGCGACACATCGTGGCCGACCTGCTGGGCCATGTACCAGCGGTGCTCCAGGTACTCGTGGTAGAGCTGGGCGGGTTCGAGCTTGCCGGCCAATTCTCGGGGAATCGCGCGCACGACGGGCGCAAAAACGTCGGTGAGCCACTCGTGCGCAGCCTGCTCGAGGGGCACGTCCTGCATACCGTGTGTAGCACGCCACGCGTCAATGTCACCGAGGAGCCGACGCGCCTGGTGCTCGCCGACATCCATGCCGGTCAGGCGCATGAACTTACGGTTGTGATGGCCGGCGTCGACCACCTTCGGTTGAATGACCAGGTGTTCGCCCGCATCATCCGACGCCATGTGTAGCTCGGCGACGTCAAAACCCAGGTCGTTGAGGCGACGGATACGCTCACTGACCAGATACTGGCGCTGGTCGTTGGGCAAGTATTCTTCGGCGGTGACCTCGTTCCACAGCAGGTTGTACTGGGTGCGGATGCGGTCACCCACGTCGATCGGGTCGGCGTCCATGGGGAAATAGCCGCCGGCCTGAAGGTCCATGAGCTCGCCGATGATGTTGGTGCGCGCCAGGTCCACGTCGTACTCGCGCTGACCGGGGGTCAGTTTCGGGTGCAATTCGCCGGTTTCGGCGTCCACCAGGTAGGCAGCGAACTCGCCGGCGTCGCGTCGGAACAGGGTGTTCGACAGGGAGACGTCGCCCCAGTAGAAGCCGATGAGGTGCAGGCGCACGAGCAGCAGCGCGAGGGCGTCGATGAGGCGCTTCGCCGTGTCCCCGCGCATCGACAGGGAGAAAAGCGCACGGTAGGGCAGGGAGAACTGCAGGTGCTCGGTGATCAGCACCGCGTTGAGCTCCTCGCCGTCTCGGCCCACACGCCCGGTGATTACCGCGACGGGATCGACAGAAGGGACATCCAGACGGGACAGATCGCGCAGGATGTCGTACTCGTGGTGTGCGACCGTCTCACCGATCTCCTTGACGGCCAGAACGCGACCCGACAGATTCACGAAGCGTACGACGTGGCGAGAGATGCCGCGGGGGAGCGCGGCGAGCAGGGACGACGGCCATTCCTCCAGTGGAATGTCCCAGGGGAGGTCCAGGAGTGCTGGGTCGACCGCAGCTGCCGTGATATCCAGTGCCATATCCCTATTGTCTCATTTCCGGCGCGACCTGCCTAATGTGCCTGGTGGGGGAGTGTTTGATTGCGGCACATAACACGATGCGCATGAACGAACCCCGGCCTCGTCCGGAAATGACATGGACGAGGCCGGAGCCGGTCATTGGAGAGGGTCCGCTAGCGGATCACTCGGGCAGGCGAACGCCCGTGGCGGCCGAGAAGTTGTGCTGCTGGCCCTCGCGGATGCGCACGTACAGGACGCCGCCGCGGCCGGGGGCGGTGCGCGGGGGGACGCGCACGATCAGCTGCTTGGAGGTGCCTTCGGCGCCGGAGCCCAGGCCCTCGCCGTTCTCGTCGCCGACCAGGTGGCCGTACACGTATGCGTCCGAGCCGAGCTCCTCCACGAAGTCAACCTCGACGGGGATGGTGCCCTTGACGGTCTCGTCGACGACCTCGAGGCCCTCGGGGCGGAAACCGATCTTGATCTTTCCGCCGTCTTCGGGGGTCAGGGCCGCGCGGGTGGCCTCCGACAGCGGCACGCGCGCCGGGCCGATCTTGGCCCACTCGCCGTCCACTGTGAAGGTGCCCAGGTTCATGGCGGGGGAGCCGATGAAGCCGGCGACGAACTCGTTGGCGGGACGCTCGTACATCTCCTGCGGGGTTCCGACCTGCTGGAGGAGGCCGCCGGCGAGGACCGCGATGCGGTCGCCCATCGTCAGGGCCTCGGTCTGGTCGTGGGTGACGTACACGGTGGTGACGCCGAGCTCACGCTGCAGGGAGGCGATCTGCGTACGGGTCTGCACACGCAGCTTCGCGTCCAGGTTCGACAGCGGCTCGTCCATGAGGAACACCTGGGGCTTACGAACGATCGCGCGGCCCATGGCGACGCGCTGACGCTGGCCACCGGAGAGGGCCTTGGGCTTGCGGTCCAGGTAGGGCTCCAGGTCGAGGATCTTTGCGGCTTCTTCAACGCGCTTGTTGATCTCCTCCTTGGATACACCTGCGATCTTCAGGGCGAAGCCCATGTTTTCGCGCACGGACATGTGCGGGTAGAGCGCGTAGTTCTGGAAGACCATCGCGATGTCGCGGTTCTTCGGGGGAACGTCCGTGACGTCCTTGTCGCCGATGAGGATGCGGCCGCCGTTGACGTCCTCCAAGCCTGCGAGCATGCGCAGGGAGGTGGACTTACCGCAGCCGGAGGGACCGACGAGGACGAGGAACTCACCGTCCGCAATGTCGAGGCACAGCTGGTCGACAGCAGGCTTATCGGCACCGGGGTACACGCGGGACGCGTGATCGAAGGTTACGCTTGCCATGTTCAATTCCTTCCCACCGGCAGGTACGTGCCGGACGATCCGTTGTGGGGCGACCGTGGAGCGTCTTCGCCCACGGGGTACGAACGCGGATCGTTCCGCGCGCGACCAAGATTGAACGTATCATGTCTGCGCGTTTCTGTATAGTTCCGGTCATCAGGTGGATTCCCTGGCCTCGGCTCGGGTGTGGGGGCCGCCTCGTTTTTGTGTCCGAGGTCGTGGTTTCCTCCGCCGGTGGGCGCAGATGTGGGATGAGACCGGTAGGCTGGGAGCGTGGATGAAGGAAACGAACTGGGAGGCTACCGCCTGATTCGCCGGCTCGGTACGGGTGGTGCGGGCACTGTGTGGCTTGCTGAAGATGGGGGTGGCACGCGTGTCGCTCTGAAGGTCATGCACCCCGCGCTTGCGACGTCGGAGGAGTCTCGTGCCCGCCTCGAGCGCGAGGTGCGTACCGTTAATTCCGTGCGTTCCCCGTTCGTCGCGCACATCATCGATGCGGAGATCGACGCGAGCCAGCCTTTCGTGGTCTCCGAGTATGTTGAGGGTCCGACTCTGGCGGAGATCCTCTCCTCCGGCCCGATCCCGCTGCGCGGCGTCGCTGCGCTGTCCTACCACCTCGCGTCGACGATCGCTGCCGTCCACCACGCCAACATCATTCACCGAGACATCAAGCCCTCGAACATTATCTGTTCGTCGCGCGGTCCCGTTCTCCTCGACTTCGGCATCGCCATGGCAGTTGACGATCAGCACCTGACGCGCACCGGCCTCGTCTCGGGTTCTGCCGGCTATACGGCACCCGAACTCCTCCGCGGCAAGCCCGCCACAAAGGAGTCCGACTGGTGGGCCTGGTGCGCCACCCTGCTGTCCTGCGCGACTGGGCGTGCCCCCTTCGGTAAAGGCGACGTCATGGCGACCATGATGCGCGTCATCGAGGGCGAACCCGACCTGGCAGGTCTGCACCCGATGGTCTCCGATGCGCTCGGTGGCGGCCTGTCGCCTAATCCCAACGTGCGTCCCTCGCCGTCGCTGATCGTTGCGCACCTCATGAGTGCGGTTGGCTGGGCACCCGGCGAACTCGACTACGTCACCGTGAACTGGGCGCAGCTGCTCGACACCGGCGAACGTACCCAGATGGTCAACTCCGACCCGCAGGAAATCGCAGCACCCCCGGAATGGGACGAGATCACATCGCGCCCCGACGCGGCCGGTGCGCGTCCCGTTACCTACCCCGTCCACCCGCGTCGCGACCCCTCAGAATTCACGGCCGCCAATGACCATACCGAACAGGTCGATACCGAATCGGTCTCCTGGGGAGACGACGAGTGGGACGAGGACACCGAGGAAGAGACCTGGGACGATGAGGCATCGGAGGGTAGCGACGAGAACTGGGATGAGTCCGACGAGGATGATCAGGAGTGGGAGGAATCCGACGAGGACGACCAGGGCGACGAGGGCTGGGACGAAGCTGATGACGAGGATCAGAGCTGGACTGGTGCAGAACCCGCGGACTCGACCGGCTCGGTGCAGCCCTACGGTCAGGGAGGTTACCCCGGGCAGCAGGGCGGATACAGTGCTTCTCAGGCCCCGTTCGCCGGTGCCCAGAACGCCTACGGTTACCCGCGCGGCGCTTACGGTTCCGAGGGAACAGCACCGTCGGGCAGACCCGTCCCCATGGGCGCTCCGCAACCCGGCCTGGCGGCCCCGACGGGCGATCCGCGCGCAGGCATGCGAGTCCGCGCCAGCAACGCGGGACAGCCGCCAGCATGGCAGGCTCGCGGGCAGCAGTACCCGAATCGGACTGATGCCTCGTCTGCTTCAGGCAGTGCTTGGGTCTCCGGCGGTGTCCTGCTGCTCACGCTTGCCGCGCTCCCTCTCATCTTCGGCCTCAGCGGTACGCTCATCGTCGGTGTCGCACTGACCGCCTGCGGGCTTGTCGGTGCCATGGACAGGTGGCTGGAGCGTCGGCGCGAGCAGTACGGCCCCCGCGCCAGCGACGATGCCGCCGCCATCGCCATGGCTCCGATCCTTCTTGCCCGCTCACTCGGTACGACAGTCCTTGCGCTCGCGGTCGGGTCCATCCTTCCCTACCTGGTGTGGATCGTTCTCTCCTTCGCGCACGACGGATCTGTGCAGTGGGGGTGGCCCACGGAGGTCGCGACGTCTCTACGTCTGTCGCGTCGTAACTTCTGGTTGAGCGATCCTGCAGGAGTCATCATCGTCTGGGCGCTTGGTGCGTCGATGCTCGTGACCGCTTGGCTCGTACCTTTTGCTGCCGACCTGCGCGTTGGACTCGCCAAAACAGTGCGTTCTAGCATTCGTCCGATCTGGGGGCGTGCCCTGTTGTCAATCGGTTGCGGTGGCTTCCTGCTGATCTCCTGGCTCATTGGGACGGGTGGTGCGTCTAACTAGGCGCTGGTCAGCCTTACTCGATAATATTGCAATATTCAACTAAGTTTGGAAGGTATCTTCATGGCTCAGAAGCAGCAGCGCAGCGTCGATCCCCTGCGCGCCAAAGCATCCGAGATGCGGCTCGCGCAGCAGCGCGCTGAGCGTCGCACCCGCATCATCGTCATCTCTGCTGTTGGCCTCATCGTGCTGGCCATCATTGCCGCCGTTGGCGGTGTGATTTGGCAGCAGCAGAGTGAAGTTAGCGCCGCACGCAACGTCGAACCCTCCGATGTTCTCGGCGTATACGCCGACGGGCGACCCATTGTTGTCAACGGGAACGGCGTGTCCGCCGAGCCGGATCCCAACCTGCCGACGCTCACGGAGTACTTCGACTACTCATGCCATGCCTGTGCTGACGTCGATGCTGCCCTGGGTGAAGATCTGACGACCTGGGCGTCCGAGGGACACTACAACCTCGAGCTTCAGCCCGTCATCACAGTGAATATGAACTACCTCAAGCCCGCCACGGGTGCCTCGCTCGTCGTCGCCCAGAAGGCACCCGACAAGTGGATCGAATTCCACCACGCACTCCTGGCCTACTTCCGCACCCAGTTCCAGGCCGGCAATGGCACGGTCGTGCAGAACCTTGACCCCTCGTGGAAGCAGGTCAAGCAGATCGCGACCGAGGTTGGCATTCCCTCTGACGTGGTCGCGACCTTCCCGGTCAACGCCGTTGAGTCCTACCTCGAAGCCTCCTCGAATGCATGGAAGGATGCGCAGTACAGCGGTCGTCAGCCCAACCAGCTTGGCACCCCCGAGTTCGTCAAGGATCACTCGAGCGTTGTGACCCTGGGGAAGACTGTCGAAAGCACACGTGAGTCGCTCAAGGAACTCTTCGGTTTCGCTGACTCCGCTACGCAGGCACCCAGTGATCTGCCCCAGTTCGAGGCTGCCGTGCCTTCCCGGGGTGACGAGGAAGAGGCGCAGAGTACCGCGACGACGACAGGTTCTGACTGAGTCTCGCACTGAGGTGGGGTGGGTCCGACGCATCGGACCCACCCCACCGTCGTATCTGGAGTCACTATCCCACGGAGTGGTCGCGGGTGCGCGAGTTCGTCACTGTCGCGCGTCACGTGTCGGGTACGAATGACGCTCGCCCGTGCGCGCTTACCCCAACTTGTGGCACACTAGTGTGCGCCGCCGGCTTAGCTCAGTTGGTAGAGCAGCTGTCTTGTAAACAGCAGGTCATCGGTTCGAGTCCGATAGTCGGCTCCGAGGAGTCCACAGTGCGGCACTGACGCCACGTGCCCCTCAGGCTCCATCACAGATGCGCGAGGCCGGGGCGTGCCCCCGGAAGTGCTCCGCGGAACCAGCCACGGCCTCGTTCATCAACCATCCGCCGCGCTCAGTTGAGTGACCAGTCGACGCCGCGCGCCCCCTGCTCAACCAACAGCGCGTTCGCGCGCGAAAACGGTCGCGACCCGAAGAAACCGCGATACGCCGACAACGGGGAGGGGTGCGGGGACGCGATGATCGGTGTCTCGCCGAGCCGAGGTGCCAGTGACTGCGCATCCTTGCCCCACAGGATCGCCACGAGCGGAGCACGTGAGCCGTCCGGGCGTCGGCGAGCCACCAGCGCGTCAATCGCACACTGCGTGACCTCCTCCCAGCCGCGTCCCCGATGCGAGGCGGGCGCACCCGGACGGACCGTCAGCACTCGATTGAGCAGACACACACCCTGCTCGCTCCACGCCGTCAAATCGCCCGAGGTCGGGGCTGGGCAGCCGATATCATCTCCGAGTTCGCGGAAAATGTTAATGAGCGATTTGGGCAGTGCCACCCCCGGACGCACGGAAAACGACAACCCCATCGCGTGACCCGGCGTCGGGTATGGGTCCTGCCCCACGATCAAGACCTTTACCTCATCGAAGGGGTACGTGAACGCGCGTAGCACGTCCGTCCCAGCGGGCAGATAGCCGAGGCCCTCCTCGACGTCCTGTGCGAGCATGGCGCCCAATTCGTGGACGCGTTCCTCCACCGGAGCCAGTGCGCGGGCCCAGCCCGGATCGATCAAGTCAGCCAAAGGGCGCGGATTGTAATCATTCATAGCACCAGACTAATACTGCACATGGTGCCACACACTTCCCGCGTGCCACACGAGCTAGCCCAGCGCTTTTCCGATAGTCTGAAGACGTGAGTTCTCAGTACCCAAGGGATGAATTTGATCGCGCTGGCGAAGACATGCCCGTCGGCATGCACCGCCCCAAGCCGTCGAAGTGGAAGAACGTGTGGCCGTTTCTGGCCATTCTCGTGATCGTTCCCGCGCTCGGCTGGGTGGCAGCGACCGCCCTGTACCGCCAGCAGGCCACAAATGTCAGCGTGCAGCCCGTCCCGGCAACGTCGAGCAGCGCCCAAGCGCCCGCCACCCGGGGTGCGTCACCGAGCGCTGCAGCGCCGAGTGCCGCTTCTTCAGTCGAACCCACCCCCTCGTCGAGTTCCTCGTCCTCCGCTGAACCGGATCATGGTGCCGTGATTTCTGTCCTCAATGGCACCGAAACGCCGGGCTACGCTGCCGGGAAGGTGACCATCCTCAACGATGCGGGCTATGCCGGCACCTCCGCTGCCAACGCGGATGCCAATTGGACGAACACGACGTCTACCGTCTTCTATGAGGACCCGAAAATGGAGGCCACGGCGAAGGATATCGCGTCCAAGCTGGGCATTGACACCGTTCGTCAGCAGACTGGGCTCGGCGATCCTGACGTGGTGATCGTCCTGCGCTGATCGTTCGCTCTATCGCATCTGAGTCGTCCGTCTCCCGTGTGGGGGACGGGCGATGAGTGTCTGTCGAGGTTGCGTGGGCGCGTTACGCCCTGAGCGCATCCGACTCAAGCCCAGTGACCTCGCCTTGCACTCTGGGGTGGTGAGTGCCAGAATCATAGTTAGCACTCTGACATGGAGAGTGATAAGAGCATCGGTTCGATGAGGTCGTCTCACACAAGCGGCCGTCCGTCGCGGGCATCGAACCCGATCCGCATCGCGGAAGGACACATTTTCAATGAGCAAGATCATCAAGTTTGATGAAGATGCCCGTCGTGGCATGGAGAGCGGCCTCAACCTGCTGGCCGACACCGTCAAGGTGACGCTTGGCCCCAAGGGCCGC
>ERZ773213.1530-NODE-1530-length-12086-cov-8.074142_pt1 | contig 12086 bp, 9 predicted proteins | sample MGYA00580996_ERZ773213 | MGnify/ENA primary metagenome ERZ773213 (study PRJEB29015, sample SAMEA2738152) | human oral metagenome | biome: human oral; feature: human-associated habitat; material: saliva | place: China | collected 2197 ...
GTGCATGGGGTCTCGGCCTGGCGACCGTGACCGACGACGGCAACACCCTCGACGTGTGGTACCCCCGACCGGTTCTCGGCGACGAGCCCGAGGACGGGCACGCCGACCTCCTGGCCTCCCTGAGCGCCATGGAGCGGCGCGATGAGGCCCGCGGCGTCCACACCACCGTGGTGCGCACCTGGGCCGACCTCGACGACGCCCCCCAGACCGTGGCCGGCGCCTACCTGCGCCTGCACACGCTGTCCCACCGCCTGGTCCGGCCCAACACCGTCAACCTGGACGGGATCTTCTCCCGCCTGCCCAACGTGGTGTGGACCTCCGCCGGCCCCTGCCGCGCCGAGGACTTCGAGACCACCCGCATGCGCCTGCGCGCCGCCGTGGGGCGCCCCGTCCAGGTGCACTCGGTGGACAAGTTCCCCCGCATGACCGACTACGTGCTGCCCTCGGGGGTGCGCATCGGCAACGGCGCGAACGTGCGCCTGGGCGCCTACCTGTCCGAGGGCACCACGGTCATGCACTCCGGCTTCGTCAACTACAACGCCGGGACGCTGGGGCGCTCCATGGTCGAGGGCCGCATCTCCCAAGGGGTCGTCATCGGTGACGGCTCCGACGTCGGCGGCGGCGCCTCCACGATGGGCATGCTCTCGGGCGGCGGGCGCCAGCGCGTGGCCCTGGGCGAGCACTGCCTGCTGGGGGCGAACTCGGGGCTCGGGATCCCGCTGGGTGACGACTGCGTCGTCGAAGCCGGTCTGTACCTGACGGCCGGAACGAGGGTCTCCCTCATGCCGCAGGGCGGCGTGGTGCCCGGCAACCTCGGCCTGTTCAAGGAGCCACGTGTGGTTCCGGCCCGAGAGCTGGCCGGCGCCTCCAACGTCCTGTTCCGCCGCAACTCCCAGTCCGGTGCCGTCGAGGCCCTGGCCCGCGGCGGCAAGAGCATCGAGCTGGGCTCGCCCCAGCACCCCGGCCAGTAGGGCTCTCCTCCTACTCCCCCGCCGCCGCGCTTCTCGTACCGGCCGTCTTCCGCCTCAGCCGCGGGAGGCGGCCGGTCGCGTCGGACGCCCCCTAAGGACACGGTGCATTCCCCACACCAGCATCACAGTGTTCGTTATCATAGTGATGGGTTGTTCTACGCAATGGAGGGGAGGGCAGATGGCTGCGACATCCACGGCCGCCCGTGTCCCCGAGGCTGCTCAGCCTGTTGGCGACGCGCTTCCTCCCCGGCGCAGGCGCCGCACCCCCGCGTGGGCCTCACAGCGCGTCCTCAAGGCGACGATGGCGATCACCGGCACGATCATGGCCCTGTTCGTCGTGGTCCACATGGTCGGCAACCTCAAGGTTCTCGCGGGCCCGCACGCCTTCAACGGCTACGCCGCCTGGCTGCGGCAGGTCGCCTACCCGCTCCTGCCGCACGAGGGGCTCCTGTGGGCGATGCGCCTGACCCTGGGGGCCTGCGTCGTGGCGCACATTGCGGCGGGAATCGCGCTGTGGCGACGGGCGAGGAGCGCTCGCGGGGCCTTCCGGCGCCGGGCCCTGCCCGCCCGCACCATCGGCGCCCGCTCCATGCTGGCGACCGGCGTCCTCATCGGGGTCTTCGTCCTCATCCACGTCCTCGACCTGACCATCGGCCGCCTCATCGCCCCTGAGGGCTTTCAGGCGCCGACGACGTCGGACGGCGAGCTGCAGGTCAGCGCCTACCACAACCTCGTGGCGAGCCTGTCGCGCCCCGGCATGGCGCTCTTCTACAGCCTGGTCATGCTGGCTCTCTCCCTCCATCTGGCGCAGGGCCTGTGGAACGTGGTCATCGACCTGGGCGGCACCGGCCCCAGGCTGCGCAAGGCCTGCCGCGCCCTCGCCCTGGGCGTGGCCCTGGCCGTCGCCGTCGTCAACGGCCTGCTGCCGGTGCTCATCTGCACGGGGGTGATCGGATGAGCGCGAGTGTGCCGGGCGCCGTCGGCGGCCTCTACGACGTCGGCGAGGACCTGGATGCGCACCTGCCGGACTGCCCGCCCGAGCATGCCTGGGAGCGCCGGCGCGACGAGTACCGCCTGGTCAATCCCGCCAACCGCCGCAAGCTGACCGTCATCGTGGTGGGCACCGGACTGGCCGGCGCCGGGGCGGCCGCGACCCTGGGGCGCCTGGGGTACCGGGTGGAGTGCTTCAGCCTGCACGACGCCCCGCGCCGCGCCCACTCGGTGGCCGCGCAGGGCGGGATCAACGCCGCCCGGGCCCGCAAGGTCGACGGCGACTCCCTGGCGCGCTTCGTCAAGGACACCGTCAAGGGCGGGGACTACCGGGGACGGGAGGCCGACGTCGTGCGCCTGGGGCTGGAGTCAGGCCGGGTCATCGACCACATGGAGGCGATCGGGGCGCCCTTCGCCCGCGAGTACGGCGGCCAGCTCGCCACCCGCTCCTTCGGCGGGGTGCAGGTCTCACGCACCTACTACACGCGCGGACAGACCGGCCAGCAGCTGGAGATCGCCTGCGCCCAGGCCCTCCAGGAGCAGGTCGCCGCCGGGAGCGTCCGCATGCACACCCGCACCGAGATGCTCGATCTCATCGTGGCCGACTCCCGCGCCCAGGGCATCGTCACCCGGGACCTGCTCTCCGGCGAGGTACAGGCCCACACCGCGCACGCCGTCGTGCTGGCCACCGGCGGCTACGGCAGCGTCTACCACTACTCGACCCTGGCCATGGCCTCCAACGCCACCGCCACCTGGCGCGCCCACCGGCGCGGGGCGGCCTTCGCCTCGGCCTGCATGGTGCAGTTCCATCCCACGGCGCTGCCGGTGAGCTCCCACTGGCAGTCCAAGACGACGCTCATGAGCGAGTCCCTGCGCAACGACGGGCGCATCTGGGTGCCCGTGCGACCCGGGGACGAGCGGACCCCGAACGAGATCCCCGAGGACGAGCGCGACTACTACCTGGAGCGCAAGTACCCGGCCTTCGGCAACCTCACCCCGCGCGACGTCGCCTCGCGCAACGCCCGCGAGCAGATCGAGTCCGGCCGCGGCGTCGGGCCGCTGCGCAACTCGGTCTACCTCGACTTCCGCGACGCGCTGGAGCGGCTGGGCAAGGAGACCATCGCCTCGCGCTACGGCAACCTGTTCGAGATGTACCTCGATGCCACCGGGGAGGACCCCTACGAGGTGCCCATGCGCATCGCCCCGGGAGCCCACTTCACGATGGGAGGGCTGTGGGTGGACTTCGACCAGATGTCCACCATCCCGGGACTGTTCGTGGGCGGGGAGGCCTCGAACAACTACCACGGCGCCAACCGCCTGGGGGCGAACTCGCTGCTGAGCGCCAGCGTGGACGGCTGGTTCGTGCTTCCGCTGGCCGTGCCGAACTACCTGGCCGGGCTGGTGGGAAGCAAGCCCCTGAGCCCCGACGCACCGGAGGCGCTCCAGGCCGTGGCCGACACCCGCGAGCGCATTGAGGCGCTCATGGCGGTGGGCGGGACCCACCGCCCGGTGTGGTTCCATCGCCGGCTGGGTGAGATCCTCTACGCCGGCTGCGGGGTCAGCCGCTCCGAGGCGGGGCTGCTGCGCGCCCTGGAGGAGGTGCGCGCCCTGCGCGAGGAGTTCTGGGCCGACGTCACCGTGGTCGGTGGCCAGGCGCGCCTCAACCAGGAGCTGGAGAAGGCGCTGCGGGTCGCCGACTTCCTGGAGCTGGCGGAGGTCATGGTCCTCGACGCCCTGGACCGGCGCGAGTCCGCCGGCGCCCACTTCCGCGAGGAGTACGCGACCCAGGGCGGCGAGGCTCAGCGCAATGACGAGACCTGGTGCTCGGTATCGGCCTGGCAGACCGGGGACGACGGCGGGCACACGCGCCGCACGGAGCCACTGAGCTTCTCGCTGGTGCCCATGCAGGTGAGGGACTACCGATGAGGATCGAGCTGGAGATCTGGCGGCAGGACGGGCCGCGGGCGCGGGGCTTCTTCGAGAGCCACGTGGTGGAGGACGCCGAGCCGCAGATGAGTCTGCTGGAGCTGCTCGACCGCCTCAACGACCAGATCATCGAGGCCGGCGGCGAGCCGGTGGTCTTCGAGTCGGACTGCCGGGAGGGGGTGTGCGGGGCCTGCGGCTTCCTCGTCAACGGGGTGCCGCACGGGCCGCTGGACACGACCCCGGCCTGCCGTCAGCACCTGCGGGCCTTCCCCGGGGTCACGCGCTTCCGACTGGAGCCGTGGAGGTCGGCGGCCTTCCCGGTCATCCGGGACCTGGTGGTGGACCGCACGGCACTCGATGAGCTCATCCGGGCGGGCGGGACCGTGGACGTGGCCGCGGGGACCGCACCAGATGCCGACGACGTCGCCCAGGGGCACCTGCAGGCGGAGCGGGCCCTGGACTTCGCCGCCTGCATCGGCTGCGGGGCCTGTGTGGCGGCCTGCCCGAACGGGGCGGCGGCGCTCTTCGCGGGGGCGAAGCTGGCGCACCTGTCGCTCATGCCGCAGGGGCGTATCGAACGGGGGCGCCGGGCTCGGGCGATGACGCGGGAGCTCGATGCGCTCTTCGGGCCGTGCTCTGAGTTCGGCGAGTGCCTGCCGGCGTGCCCGGCGGGGATCCCGATCGAGGCGATCGCGCTGCTCAACCGGGAGGTGCTGCGCGCCGGTCTGCGCGGGGCGACCCACGACGACTGACGGCCGGCCTCGCCATCAGGGCCGATGACCGACCCTCGGACCTCGCGAGAGGGGCAGGGCTCAGGCTGCGGGCTTGTGGGCCACGAGGGCGATGCCGACCATGTCCTTCTCGTAGCGCTTGAAGGTGGCTGCCATCTCCTGGACGCGCTGGCGCAGCGCCTTGTCGGCGGCGACGTTGCGGGCGATCCGCAGGAAGCCGCCCAGTCCCTCGTCGCGGATGTTGCGGCCGACCTTGAGCAGGGCCATGGGGGCGGTGTCGACCCAGTCGACGACGAGCCCGGCTCCCTCCATGAGCTCCTTCCAGGCTGCCGCCGTCATGGGGCGGGCGTTGACGTGGATGGAGCGGGCCAGGTCGCGGCGCAGCTGGGTGTAGTACTCCTCGTCGATGTCGTCGGGGGTGACGCCGAGCTCGTGGATGGCGTAGCGCCCGCCGGGGCGCAGGACGCGGGCGGCCTCGGCGACGATGGCGGCCTTGCCCTTGTCCCCCTGCATGGTGAGCATGGCCTCGCCGACGACGACGTCGGCGCTGGCCTCGTCCAGGCCGGTGTCGGCGGCCTCGCCCTGGCGGACGGCGCCCAGGTCCCCGACGACGGCGGCCACGCGCCGGGCGGCGTCGGGGTCGCGGTCGATGGCCGTGTAGGAGGCGGGGTGATCCTTGATGATCTCAGCGGCGGTGCGCCCCAGGCCCGGGGCGAGCTCGACGACGTCGGCACCGGCGAGGCCTGCGTGGCTGAGCATGGCGGCGGACAGGGCGGCGCCACCGGGGCGCAGGACGCGCTTGCCGGCGCGGGCCAGGACCCAGTGGCCGGGGGCTGAGGCGATGGGGCGGTCGGAGTGAGGCAGCGGCAGGTCGGTCGAGGCGGCAGAGGCGGCGGACTTCTTGCTCATAAGGCCAGCCTAACCGTAGTGGTTCTGCCACGGACAGAGCCTGACATCGATGACTCTACGACGCGAGCAGGGCTCCCGGACGGCTCAAGCCTCAGAAGATAAACGCCAGCGTGGCAGCCAAGTTCGGCTCGCGCCCATCGAGTAAGACACCGGCACGCAGCTATAAGGCGGGCTAGGCAGATACGACGTCTTGAAGGTTGTCGAGGAAGCTCCTGATGACCTCGGCACCGCTCGCGAGCGCGTCAATCTGTTCCTCGACGTCGCGGAGCCGACGGCGCAACTCGGGTGCAACGGAGGGGCAGGCTCTCAGCGCACCGCTTTCCGTGGCGCAGGGGAGCACCGTCCTGATAAGTGAGAGCGGAAATCCGGCATGGGACAGCGCAACGATCTGGCGGGCGACTAGAACCTCTCCGGCACCGTAGTCGCGATAGCCATTGTCACAGCGCGCGGGCGCCAGCAGCCCCTCAGCCTCATAGTAGCGCAGCATCCGCGGGCTAGTGCCAGCGTGTCGGGCAGCTTCGGTGATGCGCATACACCCCTCCTCGATCAATCTACTGGACAGCATCAGCATCTCTTGACATTGACAGCAATGTCAAGGCTTAACGTTGAGACGCTCTCAACAGGCTGGAGGACGCTATGGACAGAAAACTTTCGCTACTCGGGTTCGCGGTCATGTTCCTAATCGGCTCCGACACCTTCGTCGTCGCACCACTGCTGCCATCACTGGCCAAGGCGTACGACGTGTCGACGACGCAAAGTGGCTGGCTGGTCAGCATCTATGCAATCGGATACGCACTCACTGGCCTGGTGTCCGGGCCGATCTCAGACCGAGGTAATCGCCGAATCATCCTTACGCTTGGGATGGTGGTCTTCGCATTGGCAACAGCAGGCTGCGCAGTTTCCCCAGGATTCTGGACAATGTTCACCTTCCGTTTTATCACTGGCGGTGCTGCAGCCGTAGCTGCACCACAAGTATGGGCTATGATTCCCTCCCTAGTCGGCCCGGATCAGAAGCACATTTTACGCGTCATGGGATATACAACTGCCGGACTATCAATCGCTCAGGTTGTCGGAGTCCCTCTCGGAAGTCTCCTCGCGATCATAGACTGGCGCATCATCTTCCCCATTATCGGAATATGCTCCTTGGCGCTAACAGTCACGCTCTGGTACCAAATCCCTGATATCCATCCCGCCACGACAACTAAAAAAGTACCGTACCTGACACTACTCCACGCGCCACAAGCATTCACACGATTTCTGTCCTATCTCTTGTACACCCTGGCATTCTTCACCGTGTTCACCTACGCACCGACCTGGCTGGAAGACGGTTTGGGCACCTCGAAAGTCACGGTGGCGCTCATCGTCCTGGCTGGCGGGATTGGTAACACAATCGGCAGCCTTTTCGGCGTCCGACTTACCGGCCGCATGACTCCTGTGCGAGCCATATACTTGAGCGCCACAGTGATGGGCATTGCTTATCTGGCGCTCGCCGTATCTCCGCCTCCGATCATTGTCGGACTGGTATTCCTGCCTCTCTTCGCCTGCGGAGGCGCGATGCTCAGCGTCCGCATGCTCCACCTGCAGCAACTTGACAGCACAGCACGCGGCACCATCTCCACCCTCACTAGCGCGGTTATGTACCTCGGAACAACAGTGGCAGGGTTAATCGGCGGCCCACTGCTCACTCTCACCGACAACTTCGCCGCTATCGGCATCACCGCATTCATACTGAGCACCGTCAGCGCACTGATGATCCGTCCAAGCAGCCTCGGAGAAGAGATCAATCAGTAAAATGGCAAACACACTGAAACAGTCACCATCCGTCATCGAAAGTGGACAACAATCGCCAACATATGTCAGCGCAACCCGTGCCGGCTTCGCCCCGTTCATGGAAGATAAAGTTCTAGCCGACCAGGATACGAAAATCGGCGACAGTACGTGGATCCGGTACGGTTCGGAGCTCCGCAACGCAGTGGTCTCCCGCCACGTCTTCATCGGATTCAGGACCAAAATTATTCATGCGATCATCCAAGAGTTCGCAATGCTGGCAAGCGGAGCAATCCTCAGCGGGACAAAAGAACACCCCATTACACTGGGCCGAGGGTCCTGGGTCGGGGCCCGCGCCGTCATTCGCGCAGGAGTTCATGTGGGCGATCGGGCAATCGTCGCAGCAGGAGCAGTGGTGAACCAAGATGTAGCGCCTGACACCATTACAGCAGGACGCCCTGCCCGACCAATCAGAGAACGTCTCCCAGCAAAAGATGGCTGGCCAAGTCCTGACACTACCGTAAAATATATACGGCGGCGAACACCTCACCATCCCCCATTTTCCGCAACAGCGTCCGATGTTTGGATGCGTGCGCTAAAAAACAATTTTCCCGATACCGCCAAATGGGAAATATCAGAAGACGCCATACTCGACGCACAGTTCGAAGGAGGTCCTGGAGTTCACATCGGATCCGGCGTTATAGCAATGGGGCGCAACAGAAAACATGGGGGCATCACTGACGACGGCGGAATTCATATCGGCGCCGATTCAGTTATAGGCGCCAACTGCATTCTTGAGGGATCCGGCGGAATTCACATAGGAAGTTCAGTGCAGATGGGGTCCGCAGTATACGTGCTTTCCAGCGGGCACGATACCGAAAAAACTTCTCTGCCCTGGCGGGCGACACCTATTATGATCGGCGACCGAGCATCGATCGGCGCTGGAGCAACTCTTGTAGGTCCACTGAGAATCGGCGCCGACACACAGATCGCCCCAGGAGCACTAGTAGTAAATGACGTCAAAGATAACGCTTACACAGGCGGAGTGTTTGAAACATTGAAAGGACAATGAATATGTTTCTTTTCGCGCCAAGCCCAACTGGTTCCGGACACAACATGCGCGCACTGGCGATTGCCTCCGCCTTAAAACAGCTCTCGCCAACTACAAAATCGACCGTGTTGCTCGGGTCACTTCAACACATCTTCACGCCCTTATTTAAGACGGCTGGCGTGGAGGTGACAGACATCGCAGGGAGGTTGGTAGACTATTCCACGTCCAGTCACTTGGACAAACTTCTCAATTGGGAGCGTTTCGTCGGTGACTACGTAGCCAACACCTTCGTGTCCGGCGAACGGATACTCACCTATATCGCACTACTTCTCGAGGAGAAACCGCATGTTGTAGTCAGCGACTACAACATGTCCGCAGCTATAGCTGCGCACATCCTAGGCATTCCGCACGCCCTTATTACTGAGCGTTACGACTACACTATGTTACAGCTCACTGACGACCAGCTTAAAGACGGTGGATTCATAATACCCAACACAGATCTTGAGCGAGCACGAACTGCACTGCACGCACTTTTCGAATGGATTACAGGGAGCTCCAAACTCGTACTTACCGATAAACCACCAATCCCAGAAATGGATGCTAACACTCCAGTATTTGCATCTCTGAAGGCGGGAAACGGTCACTTTGTTGGCCCGATGGTCCGAAAGGGCGAGCCATATGACGAGGAGAAAATCGAAGCGATTCGTTCTGATCTGAATATTGGTCCCGGACCCTACATTGTTGCATCGATCAGCGGGACCACGATGTTCTTAGAGAATCGTGACGCCCTTCTCAATTGCTACATGGATACATTCCACCTCCTGCGTCAACGATACAAAAATCTAACAATGGTATTGATCGGCCGTGGTGAAAATCTGCCAGCAACCGATGGTGTTATTCAGGCAAGTTATATTCCAAACTGGGCGCCACTTCTTCACGGCGCAGAACTTCTGGTGTCTGCGCCTGGCTGGATTACCGCAACCGAGGTAGCTTCTATGCAGATTCCTACTCTATTCGTACTACCCTCCGCATCTGAATTCCATGAAGTAGAGGCTTTGGAACGTCTATCTCGCCTCGGTTACCCAACTTACTTGGGTACAGAACCAGCAGCTCTCTCAGGCAGAATCAGCGCTGTAATCGACATGCCCAGACGTCACGAGTATTTCGCATCAGCCTTCTCCAAACTCGCATTTCCCGACAATGATGGTGCTGGCCGCGCGGCAAAGCATCTGATCAACCTACTAGGTAGACCATAAGGATTGCACATGAATACAACAGCTTTAGACTTCCTAGTTACGCACCATCTCGACCGAGAAATTGGTGGAGTTTTCCCCGTCTGTTTTCCGAATGGCTCCCCACTTGTGAGCGACAAAGATATTCTCTCCCAGGCATGGTCCACACTGGCACTCACTCACGCCGAGAGTATAACGTCTCTCGATACAGCCGCCGAAGGTCTTCGTCGCCTAGCGGCCTCCGAGGCATTAGGCTTCAACGAGAATAGTGACCGTTACTTTACTCTCCAACCCATCGGGCAACTACGCACAACACGCAGCCAACTTATCGCCGCAGAGGCGGCACTAGCTGCTGGCAGCCGTCTTTCAGACAGCGCACTGATAAAACAAGGGATTAGCGTTGTCGAGCAAGTAGCCGGTATGGTTTTGCAGGGACATCTGCCACGATGCCTTCGCGAGGATTTCGAGCGGTCACTGGACGGCACGCACGACCTCAGCGCAATGGCACGTTTCATGCTGGCAGCGCTAGTAATTCCAGAGGCTTGGACTACTTCTGTCATGGAGGCTACACAGATCGCCGTACAGCAACTTATTTCGCTCGGAAATGCAACCATCTCACACCGGCCCTTTCCTACGGAATTACGCCGCCTTGAAATTATCGCTGATGTTATTTTGGCTTTAACGAAGACATCTATATCAACCCATTTAGATTCTTCCATCGATGTACTTGCGACTGACATGGCTGCTCAACGATTACTAGTTCACTGCGACCATTTTTTCCACGACAAGGAACTCGACGGATTTTGGGATTGGATTCGCGATGATGGTAGTGTCGGACTAGATCCGGTCGAGTCGTATCATATTGGAAACGCACTCACCCCGAAAAAAGTCGCTGGGCCGCTAGCTCAAATATTAACTGCCGCAAATATTCTCCGCACCGACATCGACGTTCGAGCTCGCTTACGTAGTGCGATAGCCGATCTCACAGATAGCAAGAACGGTGGCGTATTTTGTGGAGAGTCTTACTTTTGGGCTGGACCTAACGATCCAGTGGTACCTTTTCAGCGTCAATTTTGGCCCGAAGTTCATACGTCCGGCGAGTTTTGGATAGGAAATTTGTCTTACCTTCCGCTGCAGGAAAAGAATGCAATTACTCAAGCACAAGTGGCTCTCCTAGAACCAGAGCAGAGGGATGTAAATAACGCCACCCCAGTCTCATCAGACACCGCAACCAAAAACTCAGCCACTACAGCGAACGATGACCGACGATCCTTACAGTTTGAGGGGTCGCTCCATATTCGAGGCGATCATGATATTGCAGATTCAGCAATCAATTTAGATGCTTATCGAAATTGGCTTCATCAAACACAACCTGCGGCCAACCAACCTTTTGGTCTAACAACTCTCATATCGCCAGTTGGTTATCGCAACGATCGCAGCGGACAGATGTTCGCTACCGCTCACGTTATTGCCGACCTGAAGGTAATGGGAGAAGAAATCCCTAACTCTGATTACCTGGTTACGCAAATTTGTTCATGCCAGAATGCCGATGGAGGATTTGGAGAGGCACCAGGACATATTAGTGACATCTTCACTACCTATTGCGCACTGGTGTCGTTGGAAATCTTAGGACATCATTGCGAGCGCCCGTCTGACGCAGGACACTATGTTCTTAGTGCTCAGAACTCAGACGGCGGATTTGGGGACGTTCCTGGCATGCGAAGCGATTTATGGTCAACAAGCTTAGCCGTGATATCGAACCAAATCCTTGGCGTCGATTGGGAGGCATCTAAACAACAATGCGTAGGGTGGGTGGAAAACACTTACGACCCCACGACTGGAGGATACTCAAATCGCCCTGGGCAACGCCCAGACACTTATTCCTTCTATCGAGCCGTGACTTCACTTGGTTTCCTCGGCCAGCCACTTCATTCACATAGTAAAGCTGCAACGTGGATAAAGTGTCTTCAAACCCGTTCAGGTGGATTTCGGTTTCGTCCAGGAAAGCCAGAATCGCTCGTTGCAACATACCATGCCGTCGCAGGACTTGCGCTCGTCAACACCTCCCCCGTCGATCCTAGATCGTGTGAGAATTGGCTGCGCAGTTACCAATCGCGGGACGGAGGGTTCGGAGCAGGAGGGCTCACCAACACAACAGATGATGGCTTCTGTGCACTGCAAACTTTGTACATCCTTCGAAAAAAGCTCAATCGATTTTGGATAGCGGCAATGAACTGATTCGAAGAGCGGCCAAGCCTTTTGGTATGGTGTAGATCAGGTTAGGGGGTTGAGGGTGATGTGTTGTGGTGAGGTAGACGTGCTGGTCGTGGTGGAGCGTGAATCGCCCCGTAGCGGAGTGTGAGCGCCGATAGCTGTACTTCCTTGGGAGGTTGTGAACGGGGGTGAGGTTGTGTGAAGGCCTCCGGCAGGATGTGGGTTGACACACTCACATCACTGACCGGAGGCCTTCATGACCCACGCTAACGCACCGCTGACCCCTGAGGGGCGC
>ERZ773213.1533-NODE-1533-length-12067-cov-8.442308_pt1 | contig 12067 bp, 8 predicted proteins | sample MGYA00580996_ERZ773213 | MGnify/ENA primary metagenome ERZ773213 (study PRJEB29015, sample SAMEA2738152) | human oral metagenome | biome: human oral; feature: human-associated habitat; material: saliva | place: China | collected 2197 ...
CCTTGTCGGAGCCGGACTGCAGCGGCATGTGCAGCACGGGCATGACGTTCGGGGTTTCGGCCATCGCGTCGATCACGTCGTCGGTAAACATGGCCGGGTGCGGGGAGGTGAAGCGCACGCGCTCCAGGCCCTCAATTTCACCGCAGGCGCGCAGTAGCTTGGAGAACGCCTGACGGTCGCCGAACTCCACGCCGTAGGAGTTCACGTTCTGGCCCAGCAGGGTCACCTCGATAGCGCCGTCGTCGACCAGCGCCTGAACCTCGGCGAGCACGTCGCCGGGGCGGCGGTCCTTCTCCTTACCGCGCAGCGAGGGCACGATGCAGAAGGTGCAGGTGTTGTTGCAGCCCACGGAGATAGACACCCAGCCCGAGTACACGTGATCGCGCTTGGTTGGCAGGGTCGAGGGGAACACCTCGAGGGATTCGAGCAGCTCGGCCTGCGCCTCGTGGTTGTGGCGGGCACGCTCCAGCAGGGCCGGCAGGGAGCCGATGTTGTGGGTACCGAACACGACGTCCACCCAGGGCGCCTTCTCGATGATGGCGTCCTGATCCTTCTGCGCCAGGCAGCCGCCCACGGCAATCTGCATACCCTCATGGCGGCGCTTGACGGGGGCCAGCTGACCGAGGTTACCGTAGAGGCGGTTAGCGGCGTTTTCACGCACCGCGCAGGTATTGAAAACGACCAGGTCGGGTTCGACGCCCTCCTCAGCGCGAACGTAGCCGTTAGCTTCGAGCAGACCCGACATTCGTTCGGAGTCGTGCACGTTCATCTGGCAGCCGAAAGTGCGCACTTCGTAGGTGCGGGGGCTGGTTTCGGGGGTCTGGGCGGAATCGCTGAGGGTCGAAGTCATGCCCTATAGGGTATCCGATGGGGGATAATGGCTCTATGCAGGTTTCCCTTAGTAGTAACTTTTCGCGTTTTTCACCGAACGATTCCTCTGGCTCTTCCGATGCCCCCGCACAGCAGGCGGAGGCTCCCGAGGCGCTAAACCCGGAGGAGGTCGCCCCCAAGGCCGAGCGCTCCCCTAGCGCCGAGGCCGGCTCTACCGATGATGCCCTCATCGAGGAGGCCATCGCCCTCTACACCCCCGTGCCGCCCCAGGCGAGCGCAGACTCCGCCGCGATGCGCCGCAACCTCTCGCGCATGTTGGCCTGGGTGAAGGGCCTGGAGCAATCCGGCGGCCGCGACCTTGCGAGCGTACGGATTCTGGGCACCGGCATGCGCTCGGTCGTGGTGCGTGTGAACTTTGAGGCAGCCGACCCCGCGGAGGCCGCCGAGGCCCTGCCGTCCTCCCTGATTCTTAAGCGCTACCGCCGCAATGATTCCACGCAGAACGCCGGCGGCTTCGGGTACCTGCGCGAACGCTACGGCCTGCCGGCCCTCAACGAGCAGGTGCCCGGGCTCTTCCCACGGTTCTACGGTGCCGATGCCGAGCTGCGGGTCATCGCGCTCGAGGACGTAAGCGCCGGAACCGCCGAGGGTGAGCAGTACTCTGTCGCCCACGCCCTGACGGAGGGCACCAAAGAGCAGGCCCTGAACGCGTTGGACTACTACGTGGGGGCCTACCGTTCGCTGGCGCGCGCCGGCATCATGGGCGAGGCCGTGGAAAGCTACCGCGCGAACCTGGCCCGCGCCGACCGCAAGGCGCAATTCCCCGGGGCCATCGCATCCCCGGCGCTGGCCGAGCGTGGCCTCAAGCGAATTTACGGCGTGGACGAGCAGGAACACCTCGAGGACCGCGAGGGTTTTGAGCTTCCCGAGGACCTCGAATCGCGCAGTACTCTGCCGCCCGCCGTGGAGGAGCTCTCCTTCCGCTTCCGCCGCGTGGTGCAGCCCTTCTTCACCAAGCGTCCGCCCGTTCCCGAGCAGTTCAAGCTCAACCGCGGACGCGTCTACATGCTGTCCTCGGGCGATTTTTCACCGCAGAACGTGCTCATCGGCCCGGCCGAGGACGCACCGGTGCGCATCGTGGATGCTGAGGGCACCTGCCTGCATCACCGCGGCTTCCCCTTCGTCGAGGCCATGCTGGGCTTCCCCTCGTCACCGGAATACCCGCGCTACCGGGTGGACCGTCAGCTGGCCCTGCCGGCGCTGTACTCCGCGCTCTTCGATGATGCTCCGCTCGAGGCGCACCTGGCCGAGGATCTCGCGGTGTGCACCGCGGTCACGGTGTGCGTGCTCGTGGAGCTCTACTCCGTTTCCCCGCGTGCGGTTCTGCTCCCGATGATTCGCCGCGAGGGCGCGCAGCTGATGCGCCTGCTCCTGCAGATTTCGGGTTCGCAGGATGCAACCCTGGCCGAATGTGCCAAGCGTCTGGACTCACCCGAGTAGGGAGCGGCCATAGGCCTTCGGCAGGGCGCTTTATAGGGTTTGAAAAGGGTGAGCCCGCCACAGAATATCTCTGTAGCGGGCTCACCCTTTTGCTGCTCGTCATAGCGCGGAGCGTAGCTGCGCAGCCCTCCTGCTGTCTTCCTACCGCAGGCCCTTACCAGAGGTCGTCCTCCGCGCCGTAGGCGGCGAGCTCCTCGCGGATTACCGACATCGATATCGAGGAAGAGTATCCGCGGCGCGCGAGCATCCCCAGCAGGCGGCGGGTGACCTTATCCTTCTCGGCGCGGTCGCTCAGGCCCATGCCGGGGCGTAGCTTCTTGCGCACCAGCTCGGCGGCGTCCTCACGTTCCTGCTCGTCGGTGCGCTGGGCCAGGGCGTTCTCCGCTTCCTCGCCGCGCACTCCGCGTTCGGCCAACTCGCGGCGCAGCGCGGCGCGCGAGAGCTTCTTGGTGCGGCTCTTCTGCCGCACAAAGGTCTCGGCGTATTCGGCGTCGTCGATGAGCTTGGCCGCCTCGAACTTATCGAGCAGCGGCTCGATGAGCTCGGCTTCGAAGCCTTCTGACTGGAGCTTCTTGCGCAGCTGTCCCCTGGTCTTTGCCGAGTAGGCCAGCTGGTTGTACACGATAGTCTTGGCCCGGGTGTAGGGGTCGGCTTCCTCGGCGGCGCGGGCGGCACGCACCTTCTGCTTCCAGGAGGGTCTCTGTCCGTCCATCCCCACGGAGCCGCTCCCGCCGTTTCTCGGCGCGCGAGCCCCGGAGGCTTGAGAGGTTCGGGGCGCGGCCGGGCGCTTGCCGTTGCCGATACCCTGAGCCTCCTCCTCGGCAATGCCTCGAATAAAGGCTTCCTCGGCCGCGGTGAGCTTCTCGTTCAAGCTGCTTCCCTCCCTGAATAGGTTGCTCCCCGAGCGGCGACCCGCGGGGCTCTTATGGGTTTCCTCTTCCTCGCGCCGGGCCCCGAAGGCGGGCGCGTAGGGCGAGCGCTTCTGCATCTTCTCCCGCTGCGCCGGGCTCATGCGACGGAATCCGCGCTTGTACTCGCTCGGCTTCTGCCTGTTCGAGCGCTTCTTCTGCTGCTTCTCCCGCTGCTGTGCCTGGCGCTCAATCTCTTCTTTTTCCTCCGCGGTAAGTCCCGACCCGATGGATGCGGCCCCGGCCCGGCTCATGCGGCCGGCCGCCATGGGGCGGGGTTCCGCGCCTCCAGGCATGAAGGCCCGCACGGGGGCCTCGTCGATGGAGACGGCCGGCAGGTTCGGATCCACTCGCAGGCTGCGGCGCGGCGAGCCTTCCGAAGATTCCTCGGAGCCTTGCCCTGCTCCCCCACCCGGTGCGGGTTCGAGGGGCGCCGCGGGTACCGGAAAGTAGCCGGGGTAGTCGTCTCCGAGGTTGCGGGCGATGGGCTCCTCACGGAAGCCGTGGGCCGCCGGATGCCAATCGGGGAACTCTTCGGTTGCCTCTGGGGCCGTCATCTTCCAGGAGGTCTTTTCCCCGGAAATCTTGCGCGGGGCTGTGTTTTTCCGGGTTACGTTTTCCTGCGCAGGTTTTGCCTGCGCCGGTTTTTTGGGCTCGGTTTCCACCGCCCGCGTTGCTTGGGGCGCGGAGGTCTTCGGAGATGCTTCCGGCGGTGTTTTCGCGGGCCTGTTCGCTCCGGACTTCTGTGCCATCGGTTTTTGCGCTACAGATCTTTGCGCCCCGGATTTTTGCGATACGGGCGCTTCCGGTGCCCCCGGTGCCTGACGCGGCCCGGCGGGTGCGTCAGGCTCCGCGGATGCGTACTGCGGAGCCCCCCAGTCGAGGACGGGCTCGGCCAGGGGCGCGGGCGCTTCGAAGGCCAGTGCCTCGAAGGCTCCCAGCTCGGCCGGGGCGGTGGGTGCTTCAAAGGTGAGGGGTTCAAAGCCTCCGTAAGCCGTGATATCGCCGTCCGCCGATTCAAAACCTGAAAAGCCGTCGGTGCCCGACACCGCGCCACCGAGGTTCTGCGCCGGAGAGGACCCGAAGAAAGGTTCGGTTGCGTCCAGGGCGGCGAAACCGGCGTCGTCCTCGCGCATACCGTCACGCTCGCCGCCGCGCGCGTTCTCGTCTTGGCCGAATACGCCTCGTTCCATCTGCCTGTCCCCTCCTCTCTTTCTAACCCGCCGGAGCCCGTGTGCCTCCGGTTGGAGGCGCTCCCCCATTGTATCGAGCCGCACCGCCGCCGGTTCCGGCTTAAACGGTAATCGCCGCGCACCGTGCGAAAAGCACAGCGCACGGCGATTACCACGCGTTGTCGAGCGGGCCGCACATCCTATTGGGGACGGCCCACGGACGAGGGTTTAGAACTCCTCGGCCAGCTCGTCCAGCGGATCGTTCTCGGTGCCCTCGGCCTCTGCGGCCTCCTCGGCGGGCTCCTCCTCGATGATGCCCAGCTTCACCAGAACCTTGTACTGCAGTTCCTCGGTCAGCTCGGGGTTGTCCTTGAGAAGCTTACGAACGTTCTCACGGCCCTGGCCCAGCTGCTCACCGTCGTAGGTGAACCATGCACCGGACTTCTTGACGATATCGTTCTCCACGGCCAGGTCGAGAATACCGCCTTCGACCGAGATGCCCTCGCCGTAGAGGATGTCGAACTCGGCCTGCTTGAAGGGCGGAGCCATCTTGTTCTTCACAACCTTGGCGCGGGTGCGGTTACCAATCGGGTTCGCGCCGTCCTTCAGGGTCTCGATACGGCGAATGTCGATACGCACCGAAGCGTAGAACTTCAGGGCCTTACCACCGGTGGTGGTCTCGGGCGAGCCGAAGAACACGCCAATCTTCTCGCGTAGCTGGTTGATGAAGATCGCGGTGGTGCCGGTTGCGGAGAGGCGACCGGTAATCTTACGCAGAGCCTGGCTCATCAGGCGAGCCTGCAGACCAACGTGGGAGTCACCCATGTCGCCCTCGATTTCGGCGCGGGGCACCAGCGCGGCCACGGAGTCGACCACCACGATATCCACTGCGCCGGAGCCGACCAGCATATCCATGATTTCCAGGGCCTGCTCGCCGGTGTCAGGCTGGGAGACCAGCAGCTGGTCGATGTCCACGCCCAGCTTAGCGGCGTAAATCGGGTCGAGGGCGTGCTCGGCGTCGATGAACGCGGCCACGCCGCCGGCCTTCTGCACATTAGCGACGGCGTGCAGGGCCACGGTGGTCTTACCCGAAGACTCGGGACCGTAAATCTCAATCACGCGACCGCGGGGCAGGCCGCCGATGCCGAGAGCGGCATCCAGGGCGATGGCACCGGTAGAGATAACCTCGGTGGTGGTGGTTTCCTTATCACCCAGGCGCATCACGGCGCCCTTACCGTAGTTCTTATCAATCTGTGCCATGACGGCTTCAAGTGCCTTGGCGCGACCCTCTTCGGGAACGCGAGCTACGCTCTGAGACTTGGTGCTCTTAGCCACGTTAGTACCTCGTTCTTTGTGGTGTCAGTGATGACGTCAATAATGTTTCTAGGAATCGGCGGGGCTCGTCGCCCCAGCTTTTCGCCTGCCGGTTCCTTCTGAGACTACTCTAGGGTCACGGCCTGACAGGATAAGGCCATTTTCACGATTTGTGGAAAAATCCCGCGGATTTTTCGAAAAATTCTCGATGTGGAAAAGTTTAGCACGAATCGAACAAAATTACGAGGCATTTTCGAATACCTCGCATAAGATTTCGGCAAATATTTTCGAATATTCGAAACCCGCCCGAGGATGCCTCGTCCGATGCGCGCTCATCTTCCGAGGCCGGGGGCGCACCGTAATCCGGCCGCCACGCTCCCCGCGGCGCATCCCCGCGGCATTTAGACACACCGCCCAGGCACGCGCCGAGCTAACGCAACGGTTCCTTATCCGGACCCCAGCGGCGCTCCTGCGGGATCTCCTGTTCCTCGCAGATGGCAAACCAGACCGTCTTCGGATTGACACCGGCATCCAGCGCCTCCGCCGCCGTCCGGTGATTCAGGGAACCCAACACCAAATCCCGGGCCAGCACCGGGGCGTACCCGGCGCCAAATTCGTGCTCCATGAGCGTCCAAAACTCGCTCAGCTTCATCGCAATCTCCTTCACCGCACCCGGCGGCAGCGTGCCCATTGGCGGAGCACCCACCCCGAGTTCTTCATTCTCACAATTCCGTCTCGCCATTGCTCGACAAAGAACCGATGCCGCACACCCGTTCGGGGTGTACGGCATCGGCCCAATAGCGGTGCGGAGCTTCCGCACCCTCACGTCTTAGAGAGAGACGTAGTAGTCGTTCTTGTAGCGCTCGGACAGCTCAGCCGGAACGGTATCCGGAATCTGAACGCCCTCGGCGACGGCCATACGATCGGCAACCTCGCGCAGCATCTGGGACATCGGGATGTCCAGGGCCTGGCAAATCCAGGCCAGCAGCTCGGAGGAAGCTTCCTTCTGACCGCGCTCAACCTCACTCAGGTAACCGAGGGAAACGCGGGCACGCTGCGAAACCTCTCGCAGGGTGCGGCCCTGACGCTGGCGGACATCGCGAAGAACCTCACCGATGGCCTGGCGGAGGGGAACAACTCGTGCTTCCTCAACGACCGGAGCCACCTGCTTGGGGGTCTCGTCGATTTCCTTCCACTTCGTAATACCGTTGATTGATACGCGCTGCTTAGCCATGAGCTTCTTTATCACTTTCCTGAGTAGTTCCTCCCGACGCGCGGGACTGTACAGAGTTAAGCCTAACTGATTTTTGGGATGCGAGCTACAAAACTCGCTGTTTTCGTCATCTTCTTCAGACTTGCATCCATTCAAACAGACCAAGCTATGTGTTTATTCCCTTGAAGCTGGGAGAAGACTGGGAAATTCTTTGAATCGTAAAATATCCTCCCCGAGTCTTTCCCCTGTGCCTTCCCCAAAGCTTCACGAGCACCGCCTCACGTGCCTCACGTGCCGCCAGGTCACGCCGCGGGGCTGGGCCCTAGAGGATCTCTCTCAAAGAGCCGGAGGCGCTCCCCCGCACCGCGCGGGCCAGCAGCGCAATCGCATCCGCGCTCGCCGCCGCGCGAACCCGGGCGCGATCCCCGTCGTAGTGGCGCTCGAACACCTCGCACCCGCCCGGGGCGTGCACCCCGATAAACACGGTGCCCACCGGCTGGCCGTCCGCGGGGTCGGGCCCCGCCACACCCGTGGTCGACACCGCGTAATCGGCACCGCACACCCGCGCCGCGCCGGCCGCCATCTGAGCCGCCACCTCCGGATTCACCGCGCCCTCGGTCGCAAGCAGCTGAGCATCCACGCCCAGCACCCGCGCCTTCACCTCGTAGGCGTAAGAAATCACGCCGCCTCGGTAGTACGCCGATGCACCCGGCACCGTGCAGATCGCGCCGCCTACGTCCCCGCCGGTCAAGGACTCAGCCGTGGCCACCTGCACCGGACGCTCCTGGGATGCGCACGAGCGCACCGCATCGCGCAGCAGCAGAGCCGCCGCCTGCGGGGTACCCGAAAAAACCTCGGCACGCGCCAGCTCGGGCGAGGCCGACTGGGTGCCTTCGTTCAGAAGAGGGACCATGATTCATCCTTTCCCGGCGGCTGGGCTGACCCGACCGCCCGTTCACGCACCCGCTCCTTCCGCGAGCGCCCCGGTGCTCGAGCGCTACTAACGCTCACCCCGGGTACAGTTCGGGGGAGCGGCCCGTGCCGCTCCCCCATCAACGTCTATTGAGCGCGCTGCTTCTGCGCGGCCTGATTCTGCAACCAGGTGCGACGCAGGTTGTAGGCATCGCGCACGTACACCAGGCCGGTCCACACGGTAATCGCCGTGACCGCGCCCATCAGCACCCAGCCCGGCACCAGCCAGCCCAGGCCCAGCTGACCCAGCGGCAGGAGCATCAGCACCAGCGCCACGGTCTGCAGTACCGTCTTGATTTTGCCGCCCTTGCTGGCCGCCATCACGCCGTACTTGATGACGAACAGGCGCATCACCGTGATGCCCCACTCGCGCAGCAGAATCACGATGGTCACCCACCACCACAGCTCGCCCAGGGCCGAGAGCACAATGAACGCGGCACCGGTCAGGAACTTATCGGCAATCGGGTCGGCGATCTTGCCGAAGCTCGTGATGAGGTTGCGGGAACGCGCCAGGTAGCCGTCGGCCCAGTCCGTGAGCATCGCGAGGATGAAAATCACCCAAGCGAGCCAGCGGTGGGTCGGGTCGTCGGCACCAAAGGTACCGCCACTGACCAGCGCCACGATGAAGAAGGGCACCGCGATGATGCGCAGGACCGTCAGCACGTTGGGGACGTTCCAATTCGACGTGCGAGGCTGCACCGCCCGAACCTCACCGGCGGGGGCTGGGGTGTGAGCGTCGCTCATGGGTGCTCCTTAGAATCGGCGGGCTCAACGGGTGAGCCCGGTGTTGCAGTTTCGATGCGGGCCGTACACCGCGCGAGGCACGCGCACAGCCACCGTCAAATATTGGCACCGAAGGGTATCGGGAACGCACAAACGCCCCGTACGTCCATTATACGGGTGCCTCATCGGGCACCGCCGAACGTTCGGGGCGCATGTGGATAACGCGTGAGCCTAGCGGCCCGTCAGCTGCCAGGCGTCCTCCGAGCCCTCGTCATCGGATTCGTCGTAATAATCCGTGACCGGCTCCCCCGGATCCACCGCGTTCGCGTACGGGTCGGCCGCAGGGGGCTCCTCGCCGCGAATACGCGCCAGGGTCGCCTGCAGGTCGTCGGGGCGGACCAGCACCTCGCGGGCCTTCGAGCCCTCCGAGGGGCCCACCACGCCCTGCGACTCCAGCAGGTCCATGATGCGGCCAGCCTTCGCGAAGCCCATGCGCAGCTTACGCTGCAGCATCGAGGTTGAACCGAACTGCGTGGTAATCACGATCTCGGCCGCCTGCAGCAGGTCGTCGAGGTCGTCGCCGATTTCCTCATCAATCTGCTTCTTCGCGGCCGAAACCATCACGTCCTCGCGGTAGATGGTCGGGGCCTGCTTCTTCACGTGCTCAACCACGGCGTGAATCTCGGATTCGGAAACCCACGCACCCTGAACACGCATCGGCTTCGAGGCGCCCATCGGCAGGAAGAGCGCGTCACCCTGACCGATCAGCTTCTCGGCGCCGGGCTGATCCAGCACCACGCGGGAGTCAGTGACCGAGGAGGTCGCAAACGCCATGCGGGAAGGAACGTTCGCCTTAATCAGACCGGTCACCACGTCCACCGACGGACGCTGGGTAGCCAGCACCAGGTGGATACCGGCGGCGCGGGCCAGCTGCGTGATACGCACGATGGCCTCTTCCACGTCGCGCGGGGCGACCATCATCAGATCGGCCAGCTCGTCCACGATTACCAGCAGGTACGGGTACTCGTGAATCGTGCGCTTGCTGCCGGGCTCAGGCTGAACCTTACCCTCGCGCACCGCCTTGTTGAAGTCGTCCACGTGCTTGTAGCCGTAGTGGGCGAGGTCGTCGTAGCGGGCGTCCATCTCGCGAACCACCCACTGCAGGGCCTCGGCGGCCTTCTTCGGGTTCGTGATGATGGGCGTAATCAGGTGCGGAATACCCTCGTAGGCGGTCAGCTCCACGCGCTTGGGGTCGACCATCACCAGGCGCACCTGGTCGGGGGTTGCGCGCATCAGAATCGAGGTAATCATCGAGTTCACGAACGAAGACTTACCGGCACCGGTCGCACCGGCGACCAGCATGTGCGGCATCTTGGCCAGGTTGGCCAACACGAAGCCGCCCTCAACGTCCTTACCCACGCCCATGACCATCGGGTGGTGGTTCGCGTGGGCCTGCGGGGAGCGCAGCACGTCGCCCAGGGCCACGGTCTCGCGGTCGGTATTCGGAATCTCAATGCCGATTGCGGACTTGCCGGGAATGGGCGAAAGGATGCGCACATCCGGGCTGGCCACCGCGTAGGCGATGTTCTTGCTCAGCGCCGTCACGCGCTCCACCTTCGTGGCCGGTCCCAGCTCAATCTCGTAGCGGGTCACGGTCGGGCCGCGAGAGAAGCCGGTCACGTGGGCGTCCACCTTGAACTGCTCCAGCACGCTGGTGAGGGCCTCAACCACGTGCTCGTTGACCTCGGAGGATTCCTTGGCGGGCGGCCCGGAAACCAGCATCTCCTCCGAGGGCAGCACATAGGCGCCGCGGGAGGACTGCACAACCTGCTCGCCACGAGCCTGCTCGGTGGTCGCGGTCTGAGTGTTGTTCTGCAGGGGGCGGGACAAGCCACCACCGGAGCGTGCCGCCTGCTGGGACGCGCCAGGGTTCGTACCCTGGTTTGCGCCCTGATGCGCGCCGGCCGAATGCATGCGGGTCGGAATCGGGGCCTGACCCGCGGCGGCACCGCGGCCGGCCTCCTGAGCGGGTGCGCCCGCGGGCGGAACCACATCGTGGGGCCTGGTCTGCGGGGCGGGCTCGGAGGGAGCCTGCTGCAAGGAGTCGCCGCCGAAACCGTCATAGGCCTCCACATCGAAGAGGGGCTCCTCCCCCGGGATGCGGCCGTGCGCCACCGCGGCGCGCTGCACCTGATCCAGGCGGGCGGCGGGAGCCTGAGAGGCCTCCACGTCAAAGAGGTCGGGGCCGCTCGAAGCTTCGGCGGGAGCCTGGTTCAGGCGACCGGGCAGGCGGCTCAGGCGGTTCGGCTTGGCGCCGATACGCGTGCCGGGAGCGGGGTCGGCGGGCTGCACGGGCATCTGAGTGGTCTCGGGGTGGGCATCGTCCACCACGGCGTTCACGAAGGCCTCGTCACCGGCGTACTCGTCGAGGGGGCCGTCATCGCCCTTGGAAACGCCAAAGCCCAGCCAGCCGCGCAGGCGCGCCATCAGGCCACCGCCCGAAGAAGAGGCTCGGGCCGGCTTCTCGTCGTCACCGTACAGGTAGCTGCGGTCGTGCTCCTCGGCGTTCAGGTCCACGGTCTGAGTTGCGTCATCCGAGGAGGAGCGCTCGCGGGTGGTGCCGTTGGGCTTCTCGCCCAGGGCCAGACCCACCAGGTACCGGGTGCGGGGCACAATCTGGCGAATCGGGGTGTTGGTCATGACCAACAACCCGACGAGCGCCAGCAGCAGGTGAATCAGAATCTCCACCGCCGCGATGCCCCCGCTCAAACGAACGATGGGGGTGCCGAGGATTACTCCCGTGACGCCGCCTCCGGCCCATACGGCCTCGAAACCGTCCGCGAAGGTCGGGTGCCCGGCGTGGCGGGCGAAGAAGAGGGAGGTCGCAATCAGCAGAATCAGGGAGCCCAGGGTCACCCGGTTATTACGTTTGACCAGGTCGGGGCCTCGGAAGACGCACCAGGCCAGCACAAAGCTGAGCACCGGGATCAGCAGGGCACCCTGGCCGAAAATGCCGCCGAGCATCGTGTGCCAGGCGTCCAGGGGCGCGCGCAGCATGCCGAGGGAGGTGTGGGCGCGCCAGTTGTACCACTCAACACCGGCGCTGATGAGGCCGAAGAGTAGCAGTACGAGCGCACCGCCGTCACGACGCTGTTCGGGTTCCAGATCGGTGCGCGCCGTGCCAATCGAGCGCACCGCCCCGCCAATAGCGTGAGCAATGCTCAGCCAGACGGAGGCGATGGCGCCGGCGACAGGATTCGTCGCCTCGGCGCCGCGACGGGCACCGCCCCTCGAGGAGGTGGTGCGCTTGCGGGTGGTTTTCTTTGACTTAGCGGTCGTACTACGACCCTTCGTGGTCCGTGGAGCCATACCTTTTAGAGTATCAACCTTCCCGTTAATGTACCGATTCTTTCGTTATCAGTGAGCTAAAAAGT
>ERZ773213.1535-NODE-1535-length-12046-cov-14.093487_pt1 | contig 12046 bp, 16 predicted proteins | sample MGYA00580996_ERZ773213 | MGnify/ENA primary metagenome ERZ773213 (study PRJEB29015, sample SAMEA2738152) | human oral metagenome | biome: human oral; feature: human-associated habitat; material: saliva | place: China | collected 2197 ...
CAAATATCGATGATACCCACTATATCCTTGGTTCTGCCTTGGGGCCTCATCCTTTCCCAGAAATCGTTCGTGACTTCCAAAGTGTTATCGGACGCGAAGCCAAACAACAGTACCGTGACTTGACAGGTCAAGATTTGCCAGATGCCCTAGTAGCCTGTGTTGGTGGTGGTTCTAATGCTATCGGTCTCTTCCATCCATTTGTAGAAGATGAGTCTGTAGCTATGTATGGGGCTGAGGCAGCAGGACTTGGTGTGGATACAGAGCATCACGCAGCGACCTTGACCAAGGGACGTCCAGGTGTCCTTCACGGTTCCCTCATGGATGTGCTCCAAGATGCCCATGGTCAAATTCTTGAAGCTTTCTCTATCTCAGCAGGTTTGGACTATCCTGGTATCGGTCCAGAACATTCTCACTACCACGATATCAAACGTGCCAGCTATGTTCCTGTGACAGACGAAGAAGCCTTGGAAGGATTCCAACTCTTGTCTCGTGTGGAAGGAATTATCCCAGCCTTGGAATCTAGCCATGCCATTGCCTTTGCAGTGAAATTAGCCAAAGAACTTGGACCAGACAAGTCGATGATTGTCTGCCTATCCGGTCGTGGGGACAAGGATGTAGTTCAAGTCAAAGACCGCTTGGAAGCAGATGCAGCAAAGAAGGGAGAAGCCCATGCCTAAGACACTAACAGAAAAATTAAATGCTATCAAAGCAGCTGGAAAAGGAATTTTCGTTCCCTATATCATGGCTGGGGACCATGAGAAAGGTTTGGATGGTCTCGCTGAAACAATCCACTTTTTAGAAGATTTGGGAGTCTCTGCCATTGAAGTGGGTATTCCCTTTTCGGATCCTGTTGCAGATGGACCTGTGATCGAAGAAGCAGGTTTGCGCAGTCTAGCTTATGGGACTTCTACTCAGGCTTTGGTTGAAACCTTGAAAACCATTCAGACTGAGGTGCCACTGGTCATCATGACCTACTTCAACCCCCTCTTTCAGTACGGTGTGGAGAAATTTGTCAAAGATTTGGCAGATACAGCAGTTAAGGGCTTGATTATCCCAGACCTGCCTCATGAGCATGCCAACTTTATAGAGCCCTTTTTGGTAGACACAGATATTGCCTTGATTCCCCTAGTTAGTTTGACCACAGGACTTGAACGTCAGAAAGAGTTGATCAAGGGAGCGGAAGGCTTTGTCTATGCCGTTGCCATCAATGGGGTGACAGGGAAATCTGGCAATTACCGCGCAGACTTGGACAAGCACCTGGCACAATTGCACCAAGTAGCAGACATCCCAGTCTTGACAGGCTTTGGCGTATCTAGTCAAGTCGATGTAGAACGTTTCAATGCGGTGTCAGATGGCGTTATCGTCGGTTCAAAAATTGTAAAAGCTCTCCACCAGGGAGAGCCGATTGAGGACTTTATCAAACAAGCAGTAGCTTACCAAAAATAATCAAACAAGCAGCAAGTAAGAGGAAAGGGACAAAAGGAAGTCTTTCCTTTTTCTTTTGAGGGTATAAGTTCATGAATGACAGTTGAATATTAGTTTGGGTATTGCTTATGAATGGTATCTATATAGTTGGTGAAATGTTTCAGGAAATACTTAGGAGATATAACAGTGATGTATTTTCCAAAAGCAAGCAAGGTATTGTATCCCCAATCATTGTCGTTTAACGGATAAGTAATCTCGTAAATATCGCTATTAATAGGTTTTATGGCATTATAGCCTAAGAGTTCCACAAATCGATCAAGAACAATTTTCTGGACGTGCAGGATGACAGGTACTTTGTTTTCATTCATCCAAGCACCACCATCATAGGGAAGTGGAGTAAAATGTCTTTTTGAAAAAGTATCGGAGAGAGTAAGTTCACTAATTCTAGCAACTTTAAAAACAGAAAAACGCGCTTTATCAGTATCGTAGGCATCCATATACCAACTCCGGTCCTTATAGACAATACGATAAGGCTCACAATTTTTTTGACTCATCAGTCCTTGTGAATTAATATAGGAAAATTTTATTTTTACTCTACCTCTGATAGCTTCCAATAACTTAAAAATCAAAGTTCGTATTTCCAAGTTCCCTTGAGATAGAGATAAATCAATTTCGAAATCAGAGTATGTATTGGTAGCATTTAATTTCAATATAGCATTGAAAGTAGAGGCATCTTCCAATACTTGATAACGGCTTTTTAAACCAGATTCGATCGAAAGCCTTTCGGATTGAGTCAGGGGAGGTTTATCAGTTTGGAAGTCCTCCATAAGAAAAATGCCTCCATTTTTTCCTTTCATTACATAGAGAGGAATGCCTGCAAGAGATAAATCATCAATATCTCTCATAATAGTTCGTGTGCTGACTTTAAAAAGTTCTGATAATTCTTTAGCTGTTGTTTTTCGTTTATTTACTAAATGAGAAATAATCCCCATTTGACGGTCGATTTTCATAATTTTCTCCTTAAATATGACAGATAGTTGTCATATTGCTTTTGTTATGATTATACCATAAAGAAAGGAGTTCATATAATGAAACATCAAACTAAACCATCGTTTACCTTAGTTGGCAAGAGTATTTTGATAGAAGGAACTACAGTTCATGAACATCACTATTCTAAAAAGAAGACGGTCTTCTATGCTCAGTTATTTAAAGAAGGGATGCTGGGGAAATTGATGCCCCATTCTCTAGATAAAAAAGGCTATGCTTTGATTGTTCCTCATAAAGATGGTATTCAATACTACGCGGGAGTTGCGGCAAATAATGCTGTGGCAGGTTACGAAAGCATTCTTGTCCCAGAGAAAGATTATTTAGTAAGCTCATCCAGTGGTGATAAATCAAGACTCTTGTTTGATAAATTGGAGGATAACTTTTTTGAGGGAGAATATAGTTCACTTTACAATGATGGAATTATCTTAGAAATACTTTTAAACGGTAATCCCATGGATGCAGAAGTTGAGCTTTGGGTTCCCAATTCAACAAACTAATAAGAACTGATAGAAAATTATTATAGTCGCAGCAATTAAGAGGAAAGGCACAAAAGGAAGTCTTTCCTTTTTCTTTTGCAGGAGAAAGGCCAGAATGCCCGTTGCAGAAGCGAACTGAATCAAGATGAGTAATTCGGTTACGCTAAAGATAAGAGAACAAGAAGCTAAAAAGAGAAAATCCCCTGCTCCCATGCGGATATCGATAAAATGAGCTAAAATTCCAAGGATAAGAAAGAAGACCATGACCAGATTCCAGCCAGAGGAAGCCATGAGGATTAGGTGGAAAGTCATCCAGACCAGTAAGGGATATTCCTGATGGTGAAAGTCGTAGATGCCCAAGGTCAAACCAGCAGTGATTAGGATGACTTGACTCAAGGAAAGTAATCCCCAAGAGTAAAGCAGAAAGAGGAGTCCTAAGCCTAGTTCAAAGAGGGCATACCAGACAGGATAAGGAGCCTTGCAGTAGCGACAGCGAAAGCGATTGAGCACCTGCGAGAGAATAGGAATCAAATCTAAGGGACGCAAGCGAGTCTGACAGGAATCGCAGTGACTAGAAGGAAAGATAATAGACTGCTCTGGAAAACGGTCAATGACCAAACCCAAGAAAGAAGCGAGAATGCTCCCGACAAGAAAAAAATAAAGATCAATCATACTTATCTATTCGTAAAAAATAGGAGAAGTAGTATAATAAAGAAACATAGATAAGATGGTGAGGTCAAGATGACAATTCGTTTTGAAGAAAATGTGAGCCCAGAAAGTGCTCAACTCGTATGCCAATGGTCTAACTCCCTTGGCAAATCCTTTCAAGAACAATGGATGGGAACAATGATTCCTTTTCCCTTGACAATTCAAGTCTTGCAAGATTTGGAAGGAATCTTTTCAATCTTTGATGGACAAGAGTTTGTGGGGCTTATCCAGAAAATCAGGCTAGAAGACAGGAATCTTCATATCGGGAGATTTTTTATCAATCCTCAGAAACAGGGGCAGGGGTTAGGTAGCCAGGCTTTAAGGAAATTTGTTAGTTTGGCCTTTGAAAATGAAGACATAGATACTATTTCTCTAAATGTCTACGAGGCAAATCAAACAGCTTACAATCTTTACCAAAAAGAAGGATTTGAAATCGTTCAAATGGTGGAAACACCTATACGAAAATACATCATGAAAAAGGGTAGATAGCAGTCACTTGAGTTAGAGTTCCAAGGATATCCGGGGATAAGACAGTTACCTTTCAAAGTTGGAAACAAAATTTCTATGATTTCTTAGATAGAGGAGATAAACATGTCGAGATGTAGAAAAATACGAATCTTGCTCGCTTCTGTACTTGCCTTAGTTGTTGGTATCAATCTTTATTTTCAGTATCAAAACTACCAAGAACGGTTCCAACTAAAGACTTCCTTTGAAGAACAGGACAATATAGCTGTCTTACAACATTTAATGGATTCAGGAAAATATGCGTCTGACATCCGCAAAGCAGGTTATGACATTCCTCCCGACGGTGCTATCCGCTTGGATGGAGGGATTGACTCCATAGGGATAAAAGGAGACATCGATTTGGATATCTCAAATCCGGGACGGAATGGGGTAACTGCTTATTTTAGAATAGAGATAGATGGTAAAATAACTAGTGTACTATATGAATTGGATAAGAACTTTGATTTAGTTTCTAGCAGCTACTTTCAAGTTAATGAAAACAATATAAAAGAAAGTGTGAACATCTCTCAAGCCGAAGAAGAACGCCTGTTAAAGATTGTTCGAAAAGAGTTGAAAGCTTTTCTAGATAAGATGTATCAGACTTTGTATGGTTGAGCTTACTAGTGAGAAATGGATGCGAGACTCTGTTTAGGCTGACAACGACGATAAGAAAAGGGGAAAAGAATGTTTACAGAATTGCTCTTTATTGTCTCTTTACTGTTACTTTTACGTTTGTTTAAAAGTAGGCGCTCGCGAATAATTATAGGAGTGTTGTATAGTTTGCTGCTAGTCTGGTTTGTCTTTTCAGTTTTGAACTATGGCAAATACACTCTTCAACCAGGGAATCGGTCAGCTTAAGAGTAAATCCCAGAACACAAGATTTGGAATACTATTCACTCTTCATCTTGAAGAAAAATGATTCAAGTAAAATTAAATTAACTGGCTCAAGTGTTTGGAGTGAAAGAAACGGCGATGTTTACTATGAAGTAGAGGAACAAAAGATTATAAAAAGCCATGGTTTCGATGAGGAGGATGAAGAACTTCCAAACAATCAAGCAGATATTTATTTAGAAAAAGATGGAGTTGTTGTGAGTTACCAAGGTGAAAAAGTGTTTGATGCCACCAATAACAAGCCCTACACGATAACCATTACCAATGTAGACAAGAAACCAGCCCAATTTGAGGCTCAGGTGGTGGATAAATAAGCCAGTCTAGTAGTGTGTAAGCTTTTCAATTTTCTTTCTTTAAAAAGGGAGCCATATTATTTTAAACAAGCAAAAAGCCTTGATTCCAAGGCTCTTCCTGTTGACAATTCCTTTTAACGAAAATTGGGAAACGTGTTTAGAATCCGATCTACGAAAAAAGAGGACATTTGCGGTCCTCTTTTTGACTACTATAGATGAAAAGGTCAGCTAACTTTTAGTCTTATTTTTCGTCTTTGTGAAGCATGTTTTTAACACCTTCAATAGCGCCTTCGACTGCGTCTTTAGCATCTTCGGCAACTTCTTTTACTTTAGAAACAACTTTTTCAGCTGTTCCTTCTTTTTCCATTTTTTCATCGCCGATCATTTTGCCGACACCTTCTTTAATGGAACCTTTTGCTTGGTTTAATTTTTCTTCTGTTGACATGATTCTGCCTCCTTTAAATTGATTGATTTTGATCAGATGAATTAGTGTACGCGAGCATTTTCTTTTGTTTCGCCTTTAACGGCTTCAACACCTTCGCCTACTTTTTCTTGAACAGCAGCAACACCTGAACCGATACCAGATTTCACTTTTTCAAATTGTTCTGAAGCAAATTCTCCTGTTGAAGAAGCCACGTCAGTTACTCGGTCTTGGAGGCTAACTGAATCTGCTTCATGCTGTTCCTTCGTTTTGATATCAACAACATTCACATTGACTTCAACAACTTCTAGATCAGTCATTTTTGTAACTTGTGATACGACAACATCTTTGATTTCTTTGTACAAAGCAGGGACATTCTTTTGGTACTCAACAACAATGTTCAAGTCAACTGCAACTTGTTCTTTCCCAACTTCAACATTGACACCATGAGTGACATTATCTGTATTGATAATTTTTTCTGTTAGATTAGAGAAGAATCCTCCATCCACATCCAAAAGTCCAGGTACTTTTTCAAGTGAAAGACCAATGATTTTTTGGATGACTTTGTCTTCATAAGTGAGTTCCCCTTTAACATCTTGAGAAACAACAGCAACATCTTTTTTTTCTACATTTTTATCTACGTTTGACATACGAGACTCCTTTATTTATTTAAATATTTTTCCTTAACATAGTATCCAGCAAATGCTCCTAAGGCTCCACAAATTAGTACAAATAGTGTTTTGAAAAAGCCAAAGGATAAGATAAAGCAAGCGAGAATGACACCTACTAAACCTGCAATAATTGGATACTGATATTTTTTAAACCATTCCATTTTTACTTCCTTACTTTACACGACTAACAGTCTTTTTGGTCGTTTTTCGAGGTTCAACTTCTTTAACTTTAACTTCAAGTTTTACCTCACGTTCAATACCAAAGAACTGCTTTAATCCATGAGTTATTTCATTCTGAATGACTAGACATCGATTTGAGATGTTGTCTGAAGGAAGAATTTTTCCTTCTACAGTAACGAAACATTTATTTTTGCGGCTATTTACATGGACCGTTGGTTCTTTCATCAACTGATGATCAATGACCAAACATCGAACAAAGCCTTCGATAGCTGAATTTTTTAGTTTTAATGTATCTTCTTGAGTTTCTAATTGAATCTCTAAATATTGTTTAGGATAAAAGAGTATCACTAACATTGAAATTAAAACTAAAACCGATAGGACAAGTGTCCCCCAAAAGACATATCTAGCAATCAGAAATTCAGCGTAGAAATCTCTCCAACTGAATAAGTGGATATCTAAATCACTGACCTGATGATAATCTATGAGAATAGGAAGGAAAATAGTCAAGATTAAGATACAGAAAATAAGTAACAATATTTTCTTTGATTTTGACATATTAAATCCTTTCAATTGAAAAGCTTTAAACCATAATTTTACCCGTCTACAGAATTCAAAATTATGGCTTATCACTTTTAATTTCTTATTAGGTAATGCTTATTTTTTACCAAATAGAAATGAAACGACTGCAACAACAATCACTGCACCTACGATTGACGGAATAATAGCCATTCCAGCCAATGAAGGTCCCCAGCTTCCTAGAAGTGATTGCCCTACAGACGAACCGATAAGACCTGCAAAGATATTCGCAATCAGTCCCATTGAACCACCTTTTTTAGTGATTGCACCTGCGGCGAGACCAATAAGACCTCCTACAATAATGGACCACAACATAGTGTATCCTCCTTTTCTATTTCTAAATCAAAGAATCATTTTCTTTGATTACACTAATTATATAGTATTTCAATTTGGAAAGAAAATAGTTCGTCTTAAAATCCGTACTGTAAATATGTACTTTAGATACAGATAAATAAGAAAAGTTTGATTCTACTGAGGTTCTAGGTGATGAAGCGAGTCTTTTCATCGCAAGCAAAAGTCGTTATAAGAGGATAAATGCACTCTATATGGTATAATTGCATGAAGATTGAAAGACAATCATTTAGTTTATTATAAAGAAAGAAAAGTTATACATGAGAGATTTATTATCGAAAAAAAGTCACAGACAATTAGAATTATTAGAATTACTATTTGAAAACAAACGCTGGTTTCATATTTCAGAACTAGCAGAATTATTGAACTGTACAGAACGTTCTGTAAAAGATGACTTGTCTCAACTCAGATCTTCTTTTCCTGACTTGATATTTCATTCTTCAACAAACGGCATCCGTATCATTAATACTGATGATAGTGATATTGAGATGGTCTATCATCATTTTTTTAAGCATTCAACCCACTTTTCAATTTTAGAATTTGTCTTCTTTAATGAAGGATGTGATACTGATAGTATTTGCAAAGAGTTTTATATCAGTTCTTCCTCTCTTTACCGTATCATCAGTCATATTAATAAAATTATTAAGAAACAATATCGTTTTGAAATTAGCCTCAATCCAGTTCGAATCACTGGAAATGAGATTGATATCCGTTACTTTTTTGCCCAGTATTTTTCAGAGAAATATTATTTCCTTGAATGGCCCTTTGAAGATTTTTCTGTAGAACCTTTGTGTAAACTGTTGGCACTGGTCTATAAAGAAACTGCATTTCCTGTCAATTTCGCCACTCAACGAATGTTAAAGTTACTCCTCGTAACAAATTTATACCGAATAAAGTTTGGTCATTTTATGGAAGTTGAGAAAAATTCTTTTAACAATCAATTGTTAGAGTCTTTCATGCAGGCAGAAGGCATCGAAGAGATTGTAGCGAGCTTTGATTCTGAATATCGTATCTCTCTGAATAAAGAAGTGATAGGTCAACTATTTGTATCCTATTTTCAAAAAATGTTTTTCATTGATGAAAATCTATTTATGAGCTGCGCAAAAACAGACAGCTATGTAAAAAATTCGTATCAATTATTAAGTGATTTAATTGATCAGATAGAAAGCAAATATAATCTAAAAATAGACAATAATGACAATCTTATTTGGCATTTGCATAATACAGCACATCTGCACCGCCAGGAACTATCTACAGAATTTATTCTGTTTGATCAAAAAGGCAATACAATCAAGAACTTTCAAAATATTTTCCCTCAATTTGTTTCAGATATTAAAAAAGGGATTGAACATTACCTAGAGACTCTTGGTATCGATAATAATTCAATGAAAGTCAATCATTTATCTTATACTTTTATCACTCATAGCAAACATTTAGTGCTGAATCTTTTACAAAATCAGCCTAAATTAAAGGTTTTAGTCATGAGTAATTTTGATCAGTATCATGCAAGATCGGTAGCAGAGACACTTTCTTATTATTGCAGTAATAATTTTGAACTTGAAGTTTGGAATAAATTAGAATTATCAATCGATTCTTTAAAAGAATCACCTTACGATATCATCATTTCTAATTTTGTTATTCCTCCCATTGAGAACAAGAGACTGATTTATTCCAATAATATTAATACGGTCGCGCTCATCTCCTTACTTAACGCAATGATGTTTATTCGCTTAGATGAGTGATTTAGACTATTTTGATAAGAAAAAAACCGCAATCTAGCGGTTTTTATTCATCTATTAGGGCAATTGGGAGAAAAAGGACATAGTCCTATTTAACAGAGAACTAAATCCTTTTGATTATTATTTGTCTAATTTTGTGAAGCAGTACATTATTTAGTACATATTCTTTCTCTTGTTTTTACAAAACTCTGAGCAAACCTATTCAAACAAGCCGTAGTAGTCTGCGATGGTCATCTTGGCTTTCTCGTTTTTGTTTAAGTCCTGAATAATCTGCCCGTCTTTCATGACGATTAGTCGGTTGCCGTATTTGAGGGCATCCTCCATGTGATGGGTAATCATGAGGGCTGTTAGGAGGTCACGATTGACAAATTCATTGGTCAGCTCCATCAAGGCTACACTGGTCTTGGGATCCAGCGCCGCAGTATGCTCATCCAGAAGCAAAAGCTCTGGGCGCTTGAGCGTTGCCATGAGCAGACTCAAAGCCTGTCTTTGCCCGCCAGAAAGAAATTCAATCGGTGTATCCAGATGCTTGTCCAGGCCATTGCCGATTTTCTCAATCGTCGCCTGAAATTCTTCCCTGTAACTGTTGAGTCCACGGGGCACCAAGCCACGCTTTTCGCCTCGGAATTTGGCGATAAGAAGATTTTCCGCCACTGTCATCCGCGGAGCTGTTCCCATTTTAGGATCCTGAAAGACACGGGACAGATACTTGGCTCGCTTTTCCGGTGAAAAATGAGTGACATTTTCACCCAAGATATGAATGCTGCCGCTGGTCAGAGGGAGAGTGCCGGCAATGACATTGAACAGGGTTGACTTTCCTGCACCGTTTCCGCCTAAAATCGTAATAAAATCATGCTCGTGAATGTCCAAAGAAACATCATTTAGGATGATTTTTTCTTCATCAAAGCCGCTCTTTACAAGCTTGGTTGCATTTCTTAATTCTACAATCGCTGTCATTTGCTTAACTTGGCTCCTTTAAAGAATTTATTTTTCAGGGTTGGAATCATGAGACAGACGGCCAGAATCACCGCACTGTATAGACGGAGATAGTTGGTATTAAAGCCGAGAGCAATAACGCCCCAGATCAAGAATTGATAGGCAATCGCACCAACTACAATGGTAATCAGACGCTCTGCCAAGGTCAGACTCTGGAAGAGCACCTCGCCGATGATAAGGCTGGCCAGACCGACAACGATCACTCCAATCCCACGGGAAACATCTGCATAGCCTTCCTGCTGGGCAATCAGCGCCCCAGACAGAGCAATCAAGCCATTTGACAGAATCAGTCCCATGAGCTCCATACGGCCAGTATTGATACCAAAACTGCGAGCCATATCCGGATTATCTCCGGTCGCGATATAGGCCTGCCCTAGCTTGGTATCCAAAAAAAAGAGTAGGGCTGCAATCACTAGGCTGACAAAAATCAAACCAGTCAAGAGGTCATTGACTTCCCCTGAAAAGGGCAGAACATCCTGAATTTTACTGCTGCCTAAAAGCCCCAGATTGGCACGACCCATCAGCATCAGCATGATAGAGTGGCAGGAGGTCATGACCAAAATCCCAGAAAGCAGAGTCGGAATTTTCCCTTTGGTATAAAGCAGACCTGTCACGGCACCCGCAGCACAGCCCGCTAAAACGGCTGCTGCTGTTGCCAGAAAAGGATTGACTCCTTTGGTAATCAAGGTAACAGCTACCGCCCCGCCCAAGGGGAAGGAGCCTTCTGTCGTCATATCAGGAAAGCCCAGAATCCGAAAGGTCATAAAAATACCTAGACCTAGGACTGCCCAAACCAATCCCTGAGAAATAATGGAAAGAATCATAACATTGTCCTAACTAATTAAAATCGTTTCTCTATTTTAACATAAAAAAGGAGCCAATTTCAATGCTGATGCGCAGACAAAGAAATTGACTTCCCAACTATTCCTCAACAACTGTCATCCGGCCAGTATCTACATCGTAAACCGCTCCTGAGATTTCTACATCAGCTGGGATCAGTGGTGACTGCCGCAGCAAGGCCATATCCTCTCGCACACTTTCCTCTACATCTGTAAAGGGCAAAAAGTCCTGATCACTGACATCGACACCTAGTTCTTGATGAAGATAGGCCGTGAAATCCTCATTCTTGAAGGTCTGTGCCCCACAGTCTGTATGATGCAAAACCACGATTTCCCGCGTTCCTAGCTGCTGCTGAGAGATGACCAGTGAGCGAATCATGTCCTCTGTTACCCGACCGCCGGCATTGCGCAAGATATGAGCATCTCCCAGCGCCAAGCCCAGAGCCTGAGCCACGTGTAGCCTAGAGTCCATGCAGGTCACGATTGCCACCTTGGTCTTGGGCTTAATCGGCAGGTGGGAGGTTCCATGCAGGTCCACATAGGCTTGGTTGGCCTTCATAAAATTTTCAAAATAGGACATTCTTTCCCCTTGCTAGAATTTATTTGATAGTCAAATCATTTCCTACCATCTTATCATCTTTTGGGCGTTTTGTCAGTTTTCAGATCTAGATAAAGTAAAAATGTACGTTTTTTTATAAAAAATGGAAGAAAAATCTAAAAAAGGTGCGGAAATTCATCCACACCTTTCTATGAACCTTTTGCGATATAGCGACTGAGTGAGCCAGCAAAGCTTTGAAGATTGAGACTTTGAACATAGATTTCCCCGGTACCTCGGAAGGTGTTGACAACTCCTTCTCCCGTTCCGATCGACTGCCAGAAACCATTTTCGAGATGGATATTATAATCCAAAGACTGACTCCAAGCTACGA
>ERZ773213.1543-NODE-1543-length-12018-cov-7.280281_pt1 | contig 12018 bp, 8 predicted proteins | sample MGYA00580996_ERZ773213 | MGnify/ENA primary metagenome ERZ773213 (study PRJEB29015, sample SAMEA2738152) | human oral metagenome | biome: human oral; feature: human-associated habitat; material: saliva | place: China | collected 2197 ...
CTGCCCAAGATCTTCTAGATGATATTACTCAGTATTTGGCGATCTTCCGCGAACGCCCTCTTCCTAAGACTCGTGAGGAATTTGAAACACGCGCTACCTTACTCCAACTTTTAAGAGACTTAGAAAATTTCATCCAGATCAAGGTTGATTTTTACCAACAATTTCATAAAGTTAACGAATAAATAGGGGAGACTGTTCGAGGAAGCAACTACCCTATCATCTGTTTTTCAAATGTCATTTCAAGAGGCTGGATTTTTGTCCACCCTCTTTTTTGCACATGTATTGTAAACGTTTTCTTTTAATGATATACTGGAACTGTAATAACATTTTTAAGGAGGGTCTTCTATATGAAGTCTTCGTATAAGAAACATTTGTACACTACAACACTCAGTCTCTCAGCGGCTGTCTTGCTTTCCGTCATCAGTCATGGCCAAGCTTCAGCCGATAGCTTAGAAAGGCCTCAAACAGAACCGAGCACAGTCCTTGAAGCGACACCTGCTTCTGAGCAACCTGTGACAGCCGAGACGACCAGTTCGGCTACAGCCACAGAAGTAACTCCTGCTAGTCCTGCAGAAACCGCAGCGACTTCTGATGTGACTTCTACTACAGAAGTTGCGCCAACCGCTAGTCCAAGCACTAACCGTGCTACAACGACCGCTGACCAAGCGACACGATTGGCAGATAGCACCATTTATCTCTCTGAAAAGAGTACGATTGATGACAAAGTCCAAGAAAAAGCTCAAGCTGCTGGCAAGATCAGCTGGACCTTAGACAATAAACCTCTCTCTGAGTGGAAAACCTGGGATATGGAGACAGGAACACTGAGCAAGGATCCATTCCTTACCATCACAGAGACCGCAAACGGAAATGATTTAGATCTCCACATTGACGTGCAGGATCTCTTTGGTGAAGATCTCAGTCTTCGTAGCCCAAATAATATTCGCCGGACTTACCGCAACTACATCGGCAATCATGAGCTGGTCGGAACCAATGCAGACTTAGGGATCACCATCAATAAGACCCTTGTTTTTCGACCTTATCAGGACTACCATACACATGAAGAAATGCTGGCTGCCATCGAAAAATCCAAGGAAGAAGCGAAACCCGATCGTTTAGTGCAGCTGGAAACCCTTGGCAAGAGTGCCCAAGGACGGGATATGAAGATGGGGATCGTGAGCAAGGACCAAGCCAGCATCGATCACTACCTGTCTAGTACCAACCCTACAGCTTTGACTAAGCCAAGCGAAATGCTGGCCGCACTAAAAGACAAAACCTTGGATTACAAATTACCTGTCTTAGTCCACAACACCCACGCGGATGAACAACCAGGCATTGATATCATCACAGGCCTCTTCAATACTTTTGCGACCAAGGAAAAGGTGACCTTTAACACCACTGATGAAGCTGGAAATGCTAAAACAGTCACGCTAGATATTCCAACCTTGCTCAATAAATTCATCTTCTTATTTGACTTCACGGAAAACCCAGATGGGGATGCTCTCAACCTGCGGGCCCTAGCAAACGGGCTCGATCCAAACCGGGATGCCAGCTACCAAACCAACCCTGAAGTTCGCACGGTTATCCAAATGATCAACAAATGGAATCCGATCGCTCTCTACGACTTACACGGTTTTATCAAAGAATTCTTGATCGAACCTGCAACGCCACCACATGATCCGAACTTCGAATACGATCTTCTGTCAGACCTGATGCTAGAAAATGCCCATCATATGGGACGGGCAGGAGTTGCCAATTCTAAATACAATAGTTACATCATTCCAAAACTGGATTGGGGCGATGGCTGGGATGACTCCTTCTCTGGCTACACTGGTGTCTATGCTATGTACCACGGAATATTAGGACATACCGTTGAAATCCCTGAGGGCAATCAAGAATCCTATAAAGCTGGTTATCACGCTGTCCTTGGAGGTATCTCTTACCTGTCCCAAGATCCTGATAAACTCATGGAAATGCGCCTCAACTTCTATCTCCGTGGCATCAACAAGGTTGAAGATCCAAAAGCTGAAAATGAATTAGTTGGACCAGATGGTAAAGTAGTCGGTCGTATCAAACATGGACAAAAGAAATTCTTCCCTGATTACTATGTCATTCCAATGGAACTTGACAAATCCAATGACTCTCAACAAGCCTTTAATATGATTGAATACTTCAAGAGAAATGGGGTTGTCATTCAAGAATTGAAGGAAGATACTGGCGGTTATAAGAAAGGCGATTTGGTTGTTGACATGGCGCAAGCCAAACGTGGTTATGCCAATCATATCCTCTACAAGGGTTCCAACGAATCTGCTTGGGCTGCTATGTATGCAGAACTGCTGGTTAATTTCCCAGATATGAGAGGTTTTAAGGCTGTAGCTGTCTTCAAAGATAAACTCTTTGACGGTAAACTCGGTGAAGTAACTGCTCTTCGTGCTACTCGGACTAGCGAAATTGACCACAAAGCACCATATTATGTCATTGCTAATACTTCAGAAAGTGCCGTTCGCGCTGTCAATCGTGCAATCCGAGACGGTAAGAAAGTTTATTTGACAGATGACGGCTATATCGTAGATACTCCTACTTTTGCCAATCTGCTGAACAACTTTGCAATTTATGGAGATGCACTGTATAAAGTTCCTCAAGGTCAAGCCTTAAAAGCTTTAAAAGTTTATGCACCGCCTCATCAATATTATTGGGCTGGTGTAGATACTCCTGCTCATACTGCTCTTGCTTTGAAGAATTTGGGATTTGATATTGTCAATACCCCTGAAGAAGCTGATGTGATTGTTCTAGAAAGCGATAATTTTGACAAGTCTCTTCTCGGTTTGAAACCGACAATCATAGTTGGTGGCACTGCTATGCAACGCCTTGAAAAACTCGGTGTCCTTAGTGGCTTTGATGCGGAACATTTCAAAGGTGGTAGTGATTACGAAGGCCTGATGAAAGCTATCATTGATGATGCAGATCCGCTAACCAGTGGTTACAATAAGAATGACCTCTTCTATTCTAATTCTGGAAACTGGATTGCCAAGGTTCCTGCCAATTTCAAGACTTTGGCAACAATTGCAGGTAGCGACTACTACATTGCTGGTTGGTGGCCAGGAAATGAAAACTTAGCTAATAAAATTGTTGCGATTTCCGGCAGCTATAAAGACCAACCTATGTTCATCTATGCTGGAAATCCAACTAATCGTCTGCATACTATTCATTTCTACCGTTGGGTATCCAATGCTATCTTTGGCAGTCAATTAGCTCAACTGAAAGATCTTGAGAAAGAACAAAAACCTTCTACTGAAGTTGTTGAGATCATCAATCAAAAACCTCAGGCAGCTCAAGCTACAACCCTACGCTACACTCCTCAACCTCAAATGATGAGCACTGCTAAAAAAGCTCAACTTCCTCAAACTGGAAATAAAGAAAGCCAAAGCAATCTCATCATTGCTAGCATGTTCATTCTTGTCAGTGGCTACTTGCTCCATTTAAAGAAAAAAGAAGAATAAGTATCTTCTTTTATAACTTAAAACTTCCTCGGATTTAATATTCGAGGAAGTTTGTTTTATAAAGCATCTAGCGCAACAAGAGTAATCATTGCTGCTTCATAATAATTTTCTTTTGACAAATCTTGCATAAAGATATATTTGTTCTGCTGAACCAGTTTGCGATATGCCGAATTTCGATTAGCCGCATAAAAAATTGGAGCACCAAAGCTGGCAGATTGATAATTATTTAGCGCTTTTCCTTTCAAAGTATAGCCTGCATAAAGAATCTCTTGTTTCATAAAGAAATTCATCATTTTATCTAAAATCTTCTGACTTTGTTTATCCTGACTTTGCGCTAAATTATAAGGTAAACGACAAGCATTGTAATAATAATCACCGTCATATTTAGAAGCGACCGACTTTTTCTCAACTGCACGAACCGTATTTTCCTCCACCCAAAGAAAATCTGGAAGTAGACCTGTTTTTGTTTTAGCACTCATCATTTCCAATTTAGATAGCATGTTTGATCTGATATTTAACCATTGCCTATTACCTGTCAACTTGTAAAAAGCTTGGAATTGAGCTGGAAGAACATCTGATGTTCGCATTAAACGATAGTATTTTGAGTCTGAAGTTGCCCAATTTCCAACCGTCAGCACTCCTGTTGTACTGTTATAATTATAAGTCAAAATATCCTTCAAAATTGCCTTGGCCTGCGCATTATAAACGGCAGCCTTTTGTGGCCATAGTTTAGCTGCTTGAATCAAAGCATATGCAATATAAAGATCGCCATCAGTTGCATTATTGGTTTCAGCTTTAACGATGCCATTCTTAACCGTTTGCCGCCATGACATCAGCTGCGTATTTTTTATACGATGTGCCAAATAATAATTGTACAAACGTTCAAAATCTTTCAGGCTAGCATTCCTTTGTTTTGCAGCTTCAACAGCAATCACCATTCCATAGCCTTGTGATTCAGACAAGACAACATCTTTTTTCTTATTGTTGGTTGTTTTTACATAAGCTTGATCTTTTTGTCGAACAACATAACCTTTTAACCATTGTTGAGAAATCTGACTTTTTAAATGACCTGTACTATTTATTCTGACATAAGTAAAAATCGCAGTTAATGTCAATAAAATACCAACTAGCCAAACATATCTTAAATTTGTTCTTTTCACGTTTCCTCCTATCCTGCAAATCGCTTTGTTTTAACCCATTTGGTTCCATCACGGTGGAAGAGTTTGTCCAATGTAACAGAAGTTACAGCATCAATTGAAACAATAATAAATAACTGCGAGTAAGTAAAATAAGATACCAATGCTAACCAAATCTGCTTAGAAGTTGCTTGACCAAATTGGGAAGCAAGAGAGATATTGATTTGTAAGAGATACAGCATAATCATCAAAAGCCAATTAAACAACATCAATTGCGCAATGTAAATATTACTTGAATCAAATGTAAAAGGAATATGAACACTTGGGACAAATAGATGAACAATAATAGCAATCACATTTGACAAAAGGACAATATCCGATAAAATAATCGCTGCATTAAACCAGAAGAAGACACAAGAATAGTAGGCTACCTCTAATTTCACGCGCCAATTGCTCTTGTCAAACAAATGCTTGAAATTTGAAATAACAACTTCATAATTTCCTTTAGCCCAACGTTTCCGCTGCATATAATAGCTTTTAACTGTCTCTGGTTCTTGTTGGAAAGCTTCAGAATTATAAGCCAAAGCAATCAATTTCCCACTTTGCATAATTTTAAAAGAAATATCAGTATCTTCTGTCAAGGCGCCATTTCGCCACCCACCAATACTTTTTACAAATTCCGTATTGATGATAAAATTTGTACCAGGAATACGACCAATTTTAAACATATGCCACATACCAACATGCTGAATTCGTTGCGTCACGACAATCTCTTGATTGATACAACGTGTTAAGAAGTTTTGATTAGCATTTCGTGTCTTGTTTCGACCAAAAGAGGCCACATGGCGTTCAGGATCTTCCAACACTTTTTTAACAAGAAAATAAAGAGCATTTTTCTCTGGCATAGCATCCGCGTCATAAACACAGATATAATCGCCCTTAGCTATTTTCAAAGCGTCATTTAACACACCCGCTTTCCCTCCGGTCCCTTTTCGATCGGTAATGGTAATATCTCTTGTAGCGTACTCTGACATCGCCTTTACGTTTAACATTTCTTGATAAGTATCATCTTCGCAATTATCTGCAAATAAAAGCAGTTCAACTTTATCATGAGGATAATTCATATCCAAAATAGCCCTTGCGGTTTGCGCAATGACCACATCTTCATTATGAGCTGGTACGACGATCGTGACCTTTGGATAATACTTTAAAGGACTAACATCTACTTTAAAATCACTATGTTTCAACCAAAAATGAACACCAGAACTCAAGGTTACTAGACTCCAAATTAAGGACAACCAAATGGATACCAAGGTTATAATCATAATCAACTGACTAATCATGGTTCACCGCCTTAAAGTTTTTATTTACTCTATTGTAAATGACTAAATAGCAAATAAATAATACAACGAAGCATAAAGTAAAAAAGATACTAATTGCTAATGCTACCCCGAAAAAAATATTGGTGATTGTCACAAATTTCCTCCTAATATTCTACAATAATGTCTGTTTCAAGTTGTCTGTCTAGATTTTTAACAAAATCATCAAAGTTTAAAAACTTTTCACAATTTTCTGAATCAATCAACAGATAGCCTGATTTATACTGCACTTCGTGCACACTTTTACTAGTTTTAAAGCGAAGCAAAGACAATTTAGCAAGCATATTGTGCTGGAATATCTCTGCTGGAGATTGCCCTTCTCCCGAACATAAAATGAGAAAATTCCCATTTGAAAGATAATAAACAGCACCTGTTCCCTGCATACATTTCTTTAAAGTCACATAGAGCCGCACCAACATCCAACGGAATTCTTTAGGATAAATTTGTTGAAAATAATCATTATGTGCCCAATGAACTAATAAAGCTTGTAAACTTTCTTCTCGCCCATCTTGAATAGCTTGTAAATGATGTTGATACATTTCCCTTACTTGCTCAGTATGATCCTTGACAATAGAAAGATAGGTTCGTCGGTGAACATTGACTTGTTGTGATATGCTTAAAATAAGCGGAAAGGTAATCAATAGTAGAAAACATTGATTTGTTGGTATATACACAACACCTGCAACCAAAAAAATTGTTGCCAATACACTGCTAAAGATCAGTAACCAAGTGAGCAGCATATCTGGTAAAAGAAATACACTCAAAACCGCAAGAACTATCAAAATAATTTCAATATTTAAAATACTGCTCGCAAAATAGAAACTATAACTAACAATTGCTAAGATAATCAAGATAAGTAAAGCAATTGTCCATTCCAGTTCTCTTTTTCGATACATCTTATTCTCCTATCACAAAATTTTCTGGTCTTTCTGCACGACCAAAGTAATGCGCAATCGCCTCTACAATTCGCTCAGATGTTCTGCCATCACCATACGGATTGCTAGCTTGAGACATTTGATGATAAACAGTCTCATCTGTCAACAATGTCTCCATAGCCTCGCGAATATTCTCACTTTCTGTTCCGACTAACTTCAATGTCCCAGCAGTCACGCCTTCTGGTCTCTCTGTCGTATCACGCAATACAAGCACCGGTTTTCCTAAAGAAGGGGCTTCCTCTTGGACACCTCCAGAATCAGACATAATGAAATAACTTCTCGCTGCAATATTATGAAAATCCACAACATCTAAAGGCTCAATTAGATGAATCTGCGGATGATTGCTAAGAATTTCCTTTGCTGCCTCTTGAACGGCTGGACTTAAATGAACAGGATAAATGACCTCAACATCATCATGCGCTTCGACCACTTGCCGCAAGGTTCTAAACACACGACGCATTGGTTCTCCTTGATTTTCACGACGGTGCATGGTAACAAGAATAAGCCGATGATTTGATGGTATTTGCTCCAAAACATCATGATGATAATTCTCTTGAACAGTCAATTTTAAAGCGTCAATCGCTGTATTTCCTGTAACAAATATGGTTTTTTCATCATGATTTTCCTTAATGAGATTTTCTTTACTTTGCATCGTTGGGGCAAAATAGAGATCTGTTACAGCATCTGTCATTTGACGATTCATTTCTTCTGGAAATGGAGAATACTTTTCCCATGTCCTCAAACCAGCTTCCACATGTCCAATTCGAACTTGATTATAAAAAGCTGCCAAACTTGTTGCAAATGTTGTCGTTGTATCTCCATGTACCAAAATGATGTCAGGTTTCACTTCTTTTAAAAGTTTGTCCAGTTGGTTTAAAATTTTTACCGTAATATCCGTTAATGTTTGACTTTTTCCCATGATGTCCAAATCAATATCTGGTTCAATGTTAAAGGTTTGCAATACCTGATCTAACATTTGTCGATGTTGTGCAGTCACAACTGTCATAGTTTCAAATTTCTCTGATTGTTTTTTCAATTGAAGAATAAGTGGAGCCATCTTGATAGCTTCAGGTCTTGTACCAAAAACGACCATTACCTTTATTTTTTTCACGTTTTCCTCCTTATAACAGAATGACACAAATAAAAACGCCTAGCTAAAATAAGACAGCCACCCCTACTATACACTAATATTGTACCGCTTTAAATTTATACCGTCAATATTTTAGCATATAGTTTTTATGATTTTAATCTATTCTCCATGTAAAATATCACATAGCTATTAAGATTTTCATAACAGTAGAATGCTCATAAGCTAAAAATTGCACATTTGCTATTACATCATAATTAAACTATTTTATAAATCTTTTTGCTTAGCTTTTACGACATCATTTATAAATGTCAACTATCTTTCACATTGCATAAGCAGATATTAAATATTTTGTATTTATTAAATGCTATAAAATTATTCCAACAATTCCACAGTTTTTTATTGAAATCTTTTTCTATTTTCTTTATACTAAAAAAGAAAATAAGAGGTATTTTCATATGGTAAAAGGTAATAAACAAAAAATTTTAGACGCCTTCTACGATTTAGCGATGCTAAATCCTGATGAAACTAATCTTTCGATGAGCGAGCTCGCCAAGAAAGCTGGTATTTCACGTCAAGCAATCTACAAACATCATTTTCACAATATTGATGATATCATTGCATTTATTCATGATAGTATCGATAAACCTGTTTACGAGACATTTTTAGAATATAGTACATTGACAAATAAAGACCCCTTTCTTTTCATTGCAGATAAAATTTTTCCTATCCTTTATGAAAATAGAAAATGGCTAAAGATGCTGTATTCTAGCTCAATGGACCCTCATTGGACCAATTATTTAAAAAAGATTTATACAAAATGGGCGCTTGAAAATATCAAACCGAATCAATCACTTATTGATTTACCAGATGACTTTATCATCTCCCTACTGGTTCATTATGTGATTGCCAACATTGAAGTGTGGATAACCCAAGAAAATCCACTCCCACCACAAATCTTCAAAGAAAAATTTTTAACCCTCGTTCACACCTCAATTGATCAATACATATCGTCAGAGAAAACTGAGAACTAGCTATCACAAAAGAGACTGAGCAAACAGTTCAGTCTCTTCATTTTAGACTAACTCTAATACATTGAAATAATAGTTGAGGTGAGTTTTTCAAAAAATGCACTAAAAAACACCCAATGAGGTAAACATTGGGTGTTTGTAATCGTTGCTGTAAAGCTGTTTTTAACGTTTTGAGAATTGTGATGCTTTACGAGCTTTCTTAAGACCTGGTTTGAACAGAGTTAGTTTTAATAAATTTCAAAACCCTTTAAAATCAGCGCTTTCCCCTATTTACAGAAAGCGAATTTTCATCTAATTTTAACTAATTTGATTTGAATGGTGTGAATTTTACCCCACAAATACACGAATTGAGCTGCTAAATACCAAAATTCACACCATTATTGTTTAAAAAACAAAGCAAGTGATTTTCTAACAGTCACTTGCTTTTTGTATCAATGATTTTCTACAAAATCTAAAATATCTTCATAGGTTAGTAAGGAAACAATCTGTTCAACAGTTAAATGAAATGTTTTTTATTTTTGATATACAATAAATCATGTCTTATAAATATCATATCGCCTTTATGGTTATGGAGATTACTTTGTCAGGGATTTTAATCTCATTTGAAAGAACTTTTCTACACGATAAAAATATTATAGGTTATATTGTATATTTGAGATATTGACAATTTGGTTAGTTAATGTTAAAATATACTTACCGACAACTATATCGGTAAGGAGGAGCAAATGAAAAGAGAAAGGCTAACAGCAAATGAGAGAAAATTAGAAATACAGAATATTGCATTGGAAGTTTTTACAATAAAGGGATATAAAAACACAAGTATGCATGATTTAGTACAAGCTACCGGACTATCCGCAGGAGGATTGTATCATCATTATAAAAGTACATCTGAAATTCTTTACGACATGATGATCCGAGGTTGTAAATATAGGGAAGATATTATTAAAAAAAAGATAGCTGAAATTCCAAACCCTTTAAGTATAGAGGTATTAGCTGAACTAATGGTTGATAAGGCGCTTTCCAACAATATATTTGTTCCAATATATGTTATGTTCTTGCAGTCGATGCAGGAAGATGAAACCTTACAACAACTTTATAAAGATATAAGGGATAGTAATATAAGGGATTTTGAGCAAATGTTAGAGGAAAACGGAGGTTTGAAGATTTCTAAAGAATCTTGGAATTTACTCAATGATTTGATTAATACTTTCATCTTAGGTTGTGAGACATTGGGTATCAGAGAACATTTAATTTCACAACGTCACATTCTTAAAAAAATGATAATTGACGTTCTAATAGAAAACAGAGAAGAGGTGTAATTGTATGAATAAAAATAGTAAAGAGCTGTTAACAGAGCAGCCATTACAAATATTAATTAAGCTATCATTACCTGCGATATTAGGAATGATTGTTATTGGAGTATATCCGTTAATGGATGGGATTTTTGCGGGTCAAATACTTGGTGAAAAAGCCATGACGGCAGTAGGCATTGCTACCCCATTTACCTACATCAATACAGGGATTGCTACCTTGATTGGTGTAGGGTCAGCATCTTTACTTTCCAGAGCAATTGGAGAAGGAAATCAAAGAACCATTGACAAAGTTATGGGGAATCTTTGCTTTTGGGTTTTGTTATTGTCAACAATCGTTACAATATTAGGGTATTTATTTTGCGGACAACTTCTTATGATATTTGGAGCTAAGGGAGAACTTTTAGATCTTTCTACTCGTTATTTACGAATTATTTTTCTTGGATCCATATTTGTGAATTTTGCACAGGCAGCTAATATGGTGATGCGTAGTGAGGGTTTAATGAAACGAGCCATGTTAATTATGTCATTGGGAGCAGGAATAAATATAGTATTAGATCCAGTTTTAATGATAATGTTTAGAGAACATGGAGTTGAGGGAGCTGCTATTGCTACAATAACAGCACAATTTATTCAGGCAGTATTTACGCTTTGGTATTTTAAGAAAAAAAGTGAAACTGTAAAAATTGGCTTGATGAGAAAAGAAAAGGAAATAACAGGAGAGATGTTTTCGGTAGGAGTTTCTGCTATGCTTATGCAGGTGCTTACTATTATTCAACAGAGTTTTCTTTATAGTCAGGCATTTCGATATGGAGGAGAAACCTCAGCAGCCATTATGGCAGTATCATTAAGAATACAAGCTTTTTCTTTCATTCCGCTATGGGGAATGAGTCAAGGATTACAACCTGCTATTGGTGCCAATTTCGGAGCGAAGCAATATAATAGGGTAAAAAAAATATTTAATGTTTTTACTATTAGTTCCATTATATTGGCAGCTTGTTTTTGGATACCGGCAGAAGGATTTGCTAAACAGATTCTTAATTTATTTGGATTGTCTGATGAAACACTACTTTTAGCGGTTCCAAACTTTCGTATAATGTATAGTATTTTCATTGTTTATGGGGTAATGATTATGATTATGACATTTTTCCAAGCGATTGGAGATGGTAAAACAGCTGGTGTTCTAGTTATGTTAAGGCAAGTAATTTTATTTATTCCAACCATGATTTTTCTTCCATACATATTTGGAGCACAGAGTATTTGGTATGTTATACCTATAGTTGATGGTGTTGTGGTATTGTTGGGATTGCAGAGATATTTTACAACCGTTAAGAAAATGAAATAACTAATAAATTATGTAGAAGAGCAGTAAATCGAAAGGTTTACTGTTTTTTTCTTGTTTATTATATCTTTTAATTAAATACCATTCTCTATTCCTTAGTGTGAACCTAACAGATTTATGATATACTAATAGTAGTACTATACAAGGAGGTTTACTGTGACTCTTGATGTAAATAAAGATAAATTAACTATTCTAGGAGTTCAATTTGATAACTTCCCAGATTTTGATACCGTTTGGTATGCTATCGGATCATCAATGATTGAAAATTATGAACCTACTGTTCAAGATGTGATTGATTTAA
>ERZ773213.1547-NODE-1547-length-11959-cov-2.870548_pt1 | contig 11959 bp, 10 predicted proteins | sample MGYA00580996_ERZ773213 | MGnify/ENA primary metagenome ERZ773213 (study PRJEB29015, sample SAMEA2738152) | human oral metagenome | biome: human oral; feature: human-associated habitat; material: saliva | place: China | collected 2197 ...
ATTTCGCCGCCTAATCGAGTTGCCTTGATATTACGAGCCGAGACATCTTTACCTACTCGTTCTAACATAATGAAATCGTGGACATCACTACCAAATAGCGACACAGAAAAATCAAAGGTATCATTCTTCCACATCAATCCCGTATCAATTTGACGATTTTGCTCTTTATCTAAAACTTGGCTTGCACGGCGTTCCCAATAATCTGGCGCTCGCTCTGCAATCCCTACACCAGCATAATATTTAATGCCATTGATTTCTTCTTCCCAACGGAAGAAACCTGAATGTAAACCATACGTATGGTGTTTATTTGGGTTATTCGCCATTAAAGTGTCGTATTCAGCTTTCACTTCATCATAACGATAACCAGAAATAAACTTACGACTATCGCTTGCCGTCCAGGCTCCCTCAACAAATCCACCCCATTGAGTAAAGTTTTGCTGTGGTTGATAAGGCTTGTGTCTATAGCCCTCACCATGCATTTCCATACGTGAAAGATGTTTATCGCGCATATAATCAATGCCTGTTTGCAAATTAATATCCGGCCAATCAAAGGTTGCTTTCAAATGCCCTGTATTGGTTTCACGTTTTGGATTCATTGCTTTTTTAACTTGATTTCCCTTCATGCTTAAATAACGCATACTATAAGTATCCATCACATGATCAATCTTGCTTTGACCGTAACGTAATTCCAGTTCTGTGAACCACGGTGTAATATTGCGTTGTACAAATCGAACATTCCACGCATCACGATCAAACTTACTCCCATCCATCATTCGATCCGCATAAGCCGCTTCGCCTCGACTACGTTCATAAGTTCCGGTCAATAAGGTGTTTTCTGTCGGTGTGAAACCAAGCTGTAACATTTGATTACGGCGCTCAAAAGAGGAATGAACTCGATTGCCATCGCCATCTTTGTAATTACCCGCCTCATTGTGTGACATACTCGTACGTAAATAACCATATTTACCACCCGCCATCGCATCGAAATAAGCATCTCTACGTTTGTTTCCGCCAAGTGTGACACTGCCGTTTAAATAGGTATTTTGAGTATCAAATTCAGGCTCTTTACGCACAAAACGAACTGCGCCAGCCACCAAACCAGAACCTTCAGTTACAGTTTGGGGACCTTTGGTCACCACAACCTCATCATAAGCTGATGGGAAAATATAAGCTGTTGGCGGATCCATTCGGTTGCTACACCCACCATAAATGAATTGGTCGTCTGCTTGAATATTCAAGCGAGAACCACCTAAGCCGCGAAATAACGGATCGCCAGAACTCCCACCTTTACGAATCACGCTCATATTTGCCACAGATTGCAATAAATCTGCACCATCACCAGCAGGTAAAGGTTGAAGTGTTGTTTTAGGATTAAGTTTGACTGAATTGGTATTCGTCTGAGTAACACCTGTTACCACAATAGGATCCAGTAATGTTACAGACTGCGTATCCTCAGCAAAAGCATTAGATATAAAAAATGAAAGAGGAAGGAGGGCAAAATAAGATTTGTTATGCATAATCAATCCCTTGTTTTGGCACTTGAGTCATAAAAACCACAATTCAACCACATAAAATCTTTCAAACAAATACGCAACCGTTATAAAACATTTATCACATTAATGATTGAGATTGTAACAATACTGTAATGAATATTATTCTTATTAAGTGCAAAAGGCAAGGTTAAAAGATGACTATTTACTTATGCATTTCTGGTAAACATACTACTGCCAGCACCAATTGAACTATCCCCAAAATAGTACAAGGAAGACCTAATAAAAAATAAGTGCCTATAATTGTATCAATAGTGCTATCCCAGTTTAAATCAACAAAATGCAAAGATAATCCGACGATAATAGGGATTAAAAAAGGCATAAAAAATGCCACCAATAAATACCGCCCATAATAGCGACTTGCTTTTTCCCGAGTAACAAAAAAGATAAGTGTTGTCATCACCCCAGGTATAAATGAAATAAGAAAAGAAAGAAAAAATGCCTCTCCAACAAACTCAGAAATAATGACTGCACATAATAATGCAATAAAAAAACTCCCAATAAAAAAACGTGGTATAGTCTTTTGTAATGCATTATTCATCTTTATATTTCCTTTCAAATAAAATTAATAACTCTAATAAGCAGATAAGAAAGCCCCAGCTTTAATAAAAAACAAGGTTAAAAAATTATTTTGCATTATGCATTTATGGCAAGCATATTGCTGCCAATACCAGTTGAACTACTGCCAATATACAAGCCCAAATACCGTACGCTAGATAATACTCCACAAGCATATCAATCGCATTATGCCCACTGTTTAAATAAATCAAATCGAATAATGTGGTCAGGATCGGAATTAAAAAGGGTGGCATCAAAAATGCCAGTAACAAATACCGCGAATAGTAGCTACTTGCTTTTTCCTGAGTGATGTAAAAAACAAACGTTGTAATCGCACTAGGTATAAATACGATAAAAAAAGTATAAAAAAATACCCATACCACGTCATCTGATGAGCTGCCATCCATTGAAGCAAGAAATAAATCAACGACGACTGCGCATAATAATGCAATAAAAAAACTCCCAATAAAAAAACGTCGTATAGCTTTTTGCTGTTCATTTTGTTGTTCATTATTCATTTTTATATTTCCTTTTTTAATCAAAATTAGTAATTCTAATAAGTAGATAAACAAGTAAAAATAAATTCCCTACTTTAATACTACTTAAATGCTGCAATATATTCTTTTTCGTTGAAGCCAATCAATGCCTTACCATCTTGCAAAATAATCGGGCGTTTGATTAACGTTGGATTTTCAGCTAATACGGAAAGTGCGGTAGATTTCGAGAGTGTATTTTTCACATTTTCATCAAGATTACGCCAAGTCGTACTACGTTTATTGACTAAATTTTCCCAACCAAATTGAGCTTCTGCTTGTTGTAAGAATTGAGTATCTAATCCATCCACACGATAATCATGTAATTTATGTTGAATATTATGTTCAGTTAGCCACTTCAATGCTTTTTTCACCGTATCGCAGTTTTTAATGCCATAAACAATAATCATATTCTCACCTCTAAAAATAAAAAATCCTCAATTTCATTTAGAACGAGGATTTTAACTGCTACATGAATTAATCACAAATAGATTAGCCCGATACAAATTTTCACATCCAAAAGAAAAAGTGCGGTGAAAATCAACCGCACTTTTCAAAAGGGAAATTAGAATTCGTAACCTACGCCCACTTTAGCGCCATAGTTATTCACTTTAGTATCGTCGAAGCTACCTAAACGGTTATATTCTAAACCACCGTTTGCATATACTTTTTCTGCTAATTTATATTTAGCACCCGCAACTACACCATAACCCACTTTGGTTTCAGAAGAGCTTTTATAGCGTTGATCCGCACGTTCTTCAAATTTGAAACGGTTTGCAGCAAGACGAGCACCAACATAAGGTTCAATTTGAGAGTTGGTATCGAAGTCATAGAATACTGTCGCACCTAAACCTTGAACTTTAGTACCTTGGAAGTTACCGTGATGAGTATAATCACCTGCTACACGCATATTACCTAATTTGTAACCCACTGCAACACGAGGTTCAACTTTAGTTTTGCTTGAACCACCATTGCTTAATTTAGTTTTTGAAAGACCGAGATCGCCTTCTGCATATAAACCCGCATTTGCAGTTGAAGCAACCGCTAATGCACCTACAACGATAGCTAATAATGATTTTTTCATTGGATAACCCCTGTTATTTGATTGAAAACATTACGAATATATCACAGCACTCATTAATTTTCACTATGAAAAACCAATTTTCCCTGACATTTTCGACATAAATAGGCAATTTTATCGCGTTGAATGCGATTATGCCGACGAATCGTTAAATAATGGGTCTGACATTCGCATTGATAAACAAACATTTTACCCTGTACACTTTCCACATCGAATTGATGGCAAGTGTCAGCCGGAAGATTGAATAACTGCGTCATCACCGCTTGCCATTCCTGTCCATGCGGTTTCACTCGACCAAATACTTGATACACAATAAGGTGGGCTAATTCGTGTGGAACCACCTGACGAATAAATTCATCTGAGTTCTCAAGTAGTAAAGTGCGGTTAAATTTAATCTCATTTTTCTGCAAGTATGCAACGCCAGCTTTTACACCTCGCAAGTCATAACTGATTGTCGGAACAGGAAATTTCCGTTGAAAGTGATTTTCAGCGAGTTGTAATGTTTCTGCAAGCTTGCGTTGCACCTGTATTTTTAAATGCCGAAACTGAGTTTGAGATGACATCATCATGTTAAGTAAACAAAAACCGCTAATTTAGCGGTTTTTATCATACACATTCTATTTACTTATTTAAGACCGGCTGCAGCTCGCAATTCTTCTGCACGATCCACTTTTTCCCATGGGAACTGTTCACGACCGAAGTGTCCATACGCGGCAGTTTGACGATAGATTGGTTGAATTAAATTTAACATTTTAATTAAACCATAAGGACGTAAATCAAAGAATTCACGCACTAACTTAACCAATACTTCGTTTGATACTTTTCCTGTACCAAAGGTTTCCACCATGATAGAGGTTGGCTCAGCCACGCCAATTGCATAAGAAAGTTGAATTTCACAACGATCTGCAAGACCTGCTGCAACAATATTTTTAGCCACATAACGTGCTGCATAAGCAGCTGAACGGTCTACTTTTGATGGATCTTTACCAGAAAATGCGCCACCACCATGACGAGCTGCGCCGCCGTATGTATCGACAATGATTTTACGACCTGTTAAGCCACAATCGCCCATAGGCCCGCCAATCACAAAACGACCGGTTGGGTTGATGAAATATTTTGTTTGGTGAGATAACCATTCGCTTGGCAGAATTGGCTTGATGATTTCTTCCATCACGCCTTCATAAATTTCTTTTTGAGAGACTTCTTCACTATGTTGTGTAGAAAGAACGACAGCATCCACACCCACGATTTTGTTATCTTCATATTTTAAAGTCACTTGGCTTTTCGCATCAGGACGTAACCAGGCTAGTTTTCCGCTTTTACGTACTTCCGCTTGTTTTTCCATTAAACGATGCGCATAAGTAATCGCTGCTGGCATCAAGACTTCGGTTTCATTTGTTGCATAACCAAACATGATCCCTTGGTCACCCGCGCCTTGGTCTAATGGATTCTCACGATCCACACCTTGGTTAATATCAGATGATTGTTTACCAATCGCATTTAATACCGCACAAGAATTGCCATCAAAACCCATTTCTGAGTGTTTATAGCCAATATCACAAATCACTTGGCGAGTAAGGTTTTCAATATCAACCCATGCAGAAGTGGTAATTTCTCCACCCACTAACGCCATCCCTGTTTTTACATAGGTTTCACAAGCCACACGAGCTTTAGGATCTTGTTTTAAAATTTCATCAAGTACCGCATCAGAAATTTGATCGGCAATCTTATCTGGATGTCCTTCTGAAACCGATTCAGAAGTAAATAAATAGCTAGACATAAGTTCTCTTCTTTTTTGGATGTATTGACGTATAGACGGCTATAATACGTGTTTTTGGCTAATAAGCAAGCACTTCTATCAAGTATTTTTTAAAATGTAATAAGAAGATGAGCTTTCTGATGAAATTCAGATCATTTATGCTCTAAACAGCAAGATGTCATTCGCCTACTTGACTAAATCTAACATCTCTTGTGCATTCGCCAAGGCAAGATCCGTAATTTCACTGCCACCGAGCAATCTTGCAAGAGCAGGAACGCGCTCTTCTTGAGAAAGTGCGGTCATTTTAGTTTCTGTTTTATCATCAACGGTAAATTTCTCAACATTAAATTGATGATGCCCGTGACATGCTACTTGTGGTAAATGGGTCACACAAAGTACTTGGCATTTATCACCTAATTGACGCAATAATTTACCTACTACGCTCGCGGTTTTCCCACTAATCCCAACATCAACCTCATCAAAGATTAACGTTGGAATCGCCGATTGATCGGACGTCAATACTTGAATCGCTAATGAAATACGAGACAATTCACCACCTGATGCTACTTTTGCTAGCGGTTGTGCCTGTTGCCCTAAATTACTGCGTAAAGTAAAGACGATATTATCTGCCCCATTTGCCGCAACTTTAGTTAAATCTGAATTCACTTCAATGAAAAATTCTGCATTTTCCATTGCAAGCCCTTTGATAGAATGTGTAACCTGTTGTGCTAATTTCCCTGCAGCTTGGCTACGGCTTTCATGTAATTGTTTTGCCGTATGTTGCATTTTCTCAAAGGCAGCTTTTTCTTCTAAAATCAGGCGTTCTTCACTTTCTGAAAAATCTAAAAGTGCGGTCAATTCTGCTTTTAATTTTTGATGCCATTCCACCAACTCTTCAGGTTTCACATTGTGCTTGCGTGCAAGTTGTAAAGCTTGACCTAAACGTTGTTCAATCTCTTGTAATAACATCGGATCTTGCTCAATATGAGATGCAAGATGTTGGACTTCACTTGTCGCCTCTTGCACTTGGATAAGTGCATCATTCAACATGGTTTGAACTGAAATATAACGAGGATCTAACTCACTTAATTCATCAATATACTGTGTCGCACGATAAAGCATAGAATCGATACTCACCGTCTCATTTTCGCTGAGTAGCTGTAAGGCTGATTGTGATAACTGTGTCAGCTGTTCGCTATTTGATAGACGACGTTGATCCTCTTCTAATTCTAAATATTCATTTGGACGAAGCGAAAACTCATCCAACTCTTCTACCTGATATTGTAAAAGTTGTTTCTTCGCTTCATTTTCGGCAACTTTTTGTTGGAAATTTTTAACTTGTGTTTGAAGATTTTTCCACACTCGATAATCTTCTCGCATTTGTGCGAGTAAATCATTGTGATGCGCAAATGTATCTACCAACTGAAGCTGATAATCATTTTTCAATAATAACTGCGAAGCGTGCTGCCCATTAATATGAATAAGATATTGACCAATTTCTTTTAATTGAGAAGCTGATACAGGCGTGCTATTAATAAAGGCTTTAGAACGCCCATCTGCATTAATGACACGGCGTAAAATACAATCAGAGGGATTATCAGGATCTTGCAATTCTTGCTCTTGCAACCATTGATAAGCGGGGTTAGTTGGTTCAATAAAAAACGTGGCACAGATTTCAGCTCTTTCCTGCCCTTCTCGAACCATAGAAGTTTCAATACGCTGTCCCAAGCATAATCCTAACGCATCAATAGCAATAGATTTCCCTGCGCCGGTTTCCCCCGTGATCACAGACATTCCTTTCGCCAATTCAATCTCTAATTGACGAACTATTGCAAAATTATTGATGGTAAGTTGGGTTAGCATAAAAAATCTCCTTAACTGTATATCCATATATTATAACTGATATAATATACAGTAAAGAGATTTTTGACTTTTTGGATTAGAAATTTTTAAGCCAGCCTAATTTCGTGCTTAATACATTGTAATAATTATAATTTTTCAAGTGTAATAAACGTAGTTTATGCGGGCTTTTTTCAATATGGACGATATCATCAGGGGAAAAATCGAGTGCAATTTGACTATCACAGCCTAATTCCAGCTGTGAAGTGTTATGTTCTGCAAAGCGAATTGAAATTTTACTGTCGCCATCAATGACTAATGGTCGAGAAGAAAGCGTGTGCGGGAACATCGGCACAAGGGCAATCGCATTTAAATTTGGCGTTAAAATTGGGCCGCCTGCGGAAAGCGAATAAGCGGTTGAACCGGTTGGAGTGGAAACAATCAAGCCATCTGAACGTTGAGAAAAGGCAAATTTATCATTGATATAGACATGGAAATCAATCATATGCGCAATTTTAGCGGGGTGAATCACCGCCTCATTTACTGCATTACCACTAGAAATAATTTCGCCATTGCGTTCAATTTTAGCTTCCAATAAAAAACGCTCTTCGACAAAAAACTCGCCGCGTTCTAAACAAGCTTCAAGCTGTGCATAAGCATTTTTGGGGTCGATATCAGTCAAAAAGCCTAAGTTGCCTCGGTTAATACCAATCATTGGAATATTATATTTAGCCAAAATGCGAGCACGCCCTAGCATATTGCCATCACCACCGATCACAATCACAAGTTGTGCTTTCTCACCGATTTGTTCAACTGTCGCTAAAACTTCTTCTGGTAAACCAAATTTTTCACCGACCTCTTTTTCCACTAAAACTTGATATCCTCTTTCTTTCAGCCATTGATACAAGTTTTTGTGCATTTGCAAATTAATATCGCGACGTGGTTTTCCCATCAAGGCGATGGTTTTAAATGATTTGACTAATTCATCCATAACTATGATTGCTCCCAAGTGCAAACTCATCGATTTCTGACCGCACTTGAATTTAAAATTTTAGCCATTATATTACATAGCAATTCAGTTTTGCTAAAATAGCACTAATTTTTGATAAATGGAGAAAAAGATGTCAGAACAAGCACAAAACTTAAATGAAAATGAAGAACTTGTTGAAGAAGTTCAGCAGGAAACCACTTCAACGGAAGATCCGTTAGAAGAAGCAATCGCTCGTGTACAAGAACTTGAAGAACAATTAAAAGCACAAGTAGAAGAAACCTCTAAAAAAGAGCAAGATTTATTGCTTCGTACTCGTGCAGAAATTGACAATATGCGTCGCCGTAGCGAACAAGATGTTGAAAAAGCGCATAAATTTGCACTAGAAAAATTTTCAAAAGATATTTTAAATACCATTGATAACTTAGAGCGTGCGCTTTCAACACCTGCTAATAAGGAAGATGAAAGCATCAAAGCGTTATTCGATGGTGTGGAGCTAACCTTAAAAGAGTTGCTCTCAACAGTTGCTCGCTTTGGTGTTGAACCTGTTGGCGCAGTGGGTGAAACCTTTAACCCGGATCTCCACCAAGCCATCTCTATGCAACCAGCTGAAGGATTTGAAAGCAACCAAATCACCACCGTTTTACAAAAAGGCTATACCTTAAATGGTCGTGTGATTCGCCCAGCTATGGTAATGGTCGCAGCTTAATTTCTTTTCTATGACTTAAAGAGCGGACGATTTTTCGTCCGTTTTTTTATTGCCAAAAATTTGATTCAGATCAAATTTATTAAAAAAATAATTTGAGAATAATTCTCAACAAAAACACTCTTGCTTTCTAGATTTATCAAGGTTTCAACTCAATTTCACCCATCAAAAAACACAAAATAACACTACATATTGTGTGTTGATCTATTAAATAAAACTATATATAGTGTTTTCAATTTTTTCATAGCTACCTTACAGGAGTCATAAAATGAACGCTTTCTTTGTGATTAAGCGTGATGGTTCACGAATCGGGTTTGACCTACAACGTATTACTAATGCAATCAGAAAAGCGGCAAGTGCGGTCAATATTGTTGATGAAATTTATATCCATGATCTGAGCCAGCAGATTAATACTGAAATTTTTAGTCATTATCAGCATGAAATTGATATCAACCAGATTCAAAAAATCGTTGAAGATCACTTAATGACAAGCAAGTATCCACAAATTGCACGTGCTTATATTGAATATCGTCATGATCGTGATCTTGCCCGTGAAAAACGCAGCCAATTAACCAAAGAAATTGAAGGGCTGATTGAGCAAAGCAATGTGGAATTGCTTAATGAAAACGCAAATAAAGATGCGAAAGTTATCCCTACCCAGCGTGATTTACTGGCAGGTATCGTGGCAAAACATTATGCCAAACGTCATATTCTGCCAAGAGATGTTGTTGAAGCCCATGAAAAAGGGGAAATCCACTATCACGACCTAGACTACGCACCATTTTTCCCGATGTTTAACTGCATGCTCGTTGATCTAAAAGGCATGCTTTCGCATGGCTTTAAAATGGGTAATGCCGAAATTGAACCGCCTAAATCTATCGGCACAGCAACAGCAGTTACCGCACAAATTATTGCTCAAGTAGCCAGCCATATTTATGGCGGTACAACCATTAATCGCATTGATGAAGTGCTTGCGCCTTATGTTCAACTCAGTTTTGAAAAACATTTGAAAAACGCTGCGCAATGGCAAATTCCAGATGCTGAGGGTTATGCGAAAGCGCTAATTGAAAAAGAATGTTTTGATGCGTTTCAATCCCTTGAATATGAAGTTAATACACTCCATACGTCCAATGGTCAAACGCCGTTTGTTACCTTTGGTTTTGGCTTAGGCACTAGTTGGCAAGAACGTTTAATTCAACAATCGATTTTGAAAAACCGTATTCGTGGTTTAGGTAAAAATCACAAAACCCCCGTCTTCCCTAAACTGGTCTTTACCATTAAAAAAGGCGTGAACCAAAACGAACAAGATCCAAACTATGACATTAAAAAACTGGCATTAGAATGCGCTTCAAAACGCATGTATCCCGATATTTTAAACTATGATCAAGTGATTAAAGTCACAGGCTCATTTAAAGCGCCAATGGGTTGTCGTAGCTTCTTAGGTGCCTATGAAGAAAACGAGCATGAAGTGCATGATGGTCGCAATAATTTAGGCGTGGTAAGTCTGAATCTGCCTCGCATTGCCCTTGAAGCACAAGGAAATGAAGAAAAATTCTACCGCACTTTAGATGAACGCTTAGCCCTCGCGAAGAAAGCCTTGCTTACCCGAATTGCTCGCTTAGAAAATACTAAAGCTCGTGTCGCGCCAATTCTCTATATGGAAGGCGCTTGCGGCGTTCGACTAAAAGCCGATGATAATGTTGCAGATATTTTCAAAAATGGCCGAGCATCAATTTCTTTAGGCTATATTGGTATTCACGAAACCATCAATGCACTGTACAAACAAGGGCATGTTTTTGACGATGAACAACTGCGTGAAAAAGGTATCGCGATTGTGCGTCGTTTAAGCGAAGCGGTGAAACAATGGCAGAAAGAAACGGGTTATGCATTTAGCCTTTATTCCACACCAAGTGAAAACTTGTGCGATCGTTTCTGTCGTTTAGATACCAAACAATTTGGTGTGATTGAAGGCGTTACCGATAAAGGCTACTACACTAACAGCTATCACTTAGATGTAGAGAAAAAAGTGAATCCATACGATAAATTAGACTTTGAAATGCCTTATCCTGAATTAGCCAGTGGTGGCTTCATTTGTTATGGTGAATACCCAAATATTCAACATAACCTGAAAGCACTCGAAGATGTGTGGGATTATAGCTACGATCGTGTGCCTTATTACGGCACCAACACGCCAATTGATGAATGTTACGAATGTGGTTTCACAGGAGAATTTAATTGCACAAGCAAAGGCTTTGTTTGTCCGAAATGTGGCAACCATGACAGTGCAAAAGTCTCCGTAACCCGACGAGTTTGTGGTTATCTCGGCAGCCCTGATGCTCGTCCATTCAACGCTGGCAAGCAGGAAGAAGTAAAACGTCGAGTGAAACACCTATAATGTTGTAATATTGATTATGATAAAATAGCTCATCAAAAGTGAGCTATTTTTATTTCAATAAATAAGGAAGTACCATGCCAACACTTACACAAATCACGCAATCCATCATGCAAGATCCCGATAATCAATCCTTTACCGCAAAAGGTATCGAACCGCTTTTTGCTGCGCCAACTACCGCTCGTATTAATATTGTCGGACAAGCGCCTGGAATTAAAGCGCAAGAAAGTCGTTTATATTGGAATGATAAAAGCGGTGATCGCCTGCGTGAATGGCTGGGCGTGGATCGTGATACCTTTTATCACTCCGGTATGTTTGCTGTCATTCCGATGGATTTTTATTACCCAGGCAAAGGCAAATCGGGTGATTTACCGCCACGCAAAGGCTTTGCAGAAAAATGGCATGTGCCAATTTTAGCAAACTTACCCAATATCGAGCTCACCATTCTTATCGGGCAATATGCACAAAAATATTATTTACCAGAAAATGAGCTTAATGTGACCAAAATGAGATGTTGTAGTGCATCTCATTTTTTAATGAGAATAAGTATTGT
>ERZ773213.1548-NODE-1548-length-11951-cov-20.308759_pt1 | contig 11951 bp, 9 predicted proteins | sample MGYA00580996_ERZ773213 | MGnify/ENA primary metagenome ERZ773213 (study PRJEB29015, sample SAMEA2738152) | human oral metagenome | biome: human oral; feature: human-associated habitat; material: saliva | place: China | collected 2197 ...
CAATGATGACTGGTGGTAGTGCTCAATGGCCTCTATACATGGCTGGTGCATTATTCGCTATTATCTTGTGGATGGTAAAAGTTCCACCATTGGCATTTGCACTTGGTACGTACTTGCCAATGGAAATTAACACACCATTACTTATCGGTGGTTTGATTGCATACTTCGTACAAAATAGTACAAAAGATAAAGAATTGGCAGATCTTCGCTTCTCTAAAGGTAGCACAATTGCATCTGGTCTCGTAGCGGGTGGTGCTATTGGTTCTCTATTCAGTGCTGTACTTCGTATTGCAGGTGTTGATGTATTCGCTCAAGACTGGGTTGAAACTCCGGAAGCAACATACCTCAGTATTGTAATGTACTTATTACTCTGTGTATTCTTGTACAAAGTGGCTATGTACGTAAAAGCTAAAAAAGCTAAATAAAGAATAAGATATCCTTAAGAATGTGAGTATTTTATTTGATTAAAAATTGTTAGGAATTCTCCACTCTAGGGATGACCGCCTTTACTGAGTTTATATTGCTTAGTAAGGGCGGTCTTTTCATTATCTATTTTAGTATTAAGACTATAGGAGTGAATGATTTTTTCGGTATAGCTAAAAGCTATGTTAATATAATACCTATTAATATAGTTGGATTTATTGACCCTAACTATATCGAATGTTATCATAATATTATAATACCTCTAGAGGTATTATTTTTATTATACTCATACTGTAGGTATAGATAGATTTATTCGTATATAGAAAGAAAGCTTTACAGATTATTGTAACGTTAGAGTAAGATTAATTATGAAATTTAAGAAAATAGCAGCTCTTTTAGGGGCTTTTACCATCGCTAGTAGTTTATTTATAGCCGGCTGTGGTAATACAGGTACTAGTCAAAAGACATGGCGCGTTGGTACTGATGCGACCTATGCACCATTTGGTTTTAAAGATAAAGACAGCGGTAAATTAGCTGGTTTTGATGTAGATATTATTAATGCCATTGCACAGGAAGAGGGCGTTGAAGCAGATGTTCAAAACTTGAACTTTGATGCACTTTTACCAGCACTACAAAGTAATACCATCGATATTGCTATTTCGGATATGACTATTTCCGAGGATCGTGCTAAGTCTGTAGACTTTAGTAAACCATACTATATTGCAGGTAATGGCCTTGTTGTAAATATCGATAACACGAATATCAATAGTTTTAAGGACTTAGAAGGAAAGCGTATCGGTGTATCCATTGGTTCTACTGGTGCGGAAATTGCTAGTAAGATTCCTAATGCCGATGTGCGCCAATTTAATCTCATCGTAGATGCATTCTTAGAATTACAAAATAGAGGTGTAGATGTAGTTATTAACGATACACCGGTCAACGAATATTATGTTAATAGCAAGGGCAAAGGTATCGCAAAGGTTACTGGAGAGGACTATGATGCGGCACCACTTGGTATTGCCGTGAAGAAGGGCAATACTGAGCTTCTTAATAAAGTTAACGATGGATTGGCTAAGATTAAAGCCAATGGCAAATATGCGGAGATTTATAAAAAATGGTTTGGTAAAGAGCCACCAGCAGAGGATTTAAAATAGTTTGTAGATAGAACCTAAACGTATTATTTGTTATAATACGTTTAGTAAACCTCAAAAGGTATGAGGTAGTATAGAATGGGTGATATGATGGCTAAACGACGTGCATTTTTGGATATAATTAAAGAGAAGGGCGCCCTCGTTTTAGATGGTGGGTTAGGATCAGAGTTAGAGCGTTACGGCTGTAATCTTCAGCATAAATTATGGTCTGCTAAGATTCTTATGGACCAACCGGATATCATCAAAAAAATACATATCTCGTACTTGGCGGCTGGGGCAGATATCATTCAAAGTTCTGGATATCAAGCAACAGTAGCTGGCTTTAAAGGATTAGGTTATGGTACGGAAGAGGCTATAGAGCTCGTTAAATTATCCGTTCGTTTAGCGGTACAAGCTCGCAATGAGTTTTTAGAGGCTAAGGCGACTGGAGCACTTACATTGCGGGGGATTACACTTGGTGAAGAGACTCCAGATGGGGTTAGATATTTTTCTGAAGGCGCATTGCCTAAACCATTAGTGGCGGCTTCTGTAGGGCCATATGGTGCATTTTTGGCGGATGGTTCTGAGTACCGTGGATATCCTGATGTACAAACTGAATATCTTGAGGTTTTCCATATTCCTCGGCTAGCATTATTCTGTGAAGAAAACCCTGATATATTATCTTTTGAAACTATTCCGTCTTATGACGAAGCTATTGCCATTGCTCGCGCCATGTCTGACCCATATACATCGCGAGGAATCCCTGGGTGGATTGCCTTTTCTTGTAAAGATGGACACCATGTTTCTAGTGGTGAAACCATCATTAAATGTGCAGAAATGATTGACAAGGTTAGACCTATAACTGGTATTGGCATCAATTGTACCAAGCCAGAGTATGTAGAGTCCTTGATCAAGGATATTCGTACTGTTACGGATAAACCAATTGCTGTATATCCAAATCTTGGTGAAAGCTATGATAGTGAAACTAAGACTTGGTATGGCGACCCTGCATCATTCGTAGATTATGTTGACGTATGGCGTAATGCTGGGGCAGAGATAATAGGTGGTTGCTGTAGAACAACACCTGAAATCATTGGTGACATAGCCAAAAAAATTCATAAATAGTGATATAAACTAATGATATAAACATAAAAGGCTATCGATGTTAAGTCAATAGTCTTTTTCTATTAGCTGATGTTTTATTGGTTTTATATAATAAAAAAGCAGTGCATAAGCACTGCTTTTACTATGGCGGAGAGACAGGGATTTGAACCCTGGGTACGGGATAACCGCACACATGATTTCCAATCATGCTCCTTCAGCCGCTCGGACACCTCTCCATGTATTCTGTTGTGTAACAGGTACTTGTATAGTATATGAAAAAGTTAGATTTATGTCAAGCAAAAAATCGTGAAAATCTTAGACTTTCATAAGACTTTTAAACTCTATTAATTTAGCTTGGTTTCTACTGTTAGTAGTAATAATTAAATTGTAAAAATGTTACGCAACATATTGTTAAAACGTAAGATATGTATCCTTTGAAGTATAAGAAAAAAGACCGCCTAAACAGGCGGTCTTTAGTTTGTATATTATAATACTTCTTTGATTTCAGCTGCATCGATGGATGCTTTGATATCGTCTGCCATTTTTTCGATTTTTGGAAGATCTTCTGGTTTTAAAGAGGATTTGATATCAAGTGGTTCGGATACAATTTCAATGTCTTTGAAGTCATTTTCAAAGTGAGCAACCATTGTTTTCATTGCAGCAGATGCCCAAGAGTGGTTACCGATGATAGATACCTTATGGTTTTGGAAGTTAAGAGCTTTCAATTCATGAATGAAGTTTTCCATAGTAAGGTATAGGTTCAAATTGTATGTAGGTGCAATTGTTACCAAGTTTGTATATTTCCAAGCATCAGCGATGATGTAGGAAGGATTAGTTTTGGAAACATCGTAGATTTTAATATCTGTAACACCCCGTTTAGACAATTGTTTAGCCAATTGTTGAGCGATGTCACGAGTGTTGCCATACATGGAACCGAAGGCGATAACAACACCTTTTTTCTCAGCTGTGTAGCTGGACCAGTGTAAGTATTTGTGCAAGATATATTCAATCGTTTCAGGTGTACGCCAGATTGGACCATGAAGTGGAGCAATGCGTTTGATTTCAAGGCCGGAAACCTTGCGAATTGCATTTTGTACTTGAGGACCGTATTTACCAACGATGTTTGTGTAGTAACGACGAGCTTCATCTTCATAGGTTGCTACGAAATCAGTTTGGTCAGCAAAGATGTTGCCATTGATTGTACCAAATGTACCGAATGCATCAGCAGAGAACAATGTACCTGTAGATTTTTCATAGGTACAAGTTACTTCTGGCCAGTGAACCATAGGCATTGTGTAGGATACAAGAGTATGTTTACCTAAGCAAATTTCGTCGCCTTCTTTTACTGTGTAATATTGATCAGGCTTTGGTGTGCGGTAGAATTGTTCGAACATGCGGAATGTTGTTGCATTACCAACCATTTTACAATTTGGATAGCGTCCCAATGTTTCTAACAATGTTTGACAGTGGTCAGGTTCCATATGGTTTACGATGATGTAATCAAGATCACGACCATTTAAAAGGTGGGATAAGTTGTCAAAGTATTCTTCGCGAATTTCTGCATCAACAGAGTCTACAACGCAAGTTTTTTCATCATCGATGAAATAGCTATTGTAGCTTACACCATTTGGAATAGGGAATAAGTTTTCAAAACGTTCAGTTGTCCAGTCATTACTACCAATCCAGTAGATATTATGGGTCATTTTTTGAGCACAATGCATAGTAATATCCTTTCCTTACACATATGTATATACATAACTAACCTCATCCATGTGATGACGGTTTAATTAATTATATTGACATCTTATAATACAGTTTTTTTCGAAAAAAATCAATATATCGATATATGTCAATGTGTTATAACTGTGTTAACTTTCACATATTAGAATGTGTATTGTGAAAGTTTGTAAATATAGCCCATTCCGAAGAATGGGCCATATAGATTATTTAAAGTATTTTACGCCGGATGTGAAGATTGGCATTTCTAAGTTGCCTGGAATATTTTTACTAATATCTGCACCACAGCGTTCGGAGTGCGCCATTTTACCAAATACGCGGCCATCAGGGCTATAAATACCTTCGATAGCAGCCACGGATTGGTTAGGATTAAATCGTCCATCCATGGATGCTATACCGTCAAAGTCGACATATTGTGTAGCGATTTGACCAGTTTTATTGAATTCCAATACTTGTTGAGGAGATGCGATAAAGCGACCTTCACCATGAGAAATAGGAACCGTATAAATTTCGCCAGCCTTAGCTTCACACATCCAAGGAGATTTTGTAGAAATAACCTTAGTATTGGCCATACGAGATACGTGGCGTCCAATGGTATTGTATGTCAAGGTAGGGTGATCTGCTGTTAATGTTTCAATATGGCCACCAGGCAATAGACCTAATTTAATCAACGCTTGGAAACCGTTACAGATACCGAGAACTAGACCATCTTGTTTATAAAGTAGGTTTTCGAGGCCTTCTGCAAGATATGGGTTGCGGAATAGGGTAGCCATGAATTTACCAGACCCATCTGGTTCATCGCCGCCGCTAAATCCACCAGGGAACATAAGAATTTGAGACTCTGCTAATTTAGCTTTGATTACGTCAATAGATTCTTTTAATTGTTCTGGCGTTTGATTGCGAATCAGTACGATGTCTGCAATAGCACCAGCTCGTTCAAAAGCACGAGCGGAATCGAATTCACAGTTAGTGCCAGGGAATACAGGGATAAGTACCTTTGGTTTAGCACCTAAGGAGGTACTGCGAGGTTTTGCGTGTTGATCGTGAATGTAGGCTACTGCTTCACCAGTACCGGATTTTGCTTCCAATGGGAATATATCGGATAATGGTTTTTCGTATGCTTTTTCGATTTCATCAAGTGTTACAGATTGGCCGTTCCATTCGATGACAGGTTTGTCTTGGGTAACTGCAATAACGCGAACGTCGGACAATTCAAGTAAATGGTTAACCGCTGTAATATCTACTTCTACAATGAAAGAACCAATAGCTGGTTGGAAAATAGCTCGTTCTGCATATTTGTCGAACTTAACGCCAATTTTATTGCCGAGAGCCATTTTGGAAACTGCTTCAGGGATGCCACCTTGGTCTACTACATAGGCAGAGTATACGCGGCCTTTTTCAATTTCCTCTTGTAAGATATCACAATTTTCTTTGAAGTGATCCCAGTCAGGTGTATCGTTGTACGTACGAGGTACATCAAAGTATACGAGACGATGGTCAGGTCCTTTTAAATCTTGGCTTACAATACTTTTAACAGGAGCTGTTACCGCTGCGAAGGATACGAGGGTAGGAGGCACTGTTAAATCCATAAATGTACCACTCATAGAATCTTTGCCGCCAATGGCACCGATTTCAAGTTCTTTTTGCGCTTTGTAAGCACCTAGGAGTGCTGCTACTGGTTTACCCCAAGATTCCTTGGAGTGTAAACGTTCAAAGTACTCTTGTAATGTTAAGTATGCATCTTGACGACGGCCGCCGAGAGCTACTAGTTTTGCAACGGATAAAAGCACGGCATATTGTGCGCCATGGTATGGACTCCAAGCGGACAATTCAGGTACAAAGCCATGTGTCATGATACTAGCAGTTGTTGTTTCTCCGTGAAGAACTGGTAATTTTGCCACCATACCTTGGGTAGGTGTTTTTTGATATTTACCACCAAATGGCATGAGCACTGTGTTGGCCCCAACTGTGCTATCAAAGCGTTCAACAAGGCCTTGTTGAGAAGCAGTGTTTAATGTAGATATTGCTTCGAGCCATTGATCTTTGAAATTGTCGGCACTTGCAGAACCACGGCGGAAATAAGACTTTTCAGTAGGAGCTGTCACTACAGCTTCTTGTTGTTGACTCGCTCCATTTGTATTTAAGAAATCACGACTGATATCGACAATTGTTTCTCCGCGCCATGTCATGATGAGGCGATTGGTATCGGTTACATCGGCAACGATTGTGCATTCAAGATTTTCTTCATCGCAATATTTCATAAATGCATCAACATCGGCTGGTGCAATGACGCACGCCATACGTTCTTGGGATTCGGAAATGGCGAGTTCTGTACCATCAAGACCGTCGTATTTTTTAGGTACTAAATCAAGGTTGATGGTAACGCCATCTGTTAGTTCGCCAATAGCTACGGAAACACCACCAGCACCAAAGTCATTACAACGTTTGATGAGTGTTGTAACTTCAGCGCGACGGAATAGGCGTTGGATTTTACGTTCTGTAAGGGCATTACCCTTTTGAACCTCTGCACCACATGTAGCGAGGGATTCTAATGTATGTTCCTTAGAAGAACCTGTAGCCCCACCGCAGCCATCACGACCTGTTTTACCACCGAGTAGTACGATGATATCACCTGGTGTTGGTACTTCACGTCGCACTTGATTGCGCGGAGCAGCACCGATAACAGCACCGATTTCCATGCGTTTTGCCACATAACCTGGATGATAGTATTCTTTAACTTCGCCAGTAGCAAGGCCGATTTGGTTACCATAGGAGGAATAGCCACGTGCGGCTTCAACAGTAATTTTCTTTTGTGGTAGCTTGCCTTCTAGTGTATCGGCTAGCGGTGTGCGAGGGTCTCCGCTACCAGTGATGCGCATAGCTTGATATACATAAGAACGGCCACTTAGAGGATCGCGGATACAACCGCCAAGACATGTGGCAGCACCACCAAACGGTTCGATTTCAGTTGGGTGATTGTGAGTTTCGTTTTTGAATAGCAAGAGCCATTCTTCTTCTTTGCCATCTACATCAACGGGAACGATGATAGTACATGCATTGATTTCTTCGGATTCATCAAGATTAGTAAGACAGCCTGCATGACGCAATTCTTTTACAGCTAATGTGGCCATATCCATGAGAGAACGAGCTTTCACCTTAGTTGTATATAACAAATTGCGACCTTCGGTGTATTCTTCAAGTGCTTCCTTGATTGGTTCTGTGAAACGACTGTCTTCGATGGTAATATCCGTTAACTCTGTCATAAATGTAGTATGGCGGCAATGGTCAGACCAATATGTATCGAATAAGCGAATTTCTGTAATCGTTGGATTGCGTTTTTCTACATTCTTGTATTGTTTTTGAATTAATTTGATATCTGCCAATGTCATAGCGAGTCCATATTCGCTAATCATATTTTGTAGTGCATCCTCTGACATTTCTGTAAAATCGTCGATGATAGCTACATCTTCTGGCTCTTCTAGTTTAAGTGCCAAGGTATCAGGTAACTCGAGACTTGCTTCTCTAGAATCAACAGGATTGATGTAATATTGTTTGATTGATTCTTTTTCTTCGTCTGTGAAAGTACCTTCTATAACAAATACTCTTGCACAACGAACGGTATGACCTGTTGTAAGTGTGAGCATAGAAATACATTGCTCTGCACTGTCTGCACGTTGATCGTATTGTCCTGGTACATATTCGATAGCAAAGACAAAAGCATTTGCTGGAATATCTAATGTTTCTGCTACTAAATCAACAGGTGGTTCAGAAAAAATCAAATGTTTAGCTTTTTGTAATGCGTCATCGCTAAGATTTTCTACATCATAACGTTCATAGATTTGCACGGCTGTAGCTGGTACATGTAATTCTTGCTGTAATGTAGCTAATACATGTGCTGCTTCATTAGCGAAAGCATCACGTTTTCTTACAAATAGTCGTTGAATAGCCATATAGCCTCCTGTAATATGCAGAATAAATGAGTTCTGGTGTTGACAAGATAAGTATAGTCGGTCTAGACTTATAAGTAAAGATAATCTTACTTATATAAAGATTAACGCTACTTATAAATATGAAATTTTCATGAAGGTCATAAGACCAAAATTTCATAAACCGTAACAATAGCATCTTGTTTTGAGTAAAAAGTAGAATATTAATAATGTATTACTATACTATTAGTATATAACAGAGGAGGATAAAATGGCAGTATCAGCAGATCTATATAGATCATTTTTAGGAGTTGGGTTGTATTTGTCATTTTCTCGCGCTGCAAAAGAGCTAGGTGTTTCGCAGTCCGCAATTAGTCAAAGTATCAAACAATTAGAAGGCGAATTAAAAATGCCTTTATTTGTGCGCACTACTAAATCGGTAGCATTTACGCCAGAAGGCAAGGAATTATTCGATACAGTAGCCAAAGCATTTTCCATTCTAGATAATGGGATTACGCAATTACAAGAACGGGTGAATCAAGCTTACGAAAGCTTGAATATTGCTGCTACAGATACACTGTGTCGTCATTTCTTGTTGCCCTATTTTCATAAATGGCAATTGCAAGAAAATCAAATTGGCTTGCATATCATAAACAGACCATCCCCAGATTGTGTGGAAATGGTCATTAATAAAGAAGTGCAGTTAGCTGTAGTTAATGACTACGAAGGTTTGCGTAGCAATACACAATTAGAAGTTACTACCTTGGCGAGCATTCAAGATATCTTTGTGGGCGGTCATGAATATAAAGGGGCAGGCTTCTTTGATCAAGGCCGCTTGCTCAGTGAGCCTATGTTGTTACTACAAAAGGGAACAGCTAGCCGTACTTTCTTTGATGAAGTAACGCATGGTGCTTGTAGTAAACCGCGTTTTGAATTGAGTAGTGTAGACGTTCTCCTCGATCTTGTGGAAATTAACATGGGAATCGCTATGTTGCCAAGTAATGTGGTGCAAGAAAAAATGCAAGAAGGTACGGTCGTAAAAATTGATACAGATATTCCTGTGCCAACGCGAGATATCGTACTTGTTCGGTCGCGTCTCGTTCCACAATCCGAAGGCGCTGCTAGATTTACAAATTTATTGACTAATCGTGAAGATAAGCGAGACAAAGTTTTATAAATATGAATTACAAACACACTTTATTCTTTTTTTCAATAAAGTGTGTTTTTTTGTTGACCCTAAGCGTTGATTTACGTTAAAATTTAAAGATAGTTATGCGGAGGTAAAACGAAATGGAATTATTAAAACAACGCATTCGTGAAGAAGGTATTGTCTTAAACAATCGTGTATTAAAAGTTGATGGTTTTTTGAATCACCAAATCGATCCACATTTATTTAAAGCTATTGGTAAAGAAATTGCTGACCGCTATCGTGATGCTGGTGTTCAACGTATTGTTACCATTGAAGCATCTGGTATTGCCTTGGCATTGATGGCTGCTCTTGAACTAGACGTGCCATTAGTATTTGCTCGTAAGAAAAAATCTATTCTTATGGTCGATGATGTGTATCATTCTGTTGTATATTCTTATACAAAAGAAGAAAATTATGACATTACAATTTCTAAAAAATTCTTGCCAGCAGGCGAAAAAGTTTTGATTATCGATGATTTCTTGGCATCTGGTGAAGCGGCTATGGGGCTTGCAAAGCTTGTAAAGGATGCAGGCGATGAAGTAGTTGGTATGGCAATTGCTATTGAAAAATCATTCCAACCAGGTCGTGAGCGTTTAGAAAATGCAGGCTTCCGTGTGGAATCCTTGGTACGTATCAAAGAATTTAAAGATAATGAATGTATTTTTTTAGAAGACTAATATCAAAGGATTCTTTGGGAGAGAGGTAAAGCTAATGAATAGTAAAGCTGAGAAATTTGATGTACTTGTAGCTGATATAGAGCAAACTGGTAATAAATGGTTTACAAAAGAAGTTATTGAAGGCGATGAATATGGTACGGTTGTATATCATGGTCGTTTAGAAATTCATGGTAATTCCTTACCTGTATTTATCGTGTTAGATAACTCTGTGTTCTCCTACATTCGCGTTGCCATTACAACTACAAGTATTACAGCTGCGGCAATTAAAAAAGTATTGCCAAAATTGAATGAACTTAATCAACAATATAAAGTAACAAAATATTATGTCAATGATGAAGATAGCAATATTTATGCGGATATTTCTGTGCCAACTACAGATGATACTTTTGAACCAGCTGTATTGGTTAATCTCATGTTAGAGGTTATTAAACCGCACTTAGATGAAGTGCATCCAGATCTTTTGAAAATCGTTGGACAAGCAAAATAAGAGGTAATTATGAATCCTAAAGCATTAGCCTTTGATAAATTTATGAAGGTGGAAGAAATTACGGCTTTTGAACGTAAAGATTTTGAGGATGAAGATGGTACAGTTGTGTATCGTTCCTATATAAAATCACCACTTTGGGATATGCCGATGTTCGTAATTTTAGATAATAGTATTTATAGTGTGATTCGTCTAGTTCTAGGACCTGAAAAGGTAACTGCACAGAATATGGCGGCTATCAATGCGTTGATTAATCGCGAAAATGCAACGTATAAAAACTATAAATTCTATATTGACGAACAAGACTCTACATTGTATTTAGACTGCGTTTATATGTGTGCAAATGATGAGTTTATACCAGAATTGATGTACGCATTAATGACCTCTATTGTGGATTATATTCCTCAGTCTGTGGGCGATCTAAAAAATGCTTTTGAAAGCAATATACAATAAAATATAATACTCTGATTCTCTGATGAGCTCATGTTGAGCCTTGAGAACTATACTGAAAGAGACTCTATACTGCTGTATGGGGTCTCTTTTTTTGAATCAAGGACGATTCGTATATAATAATTATTATTCGTGATATACTGTTCGATTATAAAATATATTAAAATATTATTCGGAGTGTATCGAACAATAATAAAAACTAATATAAATATTATTCGAAAAATGATTGACCAATAGAATTTGGTCTGCTACAATTTAATTACAGATAAGGAGGCGTTATCATGAACAAATATATTAACCTAACATTCGTTAATACTATGACTGTTTCTGCTAACGCTATCAGTGTGTAAACTCGGCTATTTAAGGTCGAGTTTTTTTGTTGAGGAGGAACAATGAAGGTTGGCATTATTATGGGCAGTAAATCTGACCTAGAGACGATGAAAAAAGCATCTGCTATACTAGATGAATTTAATATTCCTTATGAAATGGTTATCGCTTCTGCACATCGTACACCGGAGGCTGTTAAGTCCTTTGTGGAGCGTCTAGAAGCAGAAGGAGCAATCGCCTTTATCGCTGGTGCTGGTGCGGCAGCTCACCTGCCGGGCGTAGTGGCAAGCTTTACTACGGTACCGGTTATTGGTATCCCTCTTAATGCAACCGCATTAAAAGGCATAGATTCCCTTTTGGCAATTGTACAAATGCCGTCTGGTATGCCGGTAGCTACGATGGCTGTAGATGGTGCTAAAAATGCAGCACTATTTGCAGTACAAATCGGTGCTACTTTCAACAAGGAACTAAAAGAAAAATATGTTGCCTATCGCAAAGATATGG
>ERZ773213.1550-NODE-1550-length-11932-cov-4.542982_pt1 | contig 11932 bp, 7 predicted proteins | sample MGYA00580996_ERZ773213 | MGnify/ENA primary metagenome ERZ773213 (study PRJEB29015, sample SAMEA2738152) | human oral metagenome | biome: human oral; feature: human-associated habitat; material: saliva | place: China | collected 2197 ...
GTTTGACAAAATTATCGTATCGATTTGTTACTAGATCCTGATAAGCACCAGCAAATACTAAAGTCACTCCATAGCGAGAACCTTCCGTAAGCAGTTCTTTGAAGTCTACTTCGTTCATCCCTGCTGCCATAGCTGTCGCCGCAATATCAGGGATCAGAATTAACCATTTAGGATAGTCCTGACTTGGCGTAGCCACTCGTTTCTTAAAGTCTTCTAAGATTGTCTTCATCACATTATCGACTTCTAAAGAGGTATCGAAACGTTGGATGCCATCAAAAAGTTGGTTGCTGATACGCTGACTAGGATCTAAGATAAGCGTATTATACTTACCTAACATACGTTCCAAATGATACTCTAATAATTTATAGTAATTCGTTACAAAAGCAGGACTGTCTGAGGCTATAAGAATAGGTCGCTCGAAACTAAAGGATGCTGGAACAACAGCCTCTCTTTCGAGTCCCAAGATAAAGTCTTGGCTGCTTTCTAAGATTTCTGCCATCACTTCTTTGGTTACCTTTTCTGGTAACATTGGGATAGCTGCAGGAAGCGGTCCATCGTATGCAACAGCCATTGCTTCTTGTTCTGCACGAACTTCCTTTATGTAGTCCGTATAATGTTCACTGCTGTATGGCAACATCACTTGGAATTGGACAATATCATCAAATTTAGCTATGGCACGGCCTTTGATTTCATCGAGTGGAATATTTGAACGTCCTACTACACTTGATAAGTCACTGTTATCAAATAAGAAGAGAGAAATCTTGGTCTTAAAGTTGGACTGTAGCTGTAAACGCATCGCATTGAGACGGGAAAGTGTCACGACTAGATAGATTCCTAGAGAGGCACCATCGCGAGCAATGACATTTAAAGTATCATAAAAGGCATCTACGAATGGGGCATCCATCACACTATCAAAACCATCTATCTCGATGAAAATAGTTGGAAAACTCTCATCTGACAACTGATTGTACTGCCTTAGATTTGTCGCTCTTGCTCGCGAAAGAGCACTTTTACGAGTTTTTATCTCTCTATTCAAGAATCGAAGAGATTTCATGATTTTCTCAGTTTCATCCAGGGTGAAATAATCTGCAACATGAGGAAAATCAGAAATAGAGATCAAGCCACTGGTACCAAAGTCATAGAGATAGAAATGGACCTGGTCTGGTGTGTGCTTACGAATCACATCCATCGCAAAGTTCTGTAGAAAAGTGGACTTACCGAATCCCGGACTCGAAACTAATAGAATATGGCCTCTTTGTTCCATATTGAAATAAAGTGGAGATTGTTCCTGTCTTTCAGGAATATCTTGATACCCAACCAAAATAGGTTGTAATGTCTCTGAACGTCCCCAATAATCCTTGAAGTTAGTCGATTGTGTGTCTTTAGCATATATCTTTTCTTCAAGTGGTGGCAACCAAGGACTGGCCACCTGATGGATACGAAGACCGTCAAAAACTTCACGGGCTTTTTCTACAATAGCGTCCAATTCTGTTGGAACAGCCTTAGCTTCTTTTTTGTTGACTAAACCACTCAAATCTTTATTAATGGCATTGTATTGGCCATTACTTGTAATCTCATACACAGTTGTATTTTTTTGAACATGGTTTCGTCCTTCTGGATTATAGTCCGCACCCGACCACGCGCTTTGGAATAGCTCATAGATTTCGTTGTTTCCGACCTGAAGATAGGCTCGACCTGTCTGGGTGATTTCTGCAGCATCAGGTGTTTTGATTACTTCTCTAGAATCCGCAACATCCTGTACTTTAAGAGCTATTTTAAACTTCGAGTTCGACCAAATTTGATCATTGACAACTCCACTAGGTTTTTGGGTTGCTAAAATTAATTTAACTCCCAATGAACGACCAATACGAGCCGTAGAAACCAATTCATCCATGAAATCAGGTTGATTCGCCTTCAACTCTGCAAACTCATCACTAATGATTAGTAGATGTGGTAATGGTTCTTTGACCTTCCCTTCTTTGAAGAGTTTCATGTACTGGTTGATATGATTAACGTCGTTTTCTGCGAAAATACGCTGACGTTTCTTCAGTTCAGCCTTGATAGATACCAGAGCTCGATTCGCCTGGTTGCCATCCAAGTTTGTAATTGTACCAACGACGTGAGGTAGATCTGCAAAGAGATTAGCCATCCCTCCACCTTTATAGTCAATCAAGAGGAAAGCAACCTCATACGGATGGTAGTTCACAGCTAAAGACAGAATGTAGGACTGAATAAGCTCAGACTTCCCTGATCCCGTAGTACCAGCAATCAATCCATGAGGTCCATGAGCCTTCTCATGAATGTTTAGATAAAGAATATCGTCTCTACCTCGAACTCCTAGAGGAACAGCCATTGTTTGGAAAGTTTCATTGTCCTGCCATCGTTTTAAAAGATCCAGTTCCTCTACCTTATTGACTCCATACATCTCTAAGAAGGTAATACTATTCGGAATCGAATTACGCAAAGTCTGAACATGATGAATACCCGCAAGATTTCTCGCAAAATTTTCCTTTTCCGATAAACTTACAGGAGGAAGAGGCGTAATTTCTTTATTTGTATAATTGCCATCCTGAAGTAATACGGTACCTTTTTTATCTCCTCGATAGTCAACGACTGTCTTAACGTGTTCTGGTAAACTTTCAAGTACTTCTTCTACGAAAACGTAATGAATCCCTAAATGGGATAAATCTTCATTGATGTACTCCATAATATTGTGGTCCAACATCAGACTTAAATCTGTAATAAAGAGAATATAATGAGGGCTGTATTGCTTTTCTTTCCCCTTGTCCTGCTCACTATCTAATTTTCTGTCTTTAATAACTTGATAGAGTGACGTCAATAGTTGATCTCGAGTACGTTGATTGTAAACAAAACCACGGCTATTTAGTGCTTTAATTTTCGTATGAGGTAACCAACGGCTCCAATCCCATAACTCCAACTCTTCCTCTCGAAAAATTGGAATAAACTGTAGATCATGATAACTTTGGAAAGTCGCTAATTGCATCATCATCTGTTGAACTTGTTCAATCACTATTTGACGTGTCCCTATATATCCTGTGGGACTCGTTAATGTATGAGTAATAGGTACCTGCTTGGTCACACGATAGTAGGAAAGTAGTTCTTGAATTTTTTGATTAGCAGCGGCATTGTATTTTGTCAACTCAGAATCTGAATACTCAATAGAGAAACTAGAATTAACTTCGCCCAATCCTAAGCGATAAGATAAGAAATCGAAGTGATAGAGTGTTTTCTCATAAATTCGTCGATCGGTTTTTTCTACCATTTCCAAAATACGAACTGTATCAGGAAAATGATAAACCAGAGCATCAACTTGTTCGTCACGTAAGTCAGCCAGCTGTGAATATTTGGTTTCCAAATAGTCCATATAATCAACAATTTTCTGTTCTTGAAGTTCCTTATGTGATTTTTTATCAGAAAAATAAGTATGAATGGAAGTCCCAATAGTAATGACAGACATCCCCATCATCATAAACATCATTCCACCACTACGTGTAAAGTAAACGGTCAGTATCGTAAAGACAATCATCGCCAAAGGGGTAATAATCAATCTTAGTAACGATTGTTTGTGACCTTCATCATCTGTTGGTGCCGAAGCAATCGTTACTTTATCCTCGGGTTCTCTTAGAATAATCCGTGGAGAGCGATGAAATTCTTTTGAACGGTCTTCGACCATTACTTCAGAAAAAGGTAGTAAGCTCGTCTCAATAGAAAATAGTGAATGAATCGATAAGATTTGCTTTTGAACGGATAAAGCTAGACCCTGTTCAAAAACAAGTTGATCCATATCTTGAATATCTTGTTTTCCAGTTTTTCTTTCACCATTAACATAATATGGACTAGCACTGTAAATCGTCTTATTTGTACTATCAAAGGTCAAAATGATTTCTACAGGAAAATCAACTAAGCGAATGGTCGCTTCTTTCTTATCTGATAAATAAAGTATTTTCTCGGGAAGAAGGTAATACTCGCTGTTTTTAATAATCAATAAGGACACACTTATATTTTCAGCTATGGAAACCAAATGATACCCATAAGAATAAGTCTCCCCGAGTAGTTCAACTCCTGTTTCCTTGACTTCCAGCACCACATTCTCAAGGATAGGAAGATAGATATTAGAAGCTATAGAAGGTCCCAGTTGATAGGTTTTTCCTGCATAGAGTGGATAAACATTGTCTTCAAAAAATAAATAATTCATAGACCACTCCTATCTTGACTCTGCTGAAGTTGAAGTTGAAGTCGTATTCGACTTGTTCGCTTCTGGTGTTAGGTAGTTTTTCTTTAACTCTTCCAATTTACTCTTATAATTATTTAGTTGCTCTGTACGTTGTTCTGATGTGAGGTTAGGATTTCTCTGAACCTCATCAACCTTTTTGGTAAGACCATACATCAATAATTGTGGGTCATCTAAGTAACTTGCAATATCTATAGCTTCATCAATTTTCGACTGGCCAATTAAGACCCAGTAACGAAGATAGTCTTTATTTGACTGAGATGATATTTTGGATAACTCTGTCTTTTGCGCTTCTGTTAAAGGCTCTGTTTTGATGACGGAATAAGCCACCATATAAGCATCATCCTGACTAAGTGATTTAGAATCTGTATTTTTAACAGTAGATACAACCGATGAATAATCTTGATGTACAAAAGCCAAACGTAAATCTGATATCATTTGTTGATTAGGCATAGCGAACAATGCAAAGTAAAGCACTCCAACAATTGACAGCACTCCAATAAATGATGCAATAATGGTAGTCCACTTCAACCGCGAAACAAGTTTATTAGGAACACGTGAAAATTTTTCTTTATTTTGTTCCTTTTCTTCGATATACTTTTCTAGTAGTAAGGCTAAGATTGCATCCAAATCCTCAGCCTTCATGATGGTCTCACAAAACAGTTTTCCTTTATAAAATGGCGACTGTCCCTCTACTAATTTTTCATAACTTACTTTTTTATCTAGTAGAGATACTATCATGGCTTTAAAGTTAACTGTAAACGCTTCTAGATTTAATGCATCGTAGGGAGGCACTTGCTCTTTAACACCACGAAAAATGAATAGAGGGTTCCCATTTCTTGAAAACACTAGATTACTGGGTGATAACTCATAAGTATAGATTGAATCCTTCAGCGAGTTAAATAATTGGCCAACATTGATCAGATGACGTAATTTTTCTTCATCAATCATCGTAGTCAACTTATCCCAAGAATAATATTCATCTGTCAAAAGAGTTTCAATCGTTAGTTTCCCTTCTTCCTCAATGACATTTTGATTCACAAAATAAGCTTGTGTTGCTGTTAATAGAGCATAAGCTATTTCTCGGTTTCCCTTGATATCTCCAACTACTAATTCCATTTTTTGAACGTCCATACCTGACTCCCTTACTATATTCTTTCCAATTTTAATAAAACTCCGTCTTTCACTACTGCTAGACTGCTCGTACTAGCAAGAATTTCTCCCGACTGTTGATTTCTTACACTTGGATTCATGACCTTAACCCCAATACCATAAGTATCAGAGACGATTTGTATCAATTCTTTAATCGTTAACTCGGTAGGGACTCTTAAATCTAATATTTTAGATAAAAAAGGCGAACAATCCAGACTAATATTAATGTACTCTCCCATAGAAACCTCCTAAATCTATTATGTTATGCCTATTATATCACGCAGAACATGAATATTAAAGAACTTTTTGTTTATAAAAAGGGAGATACATTTGTATCTCCCTCTATGTATTCTTCTATCGATTTTATTGTTTAGCTGTATGTAACTTTTTATAAAAGAGCGAGTAAATTGTGACAATCATCCCTAGTATAAACAATAAAATTGCAGTCCAAGAAACAGGAGACTTTACGTTTTTAAGTGAAACAGCCTTTTTATCACTGTGGTTGATTTGAATCTGACTGCTAAATAAGGCAGACTGATACTCATTAACGATATTCTCTGTTTCCACTTTAGTGATAAATAAGTTTGTTTTAACTAATTGATACTTTTCTTTATCCAATTTTTTATTTGTATCAATCAATTTATATGTCTCAGGATGAAATAACTTTGTCAAATTACTCTCCTGTTCAAAGTACTGAATCTCCGTTTTCTTGGTATTTTTATCTAAAGATGTATCTATTTGCAAAGATCCATCATTTGCAAAAGCAACACTTCCTCTTGTAAAAATTGAAAACAATAGAAAGATAAAGACAATGATTTTTTTCATATTACTTGCTATCCTTAACTTGGCGATACAAGAAAGTATTTCCAAGTCCCAAAGCAATCGTTAGAACAACAATTACCATTACTGACTGAACAACTCCATTTTGCTGATTAATGAATAATTTCACTACTCCTTCAAGATATGTCAATGGAGAAAGAGCTGTTAAAATAGGAGCCGAATTCACATAATATTCATCAAACAATTGAGTTGCTGAAATGATATAAAGCAGTAGTAGACTTATACTTATCAAAAATCCAAGACTTTTTAGTTTATCCATAAGGATATTCAGACCATATGTCATCATTAGACTTACCAAGACAAGAAGTACTACAAACCAACTCAATTGACTTAGAGAGAAAGCAAGTTTAACTCCAGAAACAATCGCAATTATAGAGCCCACAGCTACTGAAATCACACTTAGGAAGAACATGGGTCCAGAAGAATTTCTCCATGACAAACGATCCTTCAAACTGATTAATCTTTGCAATTCTTCTTTATCTGCATGTTGGAAAAGATAAACAACAACCAGACTAACCAGATAGCTGATTAAGATAATCAGAAGTCCTGACCTTTCATCTTGACGATTAGTCTGTGACGGTGAATTTGTTGCGGCTGATACGACATTCCCAATTTTCGAAGCATCAACAGGATTCGACAAATATTCATAGACAGCTTCATTTTTGGTGTTACCTGTTCTAGTATTGCTTAAAACAGTAGAAAAGTTTTTAAGAAATTCTTCGTTTGAACCATATTCACTAGACATGACTTTCTTCAACTCAGAAACGCGTTCACTTAATGATTTTCCGTCTCTTTCCAATGTATTAACATCATTCGTCAACTGAGTCATAGTAGCTTGTATCGTCTCAGAAACAGCTTGGTTTGCTTTTGTATTGTCCATCAACGTTTTACTAGCTGACATCAGTGTATCTAGGTCCCTGTTCATATACATACTAACTGTAACCATATTAGTATTATCTACTTTTTCTGTTACAACAAAACTAGGCTTACCTTCAATCGTTTTATCCACTAATTTGGTTTGTTCAATTAACTTACTTAACTGAGTCATTAAATCTTCGGTTGTTGTTCTCAGCTGATCAATATTAGATGTCAATTTTTTAGTGTTAGCTAATCGAGACTGAATATCCGCCAATTTTTTATCAGAAATCTTCAAATCTGATTTTAGAGCTTCTACTGTGGTCGCTTTGATTAGATTGGTCACAATGGTCTTGAGGTCATCATTATTTGCTAAGGAAGCAAGAGAACCTTCTGCTGGAACAAACGTCTGGTCTGAGTACGTGTTTTTAGATAAATCTAAGCCGTAAAACGCAGTAACAAGTCCTGATAACTGTAGATACGCCTCAACATCTTTATAAATCGCTTGAGTTAGCTTAGTAGGATTGTACTCCCAGTTAGAAATAATGTCTTGCATCTCATAATGACGATTCAAAACTTTTTTTTCTGTTTGATTTATCTTAGTAGTCGTGATGGTCTTCGTAATTGTGATAATTTCTGTTGGTTTCTGCCCATCAGACGTAGAGGAACTTGACGTTACAGAAGTAGCTGGACTAACAGGCGCAGAATGAACTGTCTCATTCTCTATTTTATCTTTTTCTACATAAGGGGCATCTTCCTTTATAACTTTTACATCTTCTGTCGTATCTAATTGATACTTAACAAGCACAGGTGATAAGACATTGAGATCATTTTCATTCTTGATTCCTAGTGTGTATGAAATAGTCATACCTGGAGATGCTTCGCTTGGGATAGATAACTGATAACTCCCTCCTCCAAGATCAGAAAATCCATAGTTTGATTCTTTAAGATAGTATCCGCTTGGTACTGTTAACGTTAATTTTGAAATTTTCCCTTCAAATGAAGGCAATGTTAGATCACGTTTTGTTGTGCTCTTAGATTTAATGTCATTCTTTAACTGAGAGAATTCTTCATTTTCAAGTGTGGTAGCTTGCAAAGTTGGCAAATCTTTCCCTGTCTTCTTACTATACCACTGTATAAAAGCACTAATATTTTTCAAATGTTGTTTATCAGTATCTGACAAAGAAAGATTATTTATAGCTGTATCATCGTAGTATACACTTGGCCATTTACTAGCAATTTGATTTTGCATACTAGTATTTAACGACTGGATATAACTTCCAAGAGTTTTATTAGCTCCATCTACCGCTGAGGAGTTTTTAGCCAAGGAAGACTCTACTGCTTCTCTAATTTTTGTATCATAATTTGATAAGGTATCATCAATTTCCTTATTATTCTTCTTCAAGCTTTCGAGAAGTTTTGTGATATCTTGATTATAGGAAGAAGCCGTATCAGTAGTTTCTTTCCAAATAGCTGGCTCTGATAACTTCTCAGTAACTTGAGTGTTTATAGCAGTTAATCGAGTTAATTGTTCCTTAACTGATAATTTAGAAAATTCTGTATCATAGCTGGACAAAGCATCTTCTCTAGTCTTCAAGAATTGATCCCATTTTTTTTGTTGCTCATCTATTTCTTTTATTGGTCCCTCATATGTCTTATTGACAGAATCAATTGATTTAAAGGCATCATTTGTATTTAACAGGGTCTTGTTAAATGACAAATACGATGATAAGAGATTATTCGGTGATGAACCCAATCCATTAAATTGTTGACTATACTGAGCAAGAGGATCCACTAACTTATTATTAAAGGACGTCAATGACTCACGTTCATTTGTAACCACATCAGCAACCTGGCCTTGTGCTGTTTTCAAATTCCCAATAATACTAGTGAAATAAATATTAATCAAGTCCTTATTAAAGAGCTCTTTGAAAGCTACTACTGCTTGTTCAGCCTGTTTGACAGTCAGTTGATCACTTGACTGAATTTGATATTGAAACTTCGCCTGAACAGGAGAAGTTGATTCGATCGCTAAAGCTTCTTCTGAAAATTTACTTGGCAAGATTATCATCAACTGATAAGTCTCATTTTTTAGACCGTTTTCAGCGATTGACCGAGAAACGACTTCTACTTTGTAATTATTTTTAGCTATGAACGAGTTTACTAAAGTATTCGCAATGTTAACCGATTGTCCATTATATACCTTACCTGTATCTTCATTCACAACAGCTACTTTGATAGGGGCTTGTTGCACTGAGGAATCTGAGTTCGTTCGACTGATAGGTGTTGGTTTTACAACTGCAAAAAAGGATATTATCATTGTAACAAATAACAGTAGCATCCCTAAGCTAAATAAAACTTTCTTATTCACATGTTCTCCTTAAATAAATGTAGTAAAAAAGTTGAGGAGAAATCCTCAACTTTATCCTTAACTATTTTGAATGCCAAAGTTCTTAGATAAAGCTTGGTCATTTTGTTTCATTGCTTCAGCAGTCTTATCAAGTTGTGTATTGATTTGTTGCATCAAATCCGCAAAATTTACAACCTTCGGTTTCAATTCAAGGAATTGTCTCTCAAAGCCTTGGAAGGCAGCACCTTCCCACTCTGAACGAAGAGTGTCTTGTAGGCGTTGAAGATTGTTCAAGATAACTCTGATATCATTAGCAGCTTTTCCATATTCACGCGCACGTGATTGAAGCGTCTCTGTGGATACACGAATTTGGTCTGACATATTCTTACTCCTATGTTCTTTTTTTATTATATTTTAACATTATTCAAATGCTAGCGCAAGTATTATATCAAATAATTTAAAAAAATAATATTTTAGCAATAATTAGTTTGATGATGTAAAGTATCTAAAAATCAACATCCTATTCGATACGTATGAAACGAAAAGTCATACTAATCAAGGCAGAAGTCTATTCCTTCTATCTATCTTTTCAGGTAGTAAAATCTAGACCTTATCAGAAATCTTTACTAGCTCTCCCACCCGTTTGGCAAATCCAGTCGAAGTTGTGCCCTGTCCCCCAGCCCTTTGTGAAAAGGCACTTAACTGAATATTAAGTGCCAATATCAAAAATATTATAGCTGATTTTCTTTTACTTCTTCAAACCATTTTTCAAACTCTAGATTTGGAAGCAACTCTTCATCCTTGTCATAACGTCCTTCATAGCTATAACGACTGTCAAGACTATTTTTCTGAGCATCATAAATTAACCACATTTCAGTTGGATGTTCACGATTATATTCTTTGCACAGCTTAACCATTCTTTCTATATCTTGTGCCCCAATTCCTAATAGACTAAACTGAATTTCATCTGAACTATCTATTTCATTAGGAAGGTAACCCGCAATCTCATCTCTATCTAGATAATGATTATTAGTTTTAAAAAATACATCAAAGCTATAAAAGCCTTCAGCAACACAATAAATAAAAATTTTATCTGCTTGATTGTGGACATATTCCATAGCTAGTGAAACCATGTCAATCTGGATTTCCATAAACTTATCTTCAAAAGTCATTATGTCCTTCCACTTCTTCTTTAATTTCTTTGTACCATTGTTCAAAAATATCATCTGCTGTTAATGTATCTGAGTTGGAATAAAATAAATCATAGGAATACTTACCGCTTACTTTATTCTGTATATTATCATAAATCAATTTTATCTGTGTAGGCATCGGACGATTATACTTTCGACAAATTTTATGAATATCTTGTAAATCTTGATTTCCTAATTTCAAAACTGAAAAAATCAAATTATCTATTTCAGATTCACTCATACCTTTTTGTGAAAGTTCATGCAACATTACAATATTATTTCTATCATCTTTATAGAAAACATCAAAAGAATACATTGTCTCAAAAGAACCATATATGTATACAGTATCAATCTTTTGCTCTACCCTATCCGCATATTCTAGTGCTAGTTGAATCATGTCTGTCTGTTTGGCTGAAAATTCGTCTTCAAATGTCATTGTTTTCTCCTAATTATTTGGTATATTTTTAAATGTTGGTTTGCCATCTATTTTATAAAAAACTTCAAAACTATCCGGTCTCAGACTGTCTCCAACGTAGTTCAACTTTACACTAACAGAAACATCCTTGCCTTCTTCCAAAGCTTTAGCCCATTGGTTTTCCAATTTTTTATAATCACTCAAATTTACTTTTCTTAACTGAGAAACTACGTTATCTTTTCCAGGTGATCCCCCAAATCTATCACCAGCCATATGTCCAGCTTGATCTCCCGATAACTTACCAGGTGACTTGGAATCGTGTGGTAATCGTTTAGTTCTTTCTGTTAGATGAAGTTCCTCCGCATCCCAATTAGTTAAACGGCCTAAGTCATCAGTTTGATAAATATACTCAAATTCTCCAGCTTGATATCTGATATTTGGTCTTAAGTTTCCAAATTCATCAAAGTGAGAACCGTCCCTAATTATATTTTCTGCAGTATCCTTACTAGCTTTACTTCCAGCCTCCACCACATCATCCACTTTACTTCCATAAAAAGCATTACGAGCTCGAAGTCTATCCAGTCGGGTGTTTTCTACATGTTTTGCTTTAGAAGCCAGATTGTCCAGGCTCTTTCCTAGACCTGTATCTCCCAGACTCTTGCTCATTTTTTCAAACCGCATCATTTGACTACCAGTTGAAGTCTCTCGTACGACTACAGTCGGTACTTCCAAAGTAAACTGCTTGGCTCGCTCCAGTCCTTCTTGGGTTGCCCTGCTTAGATTTAGGATGCCTTCGTCTACTGTATTTTGTAAGTGACGGGCTAGTTGTTTTCGATAGGTAGACAAGGAGTGGTAAATATTATCCCCCAACCCCTTGG
>ERZ773213.1556-NODE-1556-length-11889-cov-3.002620_pt1 | contig 11889 bp, 9 predicted proteins | sample MGYA00580996_ERZ773213 | MGnify/ENA primary metagenome ERZ773213 (study PRJEB29015, sample SAMEA2738152) | human oral metagenome | biome: human oral; feature: human-associated habitat; material: saliva | place: China | collected 2197 ...
GCAAAAATTCTTGCCGAAGAGGAAGATGATGAGTATGACAAAGAGGAGGTGGAAGATACTGATGCTCTGACATCAAATGATGATGAAACAGATTCTGATGATATTTTAAAGTCAGATGACGACACGGAAGATTCTGTTGAAGCTAAAGATGAAGATGGTGATGATGAAACTGTTGATGTAACTGTAACACCTGATGGTGACGGTGCAGAAGTTGAAAAAACCATAGATGGCGAAGACAGTGATGGTGATGAATGGACATCATTTGAAAAATACAAGGTTGGGGACGATGAGTATGACTTCTCAGATGCGAATGACGATGAAATCGTAAAAGTTTACAAACTACTGAAAGATGATGACCAAGTAATGGTTAATAAAGAAGAAGATAATAAGGTATCTATCAAAGATAATGAGAATGATACTGAATATCTTATCGACTTAGGTGGTTCTAAAGAACTTAATGATGATTGCAACATGAATGAATCTGATGAAACTCTCTATGAGCTAGCACTTAATGAGTATGATTCAAATGTAGGGTATACCGACAATTATCAGAAGAATGACGTTCTTGATACTAAGGGTCTATCAGTAGCTGATGATAAGGATTCAAAAGATTGGGGTTCAGCAGGACTTAAATCTAAAGGTAATGAAAAACCTTGGTCAGGTAAGAAAAATGTTAAAGCTGAAAATCAACCATTTGACAATTCATCAAATGAGGAAACAATTTTTGAAGTTTATGCTGATGATATTGAAGAGTCTACAAATGTAGGCGGTTTTGTTCAGCAAAATTCTACTTCAAAATCACATGTTCCTAATTCAAGCGGACGTAAGGCACGCAATTCTGGTAAGGGTACAGTCGTACCACGTTATAGCGCAGAATCTGAAGCTAAAGAAACAAATGAGAAACTTATTCGTAAGGCAAATAAGATTTTCAATGAAAACAAAGAGCTTAAAAAAGCACTTTTGAAATTCAAGAAAGTTTTACAGGAAGCTGCTGTAACAAATGTAAATCTTGGTCAAATTATTAAATTGATTTCAGAAAATACAACTTCACAAGATGAAAAGAAAGAAATCATTGCAAGATTTGGCAAAGAAGCAAAAACTATAGAACAATCTAAGAATTTGTATGAGAATATCTCAAAGTCATTAAGAAAGGCTAACAAAATGAATATTACTGAATCAGCTAATATTAGTGCTACAAATTCAAAACAAATCAATGAAACACCAATTTATAGGTCATCTGACCTTTTGGAGTCACTCGATTTGATGCATAGATTGAGTAGAGTATAAAAAATATCTTAAATAATTATTAATAATTCATTTAACTAATGAGAGAATTTTTAACAAGTGGTCAGGTCGGAAATATCGAGCTGAACATGCAAAAGAAAATACGTGAGGATATTCAGAAGCGCTGGGATTCACTGGGTTTCACTGAAGGTCTTGACGGTTCTATTAAAGAAAACGTAGCTACATTGTACGAAAATGAGGCTAAGCATCTTATCTATGAAGCAACTGCTTCTGATAACTCTGGTTCATTTGAGACTGTAGTTTTCCCAATTATTCGTCGTGTATTCAGCAAGTTGCTTGCTAACGACATTGTATCAGTACAGGCAATGAACCTTCCTGTAGGTAAGCTGTTCTTCTTGCTCCCTGTAACTTCTCAGAGAGAGTACGAACTTCCTGCAGGTGCACAGGCACAAGACCCAGCAGATATTATCGATGGTACTACTGGTCGCCATAAGGGTCTTATGGGTTACGACCGTGTTAACCGTAATAAGGAGGGTCGTGTTGAACCACGTTACTACTTGCCAGATGAGGTAGTATCACAGTTGGATAAAGAGAAGTGGTATGTACCACAGTTGGGTGAGGATTACACACAAGGTACTACATATCAGGCAGCTCTTACGAAAGCTCAGGCAGCTAAACTTGGTGTTGAGGCTCTTCGTCAGGCAGGTCCAGAGGTAACTGAGTACTTCGAGAAGTCTCTTTACGACTTGTTCTACAATGACTTCCTTTATGATAACTCTAAGGGTAAGGTAACTTTGAAGGTAGGTAATGCACTTCCTGTAGTTATGACAAAGGCTGGTATGCGTCCATTCGATGGTGCAAATGTTAAAGATTATGCACGAAGCGGTTTCGATGGTACAATCCGTAACATCGTTATTCAGATTGATGGATTCTCAGCTTATAACGCTGCTCGTTTAACTGGTCCTGATGGTAATGAAATGGATACAGAGGGCTTCCTTGCTTCTCTTAAGGTAATTACTACTAAGGAAATTGCTTCTAAAACAATAGCAAATACCAATGTTCAGACTGCAGCATTTAAGAAGTACGAGTCAGTTCCTTTCCGTTTGGCTACACAGAAGTATGGTAAGGGTGTTGTTGAGTACGGTTCAATCTGCGATGCAGAAGGTAAGATGTATATCGAACTTGACCTTGCTAAGACTTGCGCACAGCAGGCTGGTACTATCGACGGTTATGTTGGTGTTGATGCTGATGAGTTGGATGCAGCAATTGTTGCAAACGATGCAGCACAGACTAAGACAAACATGGCACAGCTCTTTAAGGTGGCTTGGGCACAGTATGATTCACTTGAACTCGAAACTGAAATTGGTGAGGTTTCATTCAAGATGGATTCAGTTACAGTATCTGTTGAGGAACGTAAACTCCGTGCAACATGGTCACCAGAGTTGGCACAGGACGTTTCAGCATTCCACAATATTGATGCAGAAGCTGAGTTAACTGCTATTCTTTCAGAGCAGATTGCAGCTGAGATTGACCGTGAGATTCTTCGTGACTTGCGTAAGGGCGCACCTTGGCAGGCTCGTTGGGATGTAAATGGTTGGAGACGTATGGCAGCATTCTCTACTAACTATACTCAGAAAGACTGGAATCAGGAGTTGATGACTAAGATTAACCAGATTTCTGCACAGATTCACAAGTCAACTCTCCGTGGTGGTGCTAACTTCATTGTAGTTTCTTCTGAGGTTTCTGCACTCTTGGATAACCTAGAGTACTTCCACGTTTCTGATGCAAGTGCTGAGTCAGACCAGTACAACATGGGTATCGAGCGTGTTGGCGCATTGAGCGGACGTTATCAGGTTTATCGTGACCCATACGCACCTCACTGGAGTGTAATCATCGGTCATAAGGGTAAGTCACTGCTTGACACTGGTTATATCTATGCACCTTATGTACCAATGAGTTTAACGCCTACAATGTTTAACCCATTCAACTTTGCACCTGTTAAGGGTATCATGACCCGTTATGCTAAGAAGATGGTTAACAACCGTTACTACGGTCACATTCGTGTTGACGGTCTCGTACACTGGGATATCGCTGAGTTCCGTTAAGCCGAAAGGTTTACTAAATATTAAGAGAGGGCTGAAAAGTTCCTCTCTTTTTTTGTGTATTTCACTTTTTATTTGTATCTTTGCATTTATGAAAAAGATTACTTTAACATCCGAACAAGAAAAAGAAATCTGTAATATATATACATCAACAAATCATGGTGTAAATTATATCGCTGATAAATTTCATATTGGAAAACTTAAAGTTAAAAGTATTCTGTTGAATAATTATATCCCTATGAAGAAAACAGGTAAACAAGGTGATAAAGAACAAGTAAGAAACACTTCTACTGTTTCGATTCATACTGGTGGTAGAAAGAAAAAAACAACGGAAGAATTTATTTCTGAAGCAATTTCTGTTCATGGAGATAAGTATGATTACTCTAAAGTTAATTATGTTAATGCAAAAACTAAGGTTGATATTATTTGTAAACAACATGGCATGTTCTCTCAATTACCAATTTTACATTTAAAAGGACATGGATGTCCGTTATGTAAAGCTGAAAATAATAAATCAAATGAAGATGAAAAAAGTAAAATCACTTTGTTAAAAAGAACTGATGATTTTATTAATCAAGCTAATATTATTCATGATGGTAAGTATTCTTATGAAAATATTGGATATATCAATAGAAGAAATTTAGTAAATATTATTTGCCCTACACATGGTTTATTCACCCAAGACCCACGTAATCATTTAAGAGGTAGTGGGTGTCCTATATGTGCTAAATTAGTTTCAAAAGCGGAAGATGAAATCTATAATTTTTTAGTAGAACATTTAGATGCTAGTATTATTAGGCATGATAGAAAACTACTTAATGGAAAAGAATTAGATATCTATATACCATCTTTAAACATAGCAATAGAATATAATGGAATTAGATGGCATTCTGAATTATGTGGTGTTGATAAGAAATATCATCTTGATAAGTTACAGAGATGCAATGATAAAGGAATAAATTTGATAACAATATTTGAAGATGAATTTATCAATAATAAAAATTTAGTTTTAAACAAAATTCTGCATATAGTTAAATGTAATAATGATTTTCCTAAGATTTACGGTAGAAAGTGTTATATAAATGAGATTGATAAGAATGTAGCGGAAACATTTTTGAATAATAACCATATACAAGGGTTTGTTTCATCTTCAATTTATTTAGGCTGCTTCTTTAATGAGAAATTAGTTGGCGTTATGTCTTTTTTGAAAGAGAATGGTAATGCTTGGAATTTAACCAGGTTTGCAAGTGATATTCAATATAATTGTTCTGGTATTGGTGGAAAGTTATTTAAATATTTTATTAACTCATATAATCCAACTGTTATTAAGACATTTGCAGATAGAAGATGGACATTAATGTCTGATAGTAATTTATATACATTACTTGGATTTAAGTTGGATAAAACATTACCACCAGATTATACATATTATATGCCATCAGTAAGTTCTACACATAGATTACATAAATTCAATTTTAGAAAAAATAAATTACATAAAAAATATGGTTTATCTTTATCTTTAACAGAAAGTGAAATGACGAAAGAAATTGGTGCATATAAAATATGGAATTGCGGGCTGTTTAGATATATATGGAAAAAGGAGGGTTAAAGTCCTCCTTTTAACTTTTGCTCACGACATTATTTTCGTGAGCAAAATATAATGTTCTTATTTACAGTAACTTATATAATCATAAAATCATAAATTTCCAATTATATCAAACAGATTAGTATTTTTTGTTTTTCTCTGTGCTAAAATTGGAAATACCATTTACATTTTATTTATAATACTATATTTATTACAAATTCTATCAATAAATAGAATAGCGTGAAGCATAAAAATAGTAACATTACTGATGTTGGAGACACTAAACACAAAATAAAATCTTTAAATTTCTTCATATCTGTTTATGTAAATATTTGATTTGCAAAGGTAGATATTTTTTTTATAAAACGCAAATTAAAATAGTTAATTAATTAAAATTTACGTACTATTTTAATGTAACCATTTAATTTAAATGGACTGATAAAATCCCAATCTTCTATATAATTACTATCTACTGGCTTCCCACCATTGTGAGTAAATAGTGTGATATGTTTTATTTGATTAAGAGATGGGCACTCAGTTTTTACGCTAACGGCACATGCTTTATTACTTAAACCTATCTTACTGACAATTATCTCATATTCTTCTCCTTCATGTTCTTGTGCCCACTCTAAAAGACCTTGACTTATATTATTTTTAAAAGCAATCGTCATATGATGACAGAATAATTTAGCATCTTTAATTGCACAATTTCCAATTACACTTTCAGTAATTTTTAATAATCTATCTCTTGATTTATCATCAAGCAATAAGCCAATATATAAAATATTATTTCCAGTTATTTCTGTTATAATATTTTTAATAATAGATTCTGTTAAATTTTTCATAATAATTTATCAAATATATCTTTTTCTTCAGAAGTGCATACATCATAGAATTTTTGATAATTTATTTGTAAGGTAAATTTAGAGACATCTTTAAATTCTTTAAACATGTTACCATAATATTTCTTGAACCAGATATATCCTTTTTTATCAACCTTATCAAATATAGCCATATCGCCACATTTTCTATTGATGATGTAGTCGCCTTCTTTAAATTTTATTTGCTCCATTTAGTTTAAATAGTTATGTTTTATCTTTCATATAAATATTTATATGTAATAATAAAACGATAAATCTTAAACATAATGGCTTTAAACTATTGGGCATATAGAGAAAGCAATCTACTTAATCCTTTTTCTTTTGGGTGTTGTGGTAATAACAAAAATAATAACCATGACACTGATGATAGACAGGATAAAGAAATTGGTGACTTAAACGGAAAGTTTGGTCAAGTAGAAACTGCTATAACGGCAACTATTGAATCTGTTAATAACAATACTAATAAGATTGCTGATTTAGGTGAGAAGGTACAACATAATACCAATGATATTGATTCTATAAAAGAAAAAATAGATGCACTTGCAGGTGAGGGTAAATTGTCTGATACTATTTCTGAATTGTCAAAGAAAGTGGACGGATTCCCTGACAAGTATTATACCAAAGAAGATAGTGATGGGAAATACGCACCTTTGGAATCACTAAAGACTATTAATGATGTTGTTGATGGTATATATAATACTATTGAAGATATCAATCAAAATGTAGGTACTTTCGGTGATTTAAAAGATACTGTAAATAAAAACAGTAAATCTATTATTAATCTATTTACAGACAAGGCTGATAAACTTGCTTTGAATGAAGAGATGGAGCGTGCTAAGGCTGCTGAAAAGGTTAATAGTGATAATCTTCAAGCAGAAATTACCAGAGCTACCACCAAAGAGAATGAGTTGAAAACTGATATTGACAATCTTTCAAATACACTTAACTCTAAGGAGAAAGGTTTAAGTGATAGATTGGATAATTTGGGTAATGATGTAACGTCTAGATTCGTTGACACGAACGGTAAAATTAAGGAACTGAAAGATTCACTTGATGGCGAAAAGTTAACTCGTAAGGAAGAGGATGATAAACTCAAGGCGCTTATTGATACTAATTCAAATGACTTACATAATGTACATGATGAATTAACACGTATTGATAATGTTAAAGCAAACAAAACTGATTTAGATAATGCTTTAAGTAATGTCAATAGAAATCTTACAGGTAGCACAGCTGATTTAAACAATAAAATTAGTGGTAATACAGCTAATATTGATATTCAAAGACAACAGCTAAATGCATTAAAAAACGTTGTTGATGGAAAGTTGGATAAAACAGATTTTAATAGCTATAGTTCTACAACAGAATCTTCTATTAATACATTAAAACGTGATAAGGCGGATTTAAGCGCACTGACCGAGGCTAATGATGCAATTAACACTTTACGTACAACTGTTAATACGAAAGCATCAAAAGACTCGCTTGATAATACTAATTCTCGGTTAACAGATATCGAAAACGTCATTCCTAATTATATTACTAAATCTGCAGCAGATGCTAAGTTTATGACTTTACTTAGTGGTGCAACTCATGATGAAGTGACAACTTTGGACACTAAAGTAAATGCCTTGAATGATAAGTTAGCTGCAAAAGTAAATGTATCTGATTTAGATGATAAATTAGGTCCGTTGACATCTTTATTGAGAGATAAATGGCAATCAAATATCAAATCTAAGGAACTCAATGTAGATGACGTTATACGTGATATTAATAAACTTGATGGCAGTAAAGCAAATAAAGAAGATGTTTATACTAAGTCGGAAGTAGATGCTAAACTGACTCAAATTAAAAACGATTTAACGAGAGAGTACGATGATAAGATTCGTGAAGCAACTGAAAAGATAACTAAATTAACCAAAGATATAGGATATATTTCTGAGTTAAAGAATGTTGAAACAGGTATTGCTAATTATGATAACTCAGGCAATGGTATCTTAGATGTACTTCATAAACGTATGCATGAAGCGTTTGCAAATTATGATTTCCAAAATGAATTAGTTAATTTAATTCATAAGATGGATGAAAGAATAAAAACTTTAGAAAATAGATAATATATTTAATATATGGTTAAAATTAAATACAACCCGTTAGTATCATACGGTTTTAGAGAACAGGATACTTTCAATGGATTATCTACTAATTGTAAATGTAGTAGCAATGGTGGTGGTTCTACGTCTGCAAGTGGTCATGATTATTCTGCCGATATTACGGCTATTAAAAACAAGAATCAAGCACAAGATGCTAAAGACCAACTTCTTGAAACTAAGAATCAGGAACAAGATGCCGCGATAGCAGCTTTAAGTGCAAGTACAGCTTCAACTATTTCATTGTCTGATGGTGTAGCACCAGTTGGTGTTTCTAAACGCTATATTGTTTCACAAGGCGGAAATGCGGTTGGTAATATAGATATCCCAACAAATAATGTAATAGAATCAGCTTCTTATAATCCTGTAACAAAGAAAATAACTTTCGTTGTAACAGGAGGAAATAACTTGGAAGTTGATGTACAGGATATTATTGGTGATGTTGTACAAAAAAGTGCGTATGATGCTAAAGTAAATGAACTTAATGCGAATATAACAAGTTTAAAAGAAACTGTTGATAATTTAAAAGATACTTTAGATATAGAAGGAAATACTTCAAGAGACACTTATTAATAAAAAATATAAATAATTTAATATAATATTATGGCTGTAAATAAACACATTCAGTTATTTAGAAATCTTACACCTTCTAACACAAAAGAAGAAGCTATTGCAAAATTAGATGAGTTTGCAACTAATAAAACTATAGAAGATGGTGCACCTGTCTTAGCTCGTTATAAAGAAGGTGCTGAAGTTAAAACACTTTTAGCAATTTTCCATACTACAAGTGAAAAATCCTCTTACACACTTTTATCTGACGGTTCTGCTGGCTCAGTTGCAGAGTTAGAACTCAATGAATTAAAGGCAAAGTTAGGTAATGGTTTTTCTGCCACCGAAACAGTAGCTAAAGTAATAGCAGCGCTTAAAGGTGATACTACAAACGATACAAAGGATAGCGAATCAGTTGTAGGTGCAAAGAAATATGCTGATAATGCTGTATCAGAGTTAAAGGGTGCAGCTACTAAGACTGTTAAAGAGTTAGAAGATGAACTTGCGACATTGAATAGTGATGATTCAACAGTTGGCTCTGTTTCTAAGAAAGTAAAAGATGCTGTTGCAGATTTAACTCTTGCAGCTGTTTCTGAGGAAGGCTCTGTTATTACATCAGTAGCACAAGAGAATGGTAAAGTAGCAGCAGTAAAAACACCTATTAAAGATGTTAAATTAAAAGGCTACGCAAAAGGTACAGAAACTGGTGCTATTGCAGAAGAAGATACTCTTGTACAGGCATTATCAAAGATAGAAAATAATGCAGCAAATGCTTCTGTTTCAATTAAGGCTGATGATAAGATTTTATCTAAAGATTCTAATAATGCACTTTTTGCAAGCGTAACTCTTTCTGCCGTAACACCAACAGATACTGCTGTAAGAGAAGAATATACCATTGTAGGTAAAGATGGTGCTGACTTAGCCGAGGGTAAGCATATCAAAGTTTACAAGGATAGTTCTTTGAAATCACTTGAACTTGTAGCAGAAAACGACACGCATCAAGCAGGTCAATTCTTAAAGTATGTTTATGTTGATGTAAACGGTGGTGACCAAACAGTGTATGTTGATTGTTCAACGCTTTTAGCACAATCTGAGTTCAAGAATGGTTTGCAGGTTAATACTGCTGGTGAAGTATCTGTTAAATTAGCTACAGATTCTGAAGAATATCTTACTGTAGATGAGAATGGTATAAAGTTATCTGGTGTTAAAACTGCAATTGAAAATGCTAAGAAAAATGCAGCAGTAACAGTTTCTGCTGATACTAATCAACATGTATCTGTAGTAGAAAGTGCTGGCGTTGATGGAGGTAAAGTATTTACAGTATCTGATAACGTTGCTGGTGATAATGTTAAGATGAAAGGCTTTACAGCTGATGCAAAGGGTTTCACTGGCATAACTGAAACTAGTACTGTAAGTCAGGCTGTTAAAAATATAGAGGAAGAAATTCTTAAGAATGAGGAAGTAGTTGCTGCTTCTTTGAATGATTTGAAAGACACTAAACTTGATAAGATTCTTTTAAATGACACAGAAGTTTCAGTAACCAAAAATTCTGATAAGATTTCTACTGCTAAGTTAGTAATAGATGGAAGTACTATTACATTGAAGAACTACGCAGCTGTAACGGCTGCAGAGCCTGCTGAGGGTGATACAATAAATGCTGCTATTGCTAAACTTTATGCATCAATAGGCAGTAATAGTTCTTCAGTAAAGGCTGGAGACGGTATTAAAGTTGCTACTGACGACCCTTCTAAGGTTTCTGTAAAAGCAGCTGATGCTATTACAGAGGAAAATATTGCTAACTTTGGCTTTGCTGCTGATGGAACGCTTATTTTGAAGAAAATTGACGGAGGTACTTATTAAAAATAATTATTTTTAAAATAGGTGTGCTTCTATGTGAGTACACCTATTTTGTTTAAATCTTATTTAAACTAATATTTATAACATAGAGCAAAAGACTATATTTTATAAAGATTAAATATATTATTAAATAATTATGGGAAAGATTCTTCATTTAAAATCAAAAGATACCAACACAGCTGCTGGTGGAGTTGTTACTCCTAAATTACCAGATTCTTCAGTAATGGACTATGGAGAGATTGCTGTTAACTATGCCGACGGATATGAAACTTTAAGTATAAAAAACAGTGCTGATAAAGTCGTTTCATTTTCATCTACAGACCATTTAATTAAATATGCTGATTCATTGGTAGGCGAAGAGAGTGCATTAGCTAAAAGGGTAAAGGCTTTAGAAGATAAGTTAGTTGGTCTTGATGAAGCACTTAAGAAAATTGTAGGAAAGGATGATTGATGGAAAAATTAGCGAAAATTTTTACTTGGATTGTAAATAACGTAGAGAAGGATAAGTTAATACATAAAGAAGTAGGTTCTTTAGTGTTTTTTTTAGCTTGTATTGCCTTATTAGTGTTAGGTATTGGTATTTATTCATCTTTGGCATTTTCAACGTTTATAACGGCTTTATTTGCATTTGGTAAAGAGTATTGGTTTGACCCAAGATACTTTAAAGGAAATATACCAGATAAAAAGGATGCATTGTGGACTATGTTCGGTGCTTTAGAAATGATTATTATAATCTTAATAGTGAAAATGATTTTTATTTAAAAATAAAAAAAATAACAGCATATATTTTTTAATATGCTGTTATTTTTTTTATGGTTCTGCTGTTAAGTAATTTTTAAGTGGAAATTCTCCATCTGTACAATTTATGACAGCTAAAGGAGATTGAGTCCACCAGTTATTAGTTTTTTTAATCTTTTTCCATTCTTCTTTAGTTCCATTATAAACTATATCAGTTAATTTTGGATGTCCGTAAAAAATACCTTGTCCTAAAAATTCTTTAACTGAGTGTGGTATTACTATTCTTTCTAATTTCTGACAGGCATGAACAACACCCTGTTCTAATGTTTCAACACCTTCTGGAATAACAAGTTCTGTTATATTGTTACAACCTCCAAATACATATTGTCCAATAAATCTTACTGTATTAGGTATTGTAGTGTTTGTTAACGATACACAATTATTAAAAATTCCATATTCCAATCTTGTTATACCATTAGGAATATTAGCCGTTTGTAGTTTAGTGCATCCATCAAATGCACTATTGCCTATATAATTTACCGAGTCTGGTATTGTAATTGATATTAAACTTTGATTTCTATTAAATGTTTGAGGTTCAATGCGTGTTACCTGACTTGGTATATTGCATGATTTAAGTTTTACGCAACCACTAAAACACAAACTCCCTATTTGTTTCACGCTTTCTGGCAATGTCATACTGGTTAAAGAACTGCATTCTTGAAAGCAACCGTTTCCGATAGATGTTACATTATCAGGAATATTTATACTTTCCAGTAAATTATCATTTG
>ERZ773213.1558-NODE-1558-length-11886-cov-12.467163_pt1 | contig 11886 bp, 14 predicted proteins | sample MGYA00580996_ERZ773213 | MGnify/ENA primary metagenome ERZ773213 (study PRJEB29015, sample SAMEA2738152) | human oral metagenome | biome: human oral; feature: human-associated habitat; material: saliva | place: China | collected 2197 ...
TCCAATGCATATTCTCTTCCAGTTCTTCACGAATTTGATCAATAATATATTCATTGAGCCCATTGGAAATCGTGACAATTTGATTTTGTCGTACGATAAACGTCAACGGAATCGTATCGTAATGATTCTCTTCGCGTGATAAGTTAAGGACATTATAAATGACCACCAATGTCTTCGTTCGGCGATTATACTCCATATGCGCGCGTTCGTTTTTATCCAGCGCGTATTCAATCATCTCATCATCAATTTCATATGTATCGTAAATGGATGAATATTCACTGATTAAATCTGAATTAATGTTAATCCATGTGTTGTTTTCGCCAAAATGCATGACTGCCATTTAAATCCCTCCTTCAACTAGAATGCTGTATTAGTATACCATAAATACCGCTAAACCTTCTATTCATAGGAAATAAAAACACGCAACTCTTCTTTATTAAAGAGTTACGTGTTTAAAACTTCTATTGTTCAACAGTTGTAGTTTCTACCGTAGTAGCGGCTTCTGTTGTAGCCGTTGTTTCTTCTGTTGTCTCTACAGAAGCTGTCGTACTTTCTGTAGTTTCTGTTGTTTCTGTCGTTTCGCTTTGTGTCGTTGTTGTTTCTTCGGATGGTTTTTCCTCTGAAGGTTTCACATCTAGGATAGAGCTCTTCGGAGTGCTGTTATCTTTATCCGATTCATCCAGCGCCATTTCAGCGAAGTCTTTGGCCTCTTGGAAAATGCTTTGTTCTTCCTCAGAAGCTGGCGTTAAAATTTCTTTTAGATTCTTTCCGATTGTTGCATCGACTTTCCCATCGAATTTCGCATGAGATTCTTTAATCGCTAATTTTGCACGATAAGACTCGATGATAAGTGATTCAACAGGTGTTGTCGCAAAGTTCAATCGTGAACCCATATAACGTTTAATGAGGCTTGCCACTTCTTCACGAAGCGCAGCTGGCAATTCTTGGTCTAAAACGTGTTGTGTTAAGAAGTATAAGTAACGCATTCCTTCGATACTAATACGGTCGTTTGCATCACGTAATGCTTGAACCAATGCACGAATCGCGTTTACTTGTTCTTCTTTATTGGATTCACGCGCTTTTGAAGCTAAGTCTTTCAACTCGTCCGCTGTCACGCCGTAGTCTTGTAAATTCAACTCCCCGACCATACGAACCGTTTCTTCGTGAGTCGCGTTCATCTTTTGTTCTTCAGGAGTTACTTCTTCTGCAGCGACTGTCTCGTGATTAATCGTTTGCGCCTCGAAGCGTTCCAATCCTTTGACGAATCCTTCTGTTGAGTTCCCTTTTAGTTGCACTTGTTCTTTATATTCGTTCAAGGCTACTAAAATACGGTTCAATGTTACAGGATCATCTTTGTATTTTTCGCTGGCATGAGCTTTCACTTCGTCAATTTTGGCAAAAACAGTCTCCAAATTCACATCCCCTGCCACAAATGGAGGAACGATGACTGGAAGTTTATTTTTCTCATAGGCTTCGACGCCATCTTTATTGACGATATTCATTGAGTGACTATGATCGCCATGTGGAATATCGAAACGTCCATTTACAATGCGAATCGCTGTACGAGAAATGCCCATACGTCTTGCGATTAAATCAATCTCATTAGAAAGTCGCACTTCTGCAGGAATCGATGGGTCAGAATTTGGCACTTCGAAACGTTTCAATGGAATCACCCAAGGATGGATATGGTTTTTATCTTGCCCTTGTTCCATATTTTGAAACGCGAAAACTTTTCCGACATACTCACCTTGATCGTTTGTCACAGACTCGAACTTAATCGTATCTCGTTCCACGCCGTAAGCATACACGATATAGTCTAAATACTTTTGAATCTCTGGCGATTGTAATGTCCACTCTTCCGCTTGCGGTGTTGCAATATCTGTTGCAGGAGGCGTTGCAGGCTGCGCGCTTGCCGTACTTGGTCTTGTTGGTGTAACAGTCCCAATTGTACTAGCGACTCCTGTGTTGCTTCCACCAGTCGATGGTCTTGAAATTGGTTCATCGTCAAAGTCAAATGAAGCACTGCCGTCTCCACAGTCTAATACATCGTGGAAATGGTCTCCGTGTGGAATGCGTAATAACTTACACGTTCTCTTCTTGCCATTTCCATCTTCTCTTGTCACCGTTTGTGCGTTTGCTAATTGCGAACGGTAAATAAAATGGAAGTGGTCGCCGTGTCGAACAACAAATCCTAATTCATTTTCACTGACGATATCATTTGGATTGAAGACGTAATTGTCTTCTACTTCTCTAGTCACTGTCTGTGCGTTTGCTAATTGTGAACGGTAGATAAAGTGAAAGTGGTCGCCGTGTCGAACGACAAATCCTAATTCATTTTCACTCACGATATCATTTGGATTGAAGACGTAATTGTCTTCTACTGTACTTGTTGTCGCACCTGGTTTTTTCTGTTCATAAATCGCATCTGCTGGTGGCGCACCATATACAAAGTGATAATGATCGCCGTGTTTTTTCAAATATCCATTCTCAAAGACTTCTCCAACAATTGTCTTTGGTTTATTATCTTTAATTTCTTTGGCAGCCTGTTCGTATTTCGCCATACGCTCAGCATCAATCGTTGTCTCCTCAGTTGTTGTCTCCGTTGTTTGGGCTTGTTGCTGAGATAATACGGCACCTGATGCAAATAGCAAACCTAGCGCAACTGCCCCTCCTAAAATAACCTTTTCTTTCTTGTTCATAATTCTCTCACTTTCTAAATCGTAAGTTTTACGTTTTAGAGTATACTCTTTGATAGAACCCTTGTCAACAAAATTCTTCAAAATTTTTTCAAACCAAAAAAAGCCTTCCCAAACACTGTTGGAAAGGCTCGATATTAAGCTTCTACTAATGAACTTAAAAGATAAGCATCGACTAACTGTTGCGTTGCTTCAACCGAATCAAGATGCGTTCTTTCATAAGAGTGGCTTGATTCAATTCCAGCACCGAGTAAGGCGTGTTTCACTTCTGCTCCAGCACGCATTGCTGCTGAGGCGTCACTACCATAATAAGGATAAATATCTAATTTAAATGGAATGTTCTTTTCCTTGCATAGAGATACAAGATGTTGACGGAAATCAAAATTATAAGGCCCAGAACCATCTTTCACGCAAACAGAAACGGTGTATTCGTCTGTTTGTTGATCATCCCCCATCGCACCCATATCCACGGCTAAGAATTCGACCGCTTTTTCTGGGATGCTACTGTTAGCTCCTGTTCCAGTTTCTTCAATACAACTAAACATGAAGTGTGTTGTCACTGGCAACGTGATTCCTTCTGATTTGTATTTCTTTAATAAGGTTAATAAAATTGCAGCACTCACTTTATCATCTAAGAAACGGCTCTTAATGAATCCTGTTGGTGAGATAATAAAACGTGGATCGAAGGATACAAAGTCCCCTACTTCGATTCCTAATGCACGCGTTTCGGCTTCATTTGTCACTTTCGCATCCAAACGAACTTCCATATTATCTTGGCTACGCTCTACAGTTCCCGCTTCACGGTATACGTGTACGCTTGTTTGATGTAACAGAATTGTTCCAGAAACAGTTGTACCATTGCTAGCAACGTGAACCGTACAGTTTTCTCCTTCAATCATATTCCAAGCAAATCCACCAATACGGTCGAGTTTTAAGCGTCCATCTGGTTTTACTGCGCGAACAATCGCTCCAAGTGTATCGATATGCGCCGTTACCACACGCTGTTTCTCATCCATTGCTCCAGGTACTGTTACAACCACTAATCCTTTTGCTGTACGTGTTGGCTCATACCCCATATCCGTTAAGACATCGATTAAATAATCCTGCACATCTCTGGTATAGCCAGTTGGTGACGGAATTGCCACAAGTTCTTTCAAGAAGTTTACTGTTTGATTCATACTTTCTCCTCCATTTCACTGTAAGATTAGTATAGCACATTGCTGTTAAAATCAAACTGTTAGCAATTGTCAACCTTCATTAGCAACCATTTTTGTAAAAAGGCTTGCATATTAGAATTATTAGATTTATAATATATGTATATTACAACTTGAAAGGATGTATTTCATGAAAAAAGCAATGAAATTATTCGCTGTGTTATTTACAGCATTATTCGTACTATTAGGATGTGCGAAAGAAGAAACCGCTACATTTGAACTAAAGCAAGAAGGTCTTGTTTCTACTTTAGTTTATTACTATAAAGGAGACGTTGTTACTAAACAAACAGCAAAATCTGAAATTGATTTAAAAAAACTTCCAATTTCAGAAGAAGAAGCACTTAAAAAATTCCAAGAAAACACTGATTTGTACAACTCAGTTAAAGGTGTAACTGCTACTCAAGAAGTTAAAGATGGCATTGTTACTCAATTTGTGACTGTAGACTACAATATTGCTAAACTTTCTGATTTAAAGAAAGCCATCCCAAGTGATTTTTCTGGTCAAGGTGATAAAGTAAGTTTCAAAGCTTCTAAAGAAGCGCTGATTAAAGCTGGCTATACTGAAAAGTAATAATTAAATAAGTAAGACCTGTAAAGCTCTCTCTTGCCGGTTTTACGATACAAAACAAACAGTTATGAGTATATTACAAATCGAAAGGATGAATTTCATGAAAAAAGCAATGAAATTATTCGCTGTGTTATTTACAGCATTATTCGTACTATTAGGATGTGCGAAAGAAGAATCTACAGCATTCGAACTAAAGAATGGTCCGCATACTTCAACAATAACTTATTACTATAAAGGAGACGTTGTAACGAAGCAGTCTGCTGAAACGAAATACGTTATTTCTGAGTTACCAATCTCTGAAGACGAAGCAATGGAACAACTTAAAGAAGAGAATGAGGAATACACTAAAATCAAAGGGATTACTGCTACTCTAGAATCAAAAGACGGAGTGATTACTCAACTTGTAACGATTGACTATTCAGTAGCTAAAGTGAAAGATCTGCAAAAAGCTTTCCCAGACTCTTTCTCAGGAGATGGTAATGCAGTAAGTTTCAAAGCTTCTAGAGAATTGATTGAAAAAGCTGGATATAAAGAAAAGAAATAATTAAATAAAGAAGACCGGTAAAGAGATCTCTCTTGCCGGTTTTACGATACATAACAAAAAGTGAGGTAAAAATCATGAACAAAACAACAAAAGCATTCGCACTTCTATTTACAGCTGGTCTAGTATTAGCAGGTTGCGGACAAAAACAAGACTCAACTGCTACTACTCAAGCAAAAGTAGAAACAACAACAGCTGCGCCTACAACTGCTACTCCAACGACAGCTGCGCCTACAACTGTTGCTCAAGCAAAAACTGACATGCCAGCAGATGCTAAAAAAACAGTTCTTGAAGCTAGTGATGATGCTGTAAAAGCTGTGATGACGTTATATTATAAAGATGACGTTTTATTAAAACAGGAAAGTGTAACTACTTATATTGTTTCAAAAATGGAAGGCGAGAATCCTTTAGAAACACTTAAGAAATCTAGTGCGAAAACAGAAGAAAAACTGAAAGACTTTATCGGTAAAGGATTTGAGATTAAAACAGATTACAAAGATGATGTTTTCACGATTACTTATTCTTTCGATTACACTAAACTTGATATGAATAAATTAAAAGAAGTATATCCGACTTTAAATCTACGTGATGATAATACTCTTGGCTACTCTGAATTTAAAGAGGCACTCCTTAAGGGTGGCTATAAAGAAAAACAATAGTAAAATTCTAAATTAAATAGGGAGAAGAGGGTCCTCTTCTCCACTTTTTTTCAAAAATGAAGGAGACTATGTATGAAGAACACTATGAAACTATCTGCACTCCTCTTTACCAGTGCATTCCTCTTAGGTGCGTGTGGACAAGAGAAAAAAGAAGAAACAACGATTGCTACAACACAAGCAACGACAGTTACTCCAACGACAGCTACTCCAACAACTGTTTATAGTTTAGAAGATGCTCAAAAAGCAGTTTTTGAAGCTGCTAGTAACAGTGGTACAGACACAATGACATTGTATTATAAAGATGATGTCTTATTAAAAGAAGAAAAAGTATCTACTTTTATTATTTCAAAACTAGCCGGTGATAATCCTCTTGAGATGCTTAAAAAAGCTGCTGGAGAAACCAAAGAAAAACTAAAAGTTTTTATCGGTAAAGGTGTTGAATATAATACGGATTACAAAGATGATGTTTTCACGATTACTAATTCATACGATTACACTAAACTTGATATGCAAAAACTCAAAGAAGTATATCCGAATTTAAATCTACGTGATGATAAAACTCTAAGCTACTCTGAATTTAAAGAGGGGCTCCTTAACAGAGGCTATAAAGAAAAACAATAGTAAAATTTAAAATTAAATAGGGAGAAGGGTGAACTATTCTCCCCTTTTTTCAAAAATGAAGGAGAATATGTATGAAGAAAACTGTGAAAGTATCTGCACTACTCTTTACCAGTGCATTCCTTTTAGCCGCCTGTGGACAAGATAAAAAAGAAAAAACTACGGTTGCAACAACGACTCAAGCAACGACAGCTACTCCGACAACTACTTATACTTTAGAGGATGCTAATAAAGCAGTTTTTGAAATTAGTGATCGAGTTGGTACAATAACAATGACATTTTATTATAAAGATGATGTCTTATTAAAACAAGAATCTGTAGAGAATTATACACTGTCAAAAATTGATGCAGATAATCCTCTTGAATTACTTAAAAATTCTTCTGCGGAAGACGAACAAAAATACAAAGATCTTATCGGTAAAGGTTTTGAGTATAAATCAGCACACAATGATGATATTTTCACTGTTACTTATTCATTCGATTACACTAAAATCGATATGAAAAAACTCAAAGAAATTGAGCCAAATTTACGACTAACTGATGACAATACGGTTAGTTACTCTGACTTTAGAGATAAACTTCTCAAGGCTGGTTACGTAGAAAAATAATCATATGGTTTCAAAATTAGGAGATTATTATGAACAAACTGACAAAAGTAACAACGCTTCTCTTTACGAGTACATTCCTATTAGGTGCGTGTGGACAAGATAAAAAAGAAGAAACTACAGTTGCTACAACTCAAGCAACAACGACACAGGCAACCACGCAAGCGACAACGACTACACAAGCAACAACGACTGCACCCGTACAAACGACCAAAGCTACACAATCAGATGCGACTGAAGAACAAGCTGTATTCGAGCATATTATTGGAAATACCAAATCAAGAGTCACCATTACTTTTAAAGGTGGAGTTGTTCAAAAACTGACAACTGATTCTATTGTAGACTTTGATACCTCTAATTTACCTGAAGCATCTAAAGAAGCGATAAAACAAGTAATGCAAACACAAAAGGATACACTTGACAAAGCATACAATGAAGTCAAAGAACAAATTCAAGGTATGAATGGGCTTAAAATTGACATTCGAATGGAAGGGAATACTTACATTCAAACGTATGAAGTGGACTATACAATAGCAGATTTTGCAAAAATGAAAGAAATCAGTCCAGAAATGGGCACGATGTATGAAGTCACAAATTACGATCTCATGAAAGAGCAACTGCTTAACGCTGGATATAAACAAATCAAATAATCAAAAAACGAATGGAAAGGAATTATACAAAATGAATACTCACATCAAAAAGTTAGCTCTTTTAGCAACTGCAGGTTTCTTACTTGCTGCATGTGGACAAAGTAAAAAAGAAGAAACTACGGTTGCGACAACAACTGAAGCAACGACCTCTGCTCCAACAACTGTTTATAGCTTAGAAGATGCTCAAAAAGCAGTTTTTGAAGTTAGTAGTAAAAGTGACAAAGGCACAGTGACATTGTATTATAAAGATGATGTCTTATTGAAACAAGAATCAGTATCCCAATTTTATGTTTCAAAAATGGAACAGAAAAATCCTCTTGAATTGCTTAAAAAAACTGCTCAAAAGACCCAAGAAAAAATGAAAGATTTTATTGGTAAAGGATTTGAACTAAAAACAGATTACAAAGATGATGTTTTCACGATTTCTTATTCATTCGATTACACAAAATTGGATATGCAAAAATTAAACGAATCTATACCAAATTTGAATCTTCGTGATGATAATACTATTAGCTACTCTGACTATAAAGCCTCCCTCGCTCAGGAAGGCTATAAAGAAAAACAAACAACTGCTGCCAAGGAGAATGCTGTACAACCTGTACAAGCTCCAGAAGGTCAAGAGGTTGCGGTCTTTAGAGCTACATTGGGTCCAGAGGTTACAGAATACATCGTTTATCATAAAGGCGATACTATCACAAAAGTAGTCTTAAAAACACACAGAAACTTCGAAAAGTTTGGCAACGCTAAGGACACACTCCTAAAACAAGAAAAACTTTTTACTGAAGAGAATGTTAAGGAGCTTAAAGAAAAATATAGTTCTGTAGACGGCGTTTCTATTTCATATGAAGTTAATGGATACACTGTTACAACGATTGAAGAATTTGATTATACAAAGATTGATTTCGCAAAACTAAAAGAGATTGATCCTAAAAGCCAACTTTTTACTAGTTTCAGTGAAATGAAATCCGATTTCGAAAGTCAAGCCATTTTTGAACAAGTTCAATAAAATTTTTAAAGACTTAAAGGATGTAGCACTATGAATACAAAAATCAAACAACTAACGCTTTTAGCCTCTGCAGGTTTCTTACTTGCCGCTTGTGGACAAGGTAAAAAAGAAGAAACAACAACTGTAGCTACTACTCAAGCTCAAACAACGCAAGCGACAACACAAGCGCAAGCAACTACAACTGCTCCAACTCAAACAACAAAAGCAGCACAATCAGATGCGAACGAAGTTAAAACTGTATACGAGCTAGTGAATACAAACGTGACAACAAAATTAACGCTATACTCAAAAGGCAATATTATCGAAAGAACAATCACAGAAGTTGTCACAGATTTTAGTGTTGATAATGTTCCAGAAGCTTCAAGAGAAGCCGTTAAACAAAGTTATGAAATTCAAAAATCTGTTTTAGAACAAACCTATGGAGACTTAAAAAATAAAATTACAGAGCTTAAAGGATTTAAGTTTGATTCTAAAAAAGAAGGCGATAAGTACATCCAAACTTATGAAACAGACTACACAATTGTCGATCGTGAGAAATTGAAATCAGCTTACCCACCAGTGGTTTCTTTTGACGACCCTACAGACTTAGCAAAAGTAAAAGAAAACCTCATTCAAATGGGATTCAAAGAAGTTCAGTAATGTAACCTAAAAGCAGAGCCCACTTGTTGTACTCTGCTTTTTTCTTTAAACGGAGGTAAAGGAACTCATATGAAAAAATCAATCAAAGCATTCGCAATGCTGTTGACTACTCTCTTCTTCCTTTTTGGTTGCGGAGGGACCAAGTCTTCTAGCTATCTTCTAAAAAATGAAATGGCACAAACCACCACTACGGTAGAACATAAAGGCGATACGGTAACAAAAATTACCATTTTAAACGAATGGAATCTTAAAGCAATGGGTCCAAACTTTTCGAAACAAAGTGCCGAATCCCTTGCACAAGCCACTCTTAGTTTATATACAGATATCCCAGGCATTACTTCGAGCACGTCTTCAACAGATGAGAAAATCACTTTCACTATTACAATAGACCTGGAAAAAGTGGATTTTGCAAAACTGAAAGAACGATTCCCTAACGACTTCTCTGTCGAAGGCAATAAGCTCAGTTTCAAAGAATTCGAAAAAACTTTATTCGATGCTGGATATACTGCTAAATAACCGATTAGAAAGGTATAAAATACAATGAAAACTATAAAAACATCACTCGTATTACTCTCATCAGTTTTTGTACTTGCGGCTTGCGGACAAAATAACTCAGCAGGTAGCACAGCTCAGACGACACAAGCAGAGCAACCAACGACGACTGTGCCAACAACTCAAGCCAATAATAAACCATCAGAAAATCAATCGTCTGATAACAAACAAAGTGATGCAAACTCTAACCAACAAAGTAACAGCGCCATTCCAAAAGATGGTGAAGCTGTTTATAAAAGAGTGAAAAATGGACGCACAACAATCATAAAATATTATTTCAAAGACGATATCGTTTACCTTCAAGAAGCAGTATATGCTTATAATCCTCAAACTTTGGGGAAATCTGAGGAAGAAACTCAACAAATCGTCAAAAAAAGACACTCCATTTACAACGGAGTGAAAGGAATAGAATCCAATATTCAACGTAAAGACGGAATTTATTACCTTACTATTAATGTTGATTATAATAATGTCGATTGGAAAGAGCTTCATAAACGTGCTCCTGAAACACATCCAGATGATAATCCACCAGTTTTAAAATATAGTGATGTCGTTCCAAAACTACTTGAAAATGGTTATATTAAGCAATAAAATGTAAGAAGTTTTAAGAAAGGATTCTATCAAAATGAATAAACACTTGAAAATATCAGTTGCATTACTCTCATCCATTTTTGTACTTGCGGCATGCGGACAAAATAACTCAGCGCAGACTACACAAGCAGCGCAAGAAACAACACAAGCGAATAATAAACAATCAAAACTGAACCCGGCTAATAATCAACAGAGCCAGGAAAAAGCTGCAGATAATCAACAAACTAAAGAAAAAGCGACTAATAATCAACAAAACAAGAAAAAGTCGAACGCACAAAATAGCAGCAACCTTCCAAAAGACGGTGAAGCTGTTTATAAACTAGAAGATAATGGTAGTACTACAACCTTAAAATATTATTTCAAAGACGATATCGTTTATCTACAAGATGCAGTATATGCGTTCAATCCTAAAGAAATGGGTAAAACCGAAGAAGAAATACAAAAACTTCTCAAAAAAAGACACTCCATCTACGACGGAGTGAAAGGAATTGAATCCACTATTGCACGAAAAGATGGAATTTACTACCACACACTCAAAATTGATTACAACAATATCGACTGGAAAGAGCTTCATAACCGTGCTCCTGAAACATTCCCAAATACTAATCCATCTGCTTTAAAATATAGTGAAGCTGTCCCAAAATTACTTGAAGACGGTTATGTTAAACAATAAATAGTAAGGGATTTTGAAGAAGGGTTATACCAAAATGAATAAACACTTGAAAACATCGATTGCATTACTCTCTTTAATTTTTGCACTTGCGGCTTGCGGACAAAACAATTCAGCAGGTAGTGCAACAGAGACTTCACAAGCAGCTCAAGCAACTACCACTGCTCCAACAACACAAGCAGCATCCAACAAACAAGAGGCAACAGAAGCTCTGCCTAAAGATGGTGAGGCTACATATAAACTTGAAAAGATTGGCGGAACAACGATACTCCAATACTTCTTCAAGGATGACATCGTCTATAAGCAAATTGGAATTTACACTTATGACCCTAAAGGATTAGGTAAGTCTGACGAAGAGGTTGTTCAATTTCTGAACAAAAGCCAAGCTCTCTATGAGGGTGTGACTGGAATACAGTCTACTGTTGAGCAGAAAGATGGAAAATACATTCAAACAGTAACATTTGATTACCAAACGATTGACTGGAGAGAGTTATATAAACGCGCTCCAGATCAATATCCCGCGAAAAAGCCGAAGCCATTGAAATTTAGTGAAGCTGCAGCAAAATTACTGAAAAACGGCTTCGTTAAACAATAAATTCAAACACAAAAACAGCACCAAAGACGTTCCTCGACTGCCCTTGGTGCTGTTTTCTTGTCTAAATTTAGGATGTAACAAAAATGTTACGTCACATTTTTGTTACACCCTCTTTTGTATCATTTATGATACGTATCATAAATGATACAAAATTACCAAATATGGTAAATTCTTCTCTCTTCTCTTACTTTTAACGAGCGTAGAACAACATTAGTACTTTTAATAACCTAACTGACCAAAGTTCAAGGATTACAAAAAAGAATCAGTTTATTGAAAGAATAG
>ERZ773213.1566-NODE-1566-length-11851-cov-15.502374_pt1 | contig 11851 bp, 10 predicted proteins | sample MGYA00580996_ERZ773213 | MGnify/ENA primary metagenome ERZ773213 (study PRJEB29015, sample SAMEA2738152) | human oral metagenome | biome: human oral; feature: human-associated habitat; material: saliva | place: China | collected 2197 ...
TCAAGGTTCCATGCGTCGAACGTGGGAAAAGGAACTGCTCCAGCAACTCTGCAATGGAAGTCGTAGAACCACCACTGGTCTTAACCTCTTCTGCTACTTCCTGCAGGTAATTGATAACCCGTTTGCTTTCATCCAAACCTTCAATTTGTTGAGAAAAATAGGCGATGCGAACCGTCTCACCGATGATCACTTGGCCTTTAGTCGGCTCAAGACTCCCTGCGATGAGATTAAGCAGAGTTGACTTCCCGACACCGTTGTCCCCAACGATTCCGATACGGTCTTTGGCTTGCACCAATAGATTAAAATCTTGCAAAATGGGCTTGTTTTCATAGGAGAAGGAAACATTCTGAAACTCGATGACTTTTTTCCCAATCCGACTGGTTTCAAAGTTCATGGTCAAGTCTGTCTCAGCAACACCACCTGAAACTTCCTTTTTCAAGTCATGGAAACGATTGATACGAGCTTGTTGCTTGGTCGCACGCGCCTGCGGTTGTCTGCGCATCCAGGCCAGTTCTTGTTTGTAGAGTTGTTCTTTCTTGTGGAGAAGGGCAGCGTCACGCTCATCTTGTTCAGCCTTGAGGCGAACATAGTCCTGATAATTTCCCTGATACTCGGTCAAGCCTGCTCGGTCCAACTCGAAAATCCGCGTTGATAATGCATCTAAAAAATAGCGATCGTGGGTAATAAAGAGAACCGTCTTCTTGGAATTTTTCAAAAAGAGGGTCAGCCACTCGATGGTCGCAATGTCCAGATGGTTGGTCGGCTCGTCCAGTAACAAGAGGTCGTGGTTGCCTAGGAGAACTTGCGCCAACTGGACCCGTCTTCTCAGACCACCTGACAATTCACCAACTGGAGTCGACAAATCCTGAATACCCAACTTGCTGAGAACAGTCTTGACCTGACTTTCGATTTCCCAGGCTTGGAGAGAATCCATCTCCACCATGACTCGTTCCAATCGAGCCTGCTTGTCCTCGCTATAGTCGAGCATGAGGAGTTCATACTCACGAATGAGCTGGATTTCCTTGAGGTCACTGGATAGGACCGTATCCAAAACTGTCTTGCTATCATCGAACTCTGGATCCTGGGTCAAGTAGCCAATCTGGTAATCATTCTTAGCCAAAAAAGGACTGACATCCCCATCAAAGCCTGAAACACCTGATAAAACATCTAAAAGGGTGGTCTTACCCGTTCCATTGACACCAATGAGACCGATTCTGTCCAAATCATGGATGATAAAAGAAATATCCTTAAAAACGGTCTTGTCACCAACGGATTTACTTAGTTTTTCAACGATAAAATCACTCATTTTTTCTCCCTCAGGTAAGTATGAATGGCATCACGGTCATTCTCCAAGTCACCATCGACAATGGCAAACTCAATCTCAGTTAAAATATCTCCCAAATCTGGACCTGGCTGATAACCATATTCCTTGATTAAAATACCACCGTTAATCTGGATTTCTTTCTTGTCATGAATGGTCAAACTTTGGTAAGTTTCTGTGATAGCTTGTGGATTGACTTCTTTTCCTTGTGCCTGACGAAGATTTTCAGCCTGTAAAAGTAAATCCAAGTCAAAGCGGTAACAATCACGCTTGCTCAGCTCTCCTTCTTCTCGCAAAGCCAAAATGGTCAGCAAATCCTGTACTTGCTTGGCAAACTGTCGTGAGGTTTTCCATGCCTTCAAAAATGGCTGTGCATCTTTAATCTCCAAGGCCCACAAGAGAGCCGCCCAGGCTTGTTCAGAAGACTCAAAGGTGAAATTCGCCTCTAAATCAAACAATTTTTGGAGCTTTTCTCGACTATCTGCCATATCAGGGAGGTAATCATAAGCTTGACTCTCAATCATGGAAAACAAGCCAACACGCCAAAAAGGTGCAAGCAAGAGTTTGTCAAATTCAACAAAGGTACGCTCCACAGAGATTTTCTCCAAGAGCGGAGTCAAGGATTTCATGGCTTCAAATGTTTCTCGCTCAAGTTCAAAACCAAGACTGGCCTGAAAACGAAAACCACGCATGATACGCAAAGCATCTTCATTGAAGCGCTCACTGGCTATACCGACAGCTCGCAAGACTTGATTTTCCAGATCTTTGAGACCATGGAACAAATCGATGATTTCGCCTGTCTCATCCAAAGCAAAGGCATTAACTGTGAAATCACGGCGCTTGAGGTCCTCTTCTAGCGAGCGCACAAAGGAAACTGCACTGGGTCTGCGATAGTCTACATAGACATCCTCTGTCCGAAAGGTGGTTACCTCATACTCCTCGTCACCATCTAAAACCAAGACAGTTCCGTGCTCGATTCCGATATCAGCTGTTCGCGGAAAAATCTGCTTGGTTTCCTCTGGATAGGATGAAGTCGCAATATCCACATCATGGATGGGACGATGGAGAATGGCATCTCTGACAGAGCCTCCAACAAAATAGGCTTCAAAACCTGCTTCTTTAATTTTTTCTAATACTGGTAAAGCCTTCTGAAATTCAGAAGGCATTTGTGTTAATCTCATAATAAGTGTTCTAATCCATAAACAAGCTCATGACGCTTGACAACTTCTTTGATTCCCAAATTGACCCCTGTCATGAAGGAGCTGCGATCATAGGAGTCATGACGGAGTGTCAATCCCTCTCCCTGATTGCCGAAGATGACTTCCTGATGGGCTACCAATCCTGGTAGACGGACTGAGTGGATTCGCATGCCATCAAAATTAGCACCACGTGCACCCGCAATCAATTCCTCCTCATCGGGCGCACCTTGCTGGATAGACTCCCGAACTTCAGCCATCAACTCAGCTGTTTTAATGGCTGTTCCACTCGGAGCATCTTTTTTCTTGTCATGATGAAGTTCGATAATCTCCACATTTGGAAAATATTTGGCAGCCTGGGACGCAAATTGCATGAGCAAGACAGCACCCAAGGCAAAGTTAGGGGCTATCAAGCCACCCAAATTTTGGGCACGAGAGAATTCTTTTAATTCTACAATTTCTTCACTAGTGAAGCCTGTTGTTCCTACGACAGGAGCAAAGCCATTTTCAAGGGCAAAGCGTGTATTTTCGTAGGCAACAGCTGGAGTTGTAAAATCTACCCAGACATGCGCTTCAAAACCAGCCAAGTCAACCTTATCATTGAAGACAGGAATTCCCTGCCACTCTGACTCAGACTCAAACGGATCCAAAACTGCGACTAAGTCCAAGTCTGGATCAGCCAAAACCATCTGACAAGCGGCCTGGCCCATCTTTCCCTTAAACCCAGCAATAATCACTCGAATACTCATCTCTACTCCTGACTAAGATATAAAGGACGTTAGCTGCCCATGAAAAATAGGGAATGGCGCTGACTTTCCATGAAAGGTAAGACAGGCAACTTTTTTCAAGAGGCAGGTAGTCCGTGTTCAATTTCTAAGATACAAAGCCTGTAAGAACAATTTAGACGATTGGTGTATAGCTCAAGGCAATACTGCCTTCTCCAAGGTGGGTCCCAATGACACTACCAAAGCTGACAATTGGAATCTCAGAATTCACACCACTCTCAATCAAGAGTTGGCGCAAATCTGTCGCCTTTTGAGGAGCGTTCCCATGAATGACTGTAATACGGTAGTCCCCATCTTTTGTCAACTCTTTGATGATTTCCACCAAACGTTTGGTTGCTTTTTTCTCTGTACGAACTTTTTCGTAAACTTCAATTACACCTTGGTCATTAAAGTAAAGAATGGGCTTGATACTGAGAAGATTTCCTAGGATGGCAGCCCCATTTGATAGACGTCCTCCCTTAACCAAGTGATCAAGGTCATCTACTATGATAAAGGCTGAATTATCAGCGATTTGGATAGCCAATTTCTCCTGAATCTGAGCAAAATCATCACCCTGTTCTGCCCATTCAAAAGCACTCTCTACCATAAATCCTAGAGGAGCACTTGTGATATGGGTATCAGGAAAGGCAATGGTCAAATCTTCATACTCGTCTAACATATATTGGATATTCTGATAAAAACCTGAAATCCCTGACGAAAGAAAGAGCCCCAAGACATGGCTATAGCCCTCTTCTTTCAAGGAACTTAGAATCTCATCCAATTTAGCAATACTTGGTTGACTGGTCTTAGGCAATTCAGCAGACTGAGCCATTTTTTGATAAAATTCCTCAGCAGTCAGATTGACACCTTCGACATACTCTTCCCCATCAATATTGACAGGAATATCCAAGATAAATAGATTCTCTCTTTGCAGCGTCTTCTCCTCTAAATAGGCGGAAGAATCTGTAATGACAGCTAATTTCATGACTAAAACTCCAAATTGATCCCTGGAAGATCCAAGGCGATTTCTGTTACTTCATACGTCAAACGATTGAGCATGTTCAAACATGGACGTGCCAGAGTTTCAACTTCTTCTTGGTTAAATTCGCTTGGTTCATTAACAATACGACCTTCCACATGGTTCACTTGGGAAATTGTTCCGCTGATGACAAATTTGTCAAAGACAATCATAAAGCTCAAGATAACGACTAAAGAAGTCACTTGGTTTTCTTGGTCATGTTGGAGTAACTGAAAGTTCACGTCTACCTTGGTTTCAGGAGCTCCATTTTCATTTTCCCATTCAAAGTTACGAGCATCAAAGTGATACTGGCTAACAAATTCTTGTTCTCGTTTAAGATTCATTTTTCTCTCCCTTTGCTACAATTTACTATGCAATTGTACCACATTTTTATCATTTCATCTAGTTTTTCTAGGCTTTAGTCAATTCCGATTTCATCTTTAACCACAGCAGCAATCGTATCGACATAGTAGTTGACTTCTTCTGTTGTTGGTGCTTCTGCCATGACACGCAAGAGGGGTTCTGTTCCACTTGGGCGGACAAGGATACGGCCGTTGCTTGCCATCTCTTCTTCCATCTTTTCGATGATTGTCTTGATTGCTGGTACTTCCATGGCCTTTTCTTTCATGGCATTTTCCACTCGGATATTGACCAGTTTTTGTGGGTAAATCGTCACTTCTGATGCCAGTTGAGACAAGCTCTTGCCTGTTTCTTTCATGATTTTAGTCAATTGGACAGCTGATAATTGACCATCACCAGTTGTATTGTAATCCATCAAGATAACGTGACCAGACTGTTCACCACCAAGGTTGTAGCCTGATTTTCTCATTTCTTCGACAACATAGCGATCTCCAACTGCAGTGACTGCTTTGTTAATGCCAGCACTATCCAAAGCCTTGTGGAAACCAAGGTTAGACATGACGGTTGTCACGATGGTATTTTGAGCCAACTGGCCTTTTTCAGAAAGATATTTCCCGATGATGTACATGATCTTATCACCATCGACGATGTCACCATTTTCATCGACAGCAATCAAGCGGTCACTGTCTCCGTCAAAGGCCAAACCAATAGCTGACTGGCTTTCTTTGACTAGTTCTTGGAGAGCTTCTGGGTGTGTTGAACCAACATTCAAGTTGATATTAAGACCATCTGGTGTCTCACCAATAACTGTCAACTGAGCACCTAAATCAGCAAAAATCTGACGAGCACTCGTAGCTGCTGCACCGTTGGCTGTATCCAAGGCCACTTTCATTCCCTCAAGAGGAGTTCCAGTTGAAACAAGGTAGCCTTCATACTTACGCAAACCTTCTGGATAGTCCACCAAGGTTCCCAAGCCCTCAGCACTAGGACGAGGAAGTGTGTCTTCTGTAGCATCAAGCAAGGCTTCGATTTCTGCTTCTTTTTCATCATCAAGTTTGAAGCCATCCCCACCAAAGAACTTAATTCCATTATCAAGGGCTGGGTTGTGGCTAGCGGAAATCATGACACCCGCACTAGCTCCCTCAGTTTTAACCAAATAAGCTACTGCTGGTGTTGCAAGGACACCGAGTTTGTAGACGTGAATCCCTACAGAGAGAAGACCTGCCACTAAGGCTGATTCTAACATTTCTCCTGAGATACGTGTATCACGTCCTACAAAGACTTTAGGGGCTTCCGTTTCATGTTGGCTAAGAACATAACCACCAAAACGTCCCAGTTTAAAGGCCAATTCTGGCGTCAGTTCTACGTTTGCTTCTCCACGGACTCCATCGGTCCCAAAATATTTACCCATGTTGTTAATCATCCTTTTCTACTTTTTTATTTATTCTTGTTTAGACGAGTCTGGTTTTGTTTCTGAACTCGTTGAAGACGAGCTGCTAGTCGAGGACCCTGTTGATGAGGTCGTTGACGAAGAACTCGAGCTAGACGATACTGTCTTGGTTGTAATTTTCATTGTAGTGTCAAATGGCATAATGACGCTTGGTAGGACATTCCCATTTTTATCAACTGCTTGTAGTGGAACAGAGGCTGAATAGTTACCTGTTATCCGTTCACTTGTCGGTAAGATGGCAATGACACGATCTACTCTAGAAAGGGTCTCCTCATCACTAATGACCGTTACTTTTTCATCTGAAACAGTTACTGTGTCGATTTTGACCCGAGAATCAATCTGGCTAGGATCAATCTCCGGCACAACAATTACATTATCTCGTTTTGCTTTTTTACCAACCTTGACTGTTATCTTTTGCGGAGTTGCAACAGCCGTCAAACCACTCGGTAAATTTTCAATGGTTAGAGGAACTTCAATGGTCCCTACACTGGCATTGGTTAAGTCAGCTTTGACCTTGAATTTCCGAGTGCTTTCCTGCATCTCGCTCGCTAAAGCAACTCTATTTGATCCAGTTAGGAAGACAGTAACTTCAGATGTAAAACCACTGATAAAGTACTGGTCGCTATCATACTGAATATCGATTGGGACATTAAGGACCGTGTTGGTATAGGTTTCGGTCCTCACCTGTCTGGCACTATTGCTATTCTGGTAGTTTGTAGAAGTCGCGTAGATAAAGAGGATGCAGGCGAAAAAGAAGGAAGAAATAATATAAAGACTATTTTTTCTCATGTTTCAATCCTCCTAGCAAACGCTCTTTCAAACCTTGTTTTTCCTCTGATGCTGGAAGTAAGATTCTTCTCAATTCAGCTTCAAACTCTTCCAAGGTCAAATCATGCTTAAAGACTCCATTATAGGTGATTGAGATTCCACCTGTTTCCTCAGAAACCACAAAGGTAAGAGCATCCGATACTTCTGACAAACCAATCGCCGCCCTGTGGCGTGTCCCAAACTCCTTGGAAATTCCTGTATTTTCAGTCAGGGGTAGGTAGGCTGAAGTAACGGCAATCCGGTCTTCTCTGACAATGACCGCACCATCGTGCAAGGGAGTATTGGGGATAAAGATATTAATCAATAACTCGGATGAGATTTTCGCATCTAGAGGAATCCCAGTTGAGATATATTCCTGCAAGGTTCTCACTCGCTGAACAGCAACCAGAGCACCAATCTTACGCGGGCTCATGTACTCGACTGATTTGACAAAGGCACGAACCATTTGCTCTTCTGCACTAATAGGGGCATTGTAGAAGAAATCAGTAGCTCGACCTAATCTCTCCAAACCAGTCCGAATCTCTGGCGAAAAGATAACCACCGCTGCGATAACCCCGTAGGTGATGATCTGATTAATCAACCAGGAAATGGTCGTCAAACCAATCATATTGGACAGAATCTGACCTAGAATAAAGACCAGAACACCCCGCACCAAAATCATGATTTTGGTCCCTGCAATCGCTTTGGTAAAATGGTATAAAATATAAGTCACAATCAAAATATCAATCAGATTGATGACTATCGTCCAAGGACTTGAAAACAAACTCGTCCAGTATTGCAAATTGGATAATTGTTGAAAATTCATCCCTGGCCTCCTCCCTGTCAAAACACTTTCCGTACTATTATACCATTTTCTACTCATTTTTTCCCCATCCTACTTCATTTTAAATTAAGCAAAATTATGATAAAATAAACTGACTAGAAAAAACGAAGGAGAAATCATGTCTCAACTCTATGATATTACCATTGTAGGTGGCGGTCCTGTCGGCCTCTTTGCTGCCTTTTACGCTCACCTACGCCAAGCCAAAGTCCAAATCATCGACTCTCTTCCCCAGCTCGGTGGTCAGCCTGCCATCCTATACCCTGAAAAGCAAATCCTTGATGTGCCAGGTTTTCCAAACTTAACTGGGGAAGAGCTGACCAATCGCCTGATTGAACAGCTAAACGGCTTTGAAACACCGGTTCACCTCAACGAAACTGTTCTTGAAATCGAGAAACAAGAAGAAAACTTTACAATTCAAACTAACAAAGGAAGCCACCTGACTAAAACAGTCATTATTGCCATGGGTGGTGGTGCCTTTAAACCTCGTCCGCTCGAATTAGATGGCGTCGAAAACTATGAAAATATCCACTACCACGTTGCCAATATCCAGCAATACGCTGGCAAGAAAGTGACTATCCTTGGTGGAGGGGACTCAGCAGTTGACTGGGCATTGGCTTTTGAAAAAATCGCCCCAACTACTCTTGTTCACCGTCGAGATAATTTCCGTGCCTTGGAACATAGTGTGCAAGCTCTACAAGAATCATCTGTGACTATCAAGACACCATTCGTTCCTAGCCAACTCCTTGGAGATGGAAAAACACTCGATAAACTGGAAATCACCAAAGTCAAATCGGATGAAGCCGAAACGATTGAGGTAGACCACCTCTTTGTCAACTACGGCTTCAAGTCTTCTGTCGGAAATCTTAAAAACTGGGGTCTAGATCTCAACCGTCATAAGATTATCGTCAATAGCAAGCAAGAATCCAGCCAAGCAGGTATCTATGCTATCGGAGACTGCTGCTACTACGAAGGAAAGATTGACTTGATCGCCACAGGACTGGGAGAAGCACCTACTGCCGTCAACAATGCTATCAACTACATCGACCCTGACCAAAAAGTACAACCCAAACACTCAACCAGTTTATAAGAAAAGAACCACGAATCAACGATTCGTGGTTTTATAGCTCATCTGCAATCTTGTTTATTTTTCTCAGTCTGTGGTTGACACCACTTTTGGTTAGGGGATTGCTGAGGCTATCTGCCAACTGCTGGATAGAGTAGTCTGGATGCTGGATTCGCAACTGAGCCACCTCTTGCAAATCCACGGGTAAATTTTCCAAGCCCATTCGATCTTTGATTTTACTGATATTATTGATGGTTTTCATGCTGGCAGAAACTGTCCGAGCGATATTGGCTGTTTCAGCGTTATTGGCTCGATTGAGATCGTTACGAGTTTCACGCAAAATCTTGACGCGCTCAAAATTATCACGCGCCTGCATAGCCCCAATCACAATCAAGAAATCCATGATGTCCTCTGCGCGCTGGAGATAGGTAACCGCACCTTTCTTTCGCTCAATAACCTTGGCATCCAGTAAAAATTGCTGGAGGAGAGAGGCCAGTCCTTGGGCATGGTCCAGATAAACAGAACTGATTTCTAGCTGGTATTTGCCAGACTCAGGATCACGGATACTTCCATTTGCCAGAAAGGCCCCACATAAATAAGCACGACCTGCTTCTTCATCTGCTAAAATATCAGGATCGATGCCCGTCTCCAAACCAAAGAAGGAATCCGCAAGCCGCAAATCAGCTAAAAGCTCCTGTACCCTCTCATCAGTATAGACCGTATAGACACGGTTCTTGCGAAGATTGCTTCTCTGATGGTGACGAATCTCTGACTTGATTTCATAAAAATGGAGAAAGGACTCATAGAGATGCCGAGCTAACTTGGCATTTTCAGTCACAACAGACAGAGTCAAGCCCGAAGTCGAGAGACCAATACTACCTGACATCTTGATGATGGCTGATAGTTCATGACGACTGAGATGGTGCTGACCAAGAATTTCTTCTTTTACTGCAACTGTAAAACTCATTTTCGCACCTGTATAATTCGCATCAATTCATCCACAATCAAATCCCCATCGTGGAAGGCTCCTCCATTTTCCAAACGAAGGAAATTGGAAGAAATCACACGAGGCACCTGCTTGCAGAGACCAGCAAAATCATGTTCCACCTGTACCAAATATTCATCGAAACGGTTGGTATCCATGTATTCTCTAGGAACCTTCTCAATATTGACCAAGACTGTATCAATAAAAGGCCGACCTAGATGGCGATGGAGGACTTCCACATGGTCACTGTCTGAAAAGTGCTCTGTTTCCCCACGTTGGGTCATGATATTGCAGACATAGGCTATTTCTGCCTTGGTCTCCAAGAGTGCTTGTCCAATCTCTTCGATCACGATATTGGGTAAAATCGATGTAAAGAGGGAACCAGGACCCAAGACGATCATGTCACTCTCGAGAATGGTAGTAACCACTCGACGGCTGGCTTGGGGTGTTTCATCATCCAAGGTATTGGTCACATAGACATGGTCGATCATGCCTGGATGATCTGCAATATGGCTCTCACCCGCCACCTCAGAACCGTCTTTAAAGACTGCATGTAGCGTCAAAGGGTGGTCACTTGATGGGTAAATCTTCCCTGTTGTATGGAAAAAGAGACTTAGTAGCTGCATGGCATTGTAAGTAGATCCCTGCATTTCAGAAAGGCCTGCGATGATGAGATTCCCTAGGGGATGACCAGCAAAAGCGCCAGCCTCCTCTGAGAATCGGTACTGAAAAACCTTCTCATAAAACTTGGGCATATCCGACATGGCCACCAAAACATTACGAAGATCTCCAGGCGGTGTCAGTTGTTGGATATTCTTTCTTAACTCACCAGAAGATCCACCATCATCGGCGACTGTTACGATGGCTGCAATCTCAACATCCTTTTCCCGCAAACTTTTCAAAATGACGGGGATACCAGTTCCTCCACCAATCACCGTTATTTTAGGTTTTCTCATGAACGGTTTACCGTTTCCTTTCTTCGGTCTTTGTCACGATGGCTTTCATTGACAGGCCAGTTTTTAGCTAGGTCCTCTGCGATTCGTTTGGCAAAGGCAACACTACGGTGCTGTCCACCTGTACATCCCACTGCAATGGTCAAAACAGACTTGCCTTCTTTCTTGTAACTTGGCAAAATCGGCTCAATCAAGGCAAGCAAGTGCTGATAGAAACTTTCTGATTCTGCATGTTTCATGACATAGTTGTAGACTGGCTCATCCATCCCCGTTTGATTGCGCAGTTCTGGTAGGTAATAGGGATTTGGCAAGAAACGGACATCAAATACCAAGTCCGCATCGATAGGGATGCCATACTTGAATCCAAAAGACATGACCTCGATACGGAAAGACTGGGCTTGTTCTTGGTCCGAAAATTGCTCAGCAATGGTTTTACGAAGTTCACGCGGAGTGAGTTCTGTCGTATCCACTACATTTTGACTCATATTTTTCAAAGGTGCCAAGAGTTCACGCTCCAGCTTGATGCCGTCTAAAATCCGTCCGTCTGCTGCTAATGGGTGACTTCTTCTAGTTTCCTTGTAACGGGCCACCAATTCCTTATCTTTTGCATCCAAAAAGAGAATTTTGAAATCCAATTCATCCTGGTTTTCCAATTCATCCAAAACAGATTGAATCTCCGAGAAGAAGGAACGACTACGCATATCCACTACCAAAGCCAGTTTGTGGTCATCATCTTTGGTTTCGACCAACTGTAAAAACTTTGGCAAGAGGGCTGGCGGCATGTTGTCAATAGTGAAATACCCCAAATCCTCGAAGGACTGAATGGCTACGGTTTTTCCTGCGCCACTCATCCCTGTCACAATCACTAGGTGAAGTTGTTTTTTTGTCATCTATCTCTCCTTATATCAAAAGAAGTTTGGCAAAACCAAACTTCAACTAGCTTATCCAATCTCTGCGATGACTTCAATTTCGACTTTCACATCGCGAGGAAGACGAGCTACTTCCACAGCTGAACGAGCTGGGAACTCCTCTTTGAAGGCCGTTTGGTAAACCTCATTAAAAGGAACAAAGTCGTTCATATCGCTCAAGA
>ERZ773213.1574-NODE-1574-length-11797-cov-2.871402_pt1 | contig 11797 bp, 7 predicted proteins | sample MGYA00580996_ERZ773213 | MGnify/ENA primary metagenome ERZ773213 (study PRJEB29015, sample SAMEA2738152) | human oral metagenome | biome: human oral; feature: human-associated habitat; material: saliva | place: China | collected 2197 ...
GTTCAAATAAAGATATGCTGAACCGAAAAGATCTACGTGGAATGTTCAAAGCTTTACGCAAAGGTGAAACCATTTGGTATGCGCCCGATCATGACTACGGGCGAAAAAATGCCGTATTTGTGCCTTTCTTTGCTGTAAAAGAAGCGGCAACTACTACGGGCAGTTATTATCTACTTAAGTCCGAGCCAAATTGTAAAGTTGTGCCTTTTGCCCCATTGCGTAATAAAGATGGTTCAGGCTATACGGTCAGTATTTCTCCTCCAGTGGATTTTTCCGATCTTTCAGATGAAACGGCGATCGCGGCAAGAATGAATAAAGTCGTGGAAAAAGAAATTTTAAAAGGTGTGGAACAATACATGTGGCTCCACCGCCGATTTAAAACGCGCCCAACCGAAGATGAGCCAAGTTTGTATTCATAAGTGCGGTTGATTTTTCATCTATTTTCGAACACAAAAACGACATATCGAAAAATAAGGAAAATTTTCCTTATTTTTTTCTTGATCTTTATATAATTAAATATATAATGAATCTCGTTTTAGATAGTAAACTTGTGTTATGACAGACACTCTACTGGCTAGTGCATTCCCCCCACTCCTTTTGCACTAGCCATTTTTTTTGAAATCTCTTACCATATCTCACCTTTTTCTTTTTTCTTAGAAATCATGAACAATCTAGAACTTGAACGTTTACTAAACGAAAAACTTAGCACAGACAGAATTAACGATTACGCGCCTAACGGTTTGCAAGTAGAAGGCAAATCGGAGATCAAAAAGATCATTACGGGTGTCACTGCAAGCCAAGCACTAATTGATTATGCTGTTGCACAACAAGCTGATGCAGTGCTTGTCCATCATGGCTATTTTTGGAAAAGTGAAAATCCATGTATTCGCGGCATGAAAGGCAAACGTATCAAAACCTTGCTTGTGAATGACATTAATTTATACGGCTACCACTTGCCTTTGGATGTTCACCCAGAATTAGGTAACAACGCAAAACTTGCTCAGTTATTAGGGATTAGCGATCTTCAACCTTTAGAAAATAGCTCAACTAGCATTCCTGTTTGGGGAACGTTAAAAGATCCCGTTACCGCTGAAGAGTTTGCGCAACGTATTGAACAAGTGCTTCAACGTAAACCACTAATTTGCACCGAAAATGGACCGCACTTAATCCGTAAAATTGGCATTTGCACTGGTGGCGGACAAGGCTATATTGATTTAGCAGCAGCACAAGGTTGTGATGCCTTTATTACTGGTGAGGTTTCGGAGCAAACAATTCACTCTGCTCGTGAGCAAGGCATTCATTTCTTTGCGGCGGGTCATCATGCGACTGAACGCTACGGTATCAAAGCATTAGGTGAATGGTTGGCAACGGAATATGGTCTGGATGTAGAATTTAAAGATATTGATAATCCAGCCTAACTGGTACAAAGTGTGATTGATTGCCGAAAGCACACAAAACAAGTATAATCTTGTCGATTTTTTTAACTCAAACATAGGAAAAAATATGGGTTTCTTAACTGGTAAACGTATTTTAGTAACAGGTCTTGCAAGCAACCGTTCTATCGCTTACGGGATCGCAAAAGCAATGAAAGAACAAGGCGCTGAACTTGCTTTCACTTATTTAAACGATAAATTACAACCACGCGTAGAAGAATTTGCAAAAGAATTTGGTTCTGACATCGTATTACCTTTAGATGTAGCGACCGATGAAAGCATCAAAAACTGCTTTGCTGAATTAAGCAAACGTTGGGAAAAATTTGATGGTTTCGTACACGCTATCGCATTCGCACCAGGCGACCAATTAGATGGCGATTACGTAAACGCAGCAACTCGTGAAGGCTACCGTATTGCTCACGACATCAGTGCATTCAGCTTTGTAGCAATGGCACAAGCGGCACGTCCTTACTTAAATCCAAACGCTGCATTATTAACCCTTTCTTACTTAGGTGCTGAGCGTGCAATTCCTAACTACAACGTCATGTGTTTAGCGAAAGCGTCTCTTGAAGCGGCAACTCGCGTGATGGCGGCTGATTTAGGTAAAGAAGGTATTCGTGTAAATGCGATCTCTGCTGGTCCTATCCGTACCTTAGCAGCATCAGGTATTAAAAACTTCAAGAAAATGCTTTCTGCATTTGAGAAAACCGCTGCATTACGTCGCACTGTTACTATCGAAGATGTGGGTAACTCAGCGGCATTCTTATGCTCTGATTTAGCATCGGGTATTACCGGTGAAATCGTTCACGTAGATGCAGGTTTCAGCATCACCGCAATGGGCGAATTAGGCGAAGAATAATTTTTCGTACAATCTATTTTTAGGCAGGCTTTTCAGTCTGCCTTTTCTCTTTTTTTAAATATAACTATGTTCCAAGATAATCCATTACTCGCACAACTTAAGCAACAAATCCACGACAGCAAAGAACACGTTGAAGGCGTGGTAAAAAGTACTGATAAAGCTTATGGTTTTTTAGAGTGCGATAAAAAAAGCTACTTTATTGCCCCACCAGCAATGAAAAAAGTCATGCACGGTGACAAAATCAAAGCCACCATTGAAAAGCAAGGCGATAAAGAGCAAGCTGAACCTGAAGAATTAATTGAGCCAATGCTCACGCGCTTTATTGCCAAAGTGCGGTTCAATAAAGACAAGAAATTGCAAGTTTTGGTTGATCATCCAAGTATCAACCAACCCATTGGTGCGCAACAAGCTAAATCCGTCAAAGAAGAATTACAAGAAGGCGACTGGGTCGTCGCAAATTTGAAAACGCACCCATTACGTGATGATCGCTTTTTCTATGCTACTATCAATCAATTTATCTGCCGTGCTGACGATGAATTAGCCCCTTGGTGGGTCACGCTGGCACGTCATGAACAATCTCGTCATCCTGTGCAAGGTGCAGAAAGTTATGAGATGTTAGATCAACAAACACGTGAAGATCTGACCGCACTTCATTTTGTCACTATTGACTCTGAAAGCACGCAAGATATGGATGATGCCCTTTATATCGAACCTGTCGAGCAAAATGGTACACAAACCGGCTGGCGATTAGTCGTTGCGATTGCAGATCCAACAGCTTACATTGCATTAGATTCACAAATTGAAAAAGATGCGAAACAGCGTTGTTTCACTAATTATTTGCCAGGCTTTAACATTCCTATGTTGCCGCGTGAATTGTCTGATGAATTATGTTCATTAATGGCAAATGAAACTCGCCCTGCATTAGTGTGTTACATTGAAACGGATCTTGCAGGCAACATCACGGCTAAGCCGCATTTTGTGTCTGCTTATGTGCAATCTAAAGCGAAATTAGTCTATAACAAGATCTCAGATTATTTAGAGCAAGTGCCTGATGCATGGCAACCGGAAACACCAGAAATTGTACAGCAAATTGATTGGCTACATCAATTTACCAAAGCACGTATTCAATGGCGTAAAACGCATTCTCTTTTATTTAAAGAGAAACCAGATTACTCCTTTATTCTCGCTGAAAATGGCAAAGTGAAAGAAATTAAAGCGGAATATCGTCGTATTGCAAATCAAATCGTGGAAGAATCCATGATTATTGCCAATATCTGTGCTGCACAATTCTTAGCTGAACAAGCACAAACCGGTATTTTTAATACACATTCTGGGTTTGATAAGAAATTCTTAGAAAACGCGCATAATTTCTTAATGGCAAATTTAGCGAATGAAGAAAATCAAGCCGAGCTTGCTGAGCGTTATTCGGTAGAAAATTTGGCAACCTTAAAGGGTTATTGCCAAATGCGTCATGATATTGAACCGATTGAAGGTGACTATTTAGAATTCCGTTTACGTCGTTATTTAACCTTTGCAGAATTTAAATCAGAACTTGCCCCACATTTTGGGCTTGGATTAGAAGGTTATGCAACTTGGACATCCCCTATCCGTAAATATTCCGATATGGTGAACCATCGTTTAATTAAAGCAGTGCTCACACAGCAAGCTTGTGAAAAACCACAAGATGAGGTGCTTGCTCGCTTACAAGAAGCACGTCGCCAAAATCGCTTGGTTGAGCGTGATATTGCAGACTGGTTATATTGTCGCTATCTTGCAGACAAAGTCGCTGAAAACGCTGAATTTGATGCAGAAGTGCAAGATGTGATGCGTGGTGGTTTACGGGTTCAATTATTGGAAAATGGTGCATCCATGTTCGTACCGGCCTCCACATTGCATCCAAATAAAGATGAAATGCAAGTGAATGCCGATGAATTGGCACTGTATATTCAAGGGGAACGCCGTTACAAAATCGGTGATTTAGTGAAAGTGAAACTTACCGAGGTTCGAGAAGAAACTCGTAGTATTATCGGTCAATTAATCATTTAATAACCACTTCCCTTCTAACACTAGAAATACCGCTCGTTACACAACGGGCGGTATTTTTTCTAGCGCCGAAGTTGTGACAATATTTTATAGATGGTATCAAATAAAGGAATTTTGGAGATATATTGAAGATATTCAATATCTAGGAGAGGTATATGATATCCCCGCCTTGAAGAGCGGGGATAAAATTAGCATTTAGGTTGAATTACATTTTAGGAATATCAACACCAGATGAAAGCACATCTTGAATATCTGATTTTAAGACATCTGCTTTTGGCCCATAAATCGCTTGGATACCAGAACCTTTTACAATAAAGCCCATTGCGCCCGCTTGTTTCCAGCTTGCTTCATCGCCCACTAAATCTGGATTATGTACGGTGATACGTAAACGTGTCATACAAGCATCAACATCTGCAATGTTATTACGTCCACCAAGTAAGTTGATGATTTGAATAACTTGCGTGCTAGCATTCGCCACTTTTGGCTCATCGCTAGAAGCTTCATCTGAACCTTTCGCATCATAGTTACCATTACGACCTGCTGTCGCAAGGTTAAATTTCTTAATCATAAAGTTCGCGATAAAGAACATAGCAACAGCAAATAAGATCGATACCCAGATAAAGTTGATCACATCCATACCAATGCCTGCTTTAATCGCCATTGGTGTACGCGTTAAGAACTCAATGTTACCGAATGAATGCACACGTAAGTCCACAATATCTGCCATAGCGAAAGCACAACCTTGTACTAAAGCATAAACAATATAAAGCGGTAATGCGACAAACATAAACATGTATTCGATTGGCTCTGTTACCCCTGTTAAGAACACCGCAAGTGCTGATGAAAGGAAAATACCTTTATAGAGTTTTTTCTTGTCTTCATCTACGTTGATATACATAGCAAGCGTCAAGCCCATTAAGATACCGCTTGAACCAATCATTTGCCCTACTTTGAATCGAGCAGGCGTTACGGTTGAAAGTAACTCGTTATATTGGGTTACGTTACCCGCATCTTTAAGGTTAATTAAGTCAGAAATCCATGCAAGCCATAGTGGGTCTTGACCAAATACTTGTTTACCTTGTTGCGCACCAGTTAAGAATTCATAAGTACCCCCTAATGACGTATAGTTCATTGGGATAGTCAACATGTGGTGTAAACCAAACGGAAGTAATAGACGCTCTAAGGTACCATAAATAAATGGTGCTAAAATTGGCGCTGAGTTTTGTGAGTTCGCAATCCATTGACCGAAATGGTTAATTCCAGTTTGAACTAAAGGCCAGAATAGCGATAAAACGATAGCGACTAATACAGAACGATAAATGACAACGAAAGGAACAAAACGTTTACCATTAAAGAAGGTGAGTACTTCAGGTAATTTACGGAAATTGTAGTAACTATTGAAGGTTGTCGCCCCAACAAAACCAGCGATAATGCCGACGAATACACCCATGTTTAATGCAGGCTGTCCTAGAATATTCACAAAGTAATGTGCAACGGGAATTTCTCCTGCAAATACGGTACTTACGTGAGCATTAGGATCGGCTAGCATTTCAATTTTCACACCGAAGAAGTGACCCGTGATTAAGTTAATTAAAATGAAAGCAAGACCGGCTGCGAATGCCCCACCCGCACGCTCATTTGCCCAGCTACCACCAATCGCTAACGCAAATAATAAATGAAGATTACCGATAATCCCCCAACCAATTTGAGCGATAATGTTTCCGACACGCGCTAGCCATTCTGCGTCACTAATCAAAGGCAGTGAGTTACCAATACTCACCATTAAACCCGCTGCTGGCATCACGGCAATCACAACCATTAGGCATTTACCGAATTTTTGCCAAAACTCAAAACTAAGTAGTTTTTTCATATCAATCCTCCTACAAGATGAGATCTACTTCTACGCCAAAATGGTCGGAAACAATCGGTTTATTTTTTCCATTAAAAATAACCTGACTGGATAAAACCCTTTTTGCTTGGTTTAAAAAAATATAATCTAATCGCTTTTCTTGACTATGGCCTTTCCAGCCGTCAATCGCTTTCTCTACAGTGATGCCGCTATCCTTCTGTTCTGCCATTTCAAAGGTATCGAATAAGCCTAAGGATTTAATTTGTTGGTAAGCTTGTTGATCACTTATTGCATCGGTATTGAAATCGCCCATCAAGATTTTCAGATTCGCACTTTGACTCCGCTCTACAATATAACGAACATTATCGAGTTGGTTTTCCCCATCACAATTTGGCAAATTGATGTGGCAAGAATAACATTCAATTAACTGACCTTGATATTCTACCGTCAAGCCAATGATTTTACGTGAAAGAATCGAGTCAAGACGTTGATGGTGACTACAATAAAACGCATCAACATCATAAACAGGCAAACGGGTTAAAAACGCAATACCTTCATCATATTTATCGTAACCAATATGCGAATTGCTCCAAAAAAGCGAATATTTTTGTGCAACGCGTTGATTGATTTTATTCAACAGAATGACGCCATAGTTATCTTGCTTTAATGTCGGTGAAATAGCAGGAGCCGACATCAATTGATTAACCTCTTGTAAGGCGATAATGTCATAGCCCTTTTCCACAATAGTCTCAGCAAGAATCTCTATTTTTTCCGCTTGGTTAGCTTCTAACCAAGCGTGTACATTCAGGGTAAGTAGTTTCATTGCTTCCCCTTATCCCTCACAATGCCAGATGTCTGCATTATATTGAGCAATAGTACGATCTGATGAGAAAAAGCCCGCTTTTGCGATATTGTGAACTACTTTCTCATTCCAACTATCTTGATCTTCATAATCAGCTAAGATTTGTTCTTTCGCTTCGACATAAGCATTAAAGTCAATTAACGTCATAAACCAGTCTTTATTTAATAACTCGTTATAAAGACGTTCTAAACGTGTTTTATTCCCTAATTTCACCACGGCAGGATTTAGAATAAAATCAACCGCTCTTTTAATATCTTTGTCGTTTTCATAATACTCTTTTGAAACATAACCCGCTGTTTCATAAAGTTTAATAATGCTTTCTGAGTCTTTACCAAATGTATAGATATTTTCAGCGCCTGCGAATTCTGCAATTTCAACATTAGCCCCATCCATTGTGCCTAACGTTAATGCGCCATTCAGCATAAATTTCATATTTCCTGTACCGGAAGCTTCTTTAGAGGCAAGTGAAATTTGTTCTGAAATATCGGTTGCAGGAATCAATTTTTCCGCTACACTCACATTATAGTTTTCCACCAAATGCACGTTTAAATACTTGTTCACTTCAGGATCATTATTGATTAACTCAGATAAACAAAGAATTAAGTGAATAATATCCTGTGCAATAATATAAGCAGGTGCAGCTTTTCCACCAAAAATCACCGTAATTTTACGTTTTGGTAATTTCCCTGCTTTAATTTCCAAGTATTTATGAATCACGTAAAGCGCATTCATTTGTTGGCGTTTATATTCATGGAAACGCTTAATTTGCGTATCAATGATTGAATTTTCATCTAAATCAATACCTTTATTTTCTTTAAGGTACGCTTTTAATGCTAATTTGTTTTCAAACTTAATTTTCGCTAATTGTTGATGAACCTTTTTATCATCTTTAAAGGCTAACAATTTTTCTAATTTGGTTGCATCATGCAAATACTCATCACCAATCAATTCTTTAATGTAAGCCGCTAATGGTTGGTTAGAAAACTCTAACCAACGGCGGAAGGTAATGCCGTTTGTCTTATTATTGAATTTTTCAGGATATAACGCATAGAACGCTTTAAGCTCTGAATTTTTCAAAATCTCCGTATGTAATGCCGCCACACCATTCACAGAATTTGAAAAGTGGATGTCCATGTGCGCCATATGCACACGTTTTTGTTTATCAATAATTTGTACGGCAGGATCTTTATACTCGGCACGCACTAATTTATCTAATTTTTTAATGATCACCACTAAATGCGGCACCACTTCATCTAAATAAGCGAGTGGCCATTTCTCTAATGCTTCAGCCAAAATCGTATGGTTGGTATAGCCTACCATATTACGTACAATTTCAACGGCTTCAGCAAACTTAATTTTATGTTTTTCTGTTAATAAGCGAATTAATTCAGGAATCACCATTGAAGGGTGAGTATCATTGATCTGAACATACGCATAATCGGCTAAATCATGTAAATTACTGCCACGTGCAATCGCTTCATCAATTAATAATTGTGCAGCATTTGATACCATAAAGTATTGTTGATAAATACGCAGTAATTCCCCATTTTTATCTGAATCATCTGGATAAAGGAACAATGTTAGATTTTCTTCAATCGCAGTTTTATCAAACTCAATACCTTTTTTAATCAGTTTAGGATTCACTGATTGAATATCAAATAAATTGAGATAGTTTTTCGTGTCTTTCTTATAACCTAGAATATCAATACGATCTAGTTTAGAGGTTAACGTAAATTTCTTAAATGGCACCTCATAGCTAATATCTGTTGGAATTAACCAAGAGTTATCTTCAATCCAATCATTAGGTTCAGCGTGTTGTTCATTCTTTTTAAAGACCTGTTTGAACAAACCATAATGATAATTTAAACCTACCCCTTCAGCATTTAAACCAAGGGTAGACATTGAATCAATAAAACAAGAAGCCAAACGACCTAACCCACCATTTCCTAAAGACGGTTCTGGCTCAATATCTTCAATATGGCTTAATGATTTACCCGCACTTTCTAATTCCGTTTTGATGTCTTGATACACACCAAGGTTAATCAGGTTATTAGAAAGTAATTTACCAATTAAGAATTCTGCAGAAATATAATAAACCTTACGTTTACCTGTGTTTTTAGGTTTATCTGCTGAGAGTGTTTTTACGTAATTTAATAATTGAATATAAGTTTCTTTATCGCTTAATTGTTCAAGCGATTTATTCGTTTTGTTTTTTACAAATGTACTAAATTTAATCATAGGGATTTCCTGATTAGCACGTTGATATAACGTAGTCATTTTAGCTAAAAAGTCTTTTTTATCTTGCGTTAAATCAGATTTCTGCATTCTCCATTGCCAGTTTCCACCAATTGTTGAAGGAATGTTCATTCTTGAACTTGCAGGTAAATCTAAAACATCTTGCATTGTTGCAATCGCAGTATTGCTAACCGTCGCAAAAAGCTGACGAATCATTGCTTGGCAAATCGACTCATCATTATGACGGTGCGTATAATCATTGATATATTGCTGCTGTTGGGCGGTAAGACCGTTATACCAACCATTGGTCACATCATTATCATGTGTGCCGGTATAAACAATGGAGTGCGGAATGCAATAGTGCGGGCTATCTAAGCTTTTTCCACTAACATCCTCAAAGCCAAATTGCAGAATCTTCATGCCTGGGTAATTACAATCTGCAAGCAGTTTTCTGGCTTTATCATCAATATTACCTAAATCTTCGGCAATAATCGGTAAATCACCTAGTTGCTCTTTAACGGCTTTAAATAAGTCATAACCAGGGCCTGGCTGCCAGCTACCATCTTTAGCAACCTCTGCTTTTCCGTCTACTTGCCAATAATCAGAGAAACCTTTGAAATGATCGATGCGAAGTACATCATAAATCTTGAAGCTTTCTTCAATTCGGTGAATCCACCAAGTATAGCCTTGTTTTTTATGTTCTTTCCAATCGTAAAGCGGGTTGCCCCAAAGCTGCCCCGTTGCACTGAATTGATCGGCTGGAACCCCCGCAACAAAAAGTGGATTGCGTTCTTTATCTAATTGGAAGAGTTCTGGTTTTGCCCAAACTTCTACACTATCTGCCGCCACATAAATCGGCATATCACCGATAATCTGAATGCCTTTTTGATTTGCGTAATTTTTTAATTCAGTCCATTGTTTGAAGAAGAAATATTGCGTTACTTTAAAGTACTGAATTTGCTCCGCCAACATGCTGCGATATTTTTCCAATGCACTTGGATCACGAGCCACAGCTTTTTTATCATCCCATTTTTGTAATGCTTGATTACCGAAATGTTCTTTAATTGCCATAAATTCAGCAAAATCGTCTAACCACAAGCGGTTGTTTTTTTCAAAATTTTGGAAATCCGCTTGGAATGCTTGATTTGCTAAAAAATTTTTCACGGCTGTTTCTAAAATCGGACGGCGCGCATAGAAGACGCGTTCATAATCCACATTAGTTGGATCATCACCAAAATTAACCGATGCATAATCCGCTTCTTTCAACAAACCCATTTGAGTTAATAAGTCAAAATCAATAAGGTGAGTATTACCTGCAATTGCAGAGAAAGATTGATAAGGAGAATCCCCATAACTGGTGGTGGTAAGTGGAAGAATTTGCCAATAAGTTTGTTTAGTTTCAACTAAAAAATCGACAAAATCATAAGCCGATTGCCCAAAGCTACCAATCCCGAATGCATTTGGTAGCGAGGTAATGTGCATAAGAACACCACTTGAACGAGTAAGCATAATATTTCCTCTAGGAAGTTATCATTTTGGCTCATTCTAACCTAAACGTATTTTTATGCAACAACTTATACGTAAAAGTTACTAACTTTTTCGTAAAAGAGTGACTTTTATCACATTTTATACGTATAACATTTATGATTTTATGATATGCTATGGCTATACCTATGGAACGAACGGTTGATAAAAGGATTAAAAATGAGCAAGTACAAGCGGGTCTATAATGAGATAAAGACCCAAATTAACAATGGTAATTTAGCGCCATTGCAAGAACTCCCGAGTGAAAATGAACTCATGCAAACCTATGGTTTTTCCAAGGATACTATTCGAAAAGCGCTTTCCTTACTTGAAATTGATGGCTATATTCAAAAGCAACAAGGCCGAAATTCGATTGTTTTAGAACATGATTTATCTAAACCACAAATGCTTTCTGAAATTAAAACCGTTAGCGAATTAAATAGTGCCTCAACACACCAAGTAAAAACCACATTAACCAGCTTGTATATTGTGCAAGGTGAAGAAGAACTGATGCATATTTTTAATGTCGATGATCAGATCGATTTCTACCGTATTGCTCGTCTCCGTGAAATTGATGGTGAAGCCGTTGAATACGAGGTTTCTTATTTTGATCGCCGCATCGTGCCGTTTATTAGCCGAGAAATCGCTGAGCACTCTATTTATCACTATTTGGAAAACGAATTAAAATTAAAAATTAGCCACTCACAACGAAAAATTGTCTTTCGCTATGCAAACGAAGAAGAAAAAAATGCGATCAATCTTGGTGAGTATGAGATGGTTGTGAATGTGACGAGTACCACTTATTTGGCTGATGGGAGACCATTTCAATATGGGAGTATTAGCTACCGACCAGATAAAATTGCGTTTACTTCAACCGCAAAACGAAATGTCTAGTTTTTTGTAAATGATAAGTTGTGATTAAAAATTCATAAAAAAGTGATCTGCCCCCCAAAAGTTGGACAGGTTAGTTAACTTAAATATTGAGCTCGGTA
>ERZ773213.1575-NODE-1575-length-11764-cov-8.935349_pt1 | contig 11764 bp, 7 predicted proteins | sample MGYA00580996_ERZ773213 | MGnify/ENA primary metagenome ERZ773213 (study PRJEB29015, sample SAMEA2738152) | human oral metagenome | biome: human oral; feature: human-associated habitat; material: saliva | place: China | collected 2197 ...
GAGCGCATCATGCGCTCGGCCCCAACTCATGGTGTCGTCGGGTCCTGGACCGGGGTGCGACCCGGACCAGGACCCGAGGCGGCTACTCGACGCTCCGGGCCTCCGCGGCCTGCGCTCTGGCCACGCGCTGCGTGTCGTCGAGGTTCTCGCGCACGATCCGTCGCAGTGCGGCCGGGGCCTGGGCGTGGGACTCCAACCATCCCGTCAGGGCGGCGGCCGGGTCGTCAGCGCCCTCCAGGCCCACCGTGGCACAGGACCACAGGCCCGTCAGCAGGTTCTCGGCCATGTGGAAGGTGCGCGAGGACCACACGGAGTCGATGGCCTCCACATACGCCCCCACGAAGGGAACCAGCAGCTCGGGGTGGCGCTCGACATTGGTCAGGCCCCGCAGGACGCGCACCTGGGTCTCATTGGGCATGGAGGCGTCGTCGACAAGGGTCCGCCAGGTGGCCTGCTTCGTCTCTGGGGTCGGAATCGATGCCCGGGCCTCGGCGGCGCGCTCACGTCCCGTGGTCGTGCGGTCCCGGGTCTCCTCGGTGCGGATCTGCTCCTCCCCGCTGCGGCCGGCGGCCACCAGGCCGATCAGCAGGTCCCAGCGCAGGTCCTGGTCGACGTCGAGACCGTCCAGAGCCTGGCTCCCCTCCACAAGCCCGGCGACGACGTCGAGCTGCTCATCGGTGACGGCGTGAGCGGCCAGGGCCCGGACCAGCTGGAGCTGCTTGTCGCTGCCGGGCTGGGCCGCCCGCGCCAGCCCCAGCAGCCGGTCGGCGGTGCCCGGGGCGAGGTCGCGGCGTACGGCCGGGGGCAGGAAACCGGACAGGCAGGTGGTGATACGTCCCAGCAGTCCCTGGATGACCGAGGAATGCTCCTCCACGCACAGCGCCCGCAGGGCAGCGTCGAGGAAACGGGAGGCGGCGAGCTCGCCGTCGCGCGCCATGTCCCAGGCCGAGGCCAGGACGATCGAGCGCGGCAGGGAGTCGGTGAAGGCCTCGATGTGCTCGAGGCCGAAGGACAGTGAGTCCTCATCGAGGCGGACCTTGGCGTAGGTGAGGTCGTCGTCGTTGAGGACGAGGACATCCGCCCGCTTGGTGCCGACCAGCTCGGGAACCTCGGTCAGCTCCCCGTCGACGTCGAGCTCGATACGGTTGGTGCGCTCCAGGCGTGCCTCGGCTCCCTGGCCGGTCAGGGTGTAGCAGCCGATCGCCACCCGGTGCGGGCGCAGCGAGGCCGGAGAGTCGGCGGGGATCTCCTGGCGGACGGCCGCATGAGTGATGAGGCCGTCGGCGTCGGTGACCAGCTGCGTGCGCAGGGTCGTCACACCGGCCTCCTGGAGCCACAGGCGGGTCCAGGTACTCAGGTCGCGTCCCGAGACCGCCTCCAGCTCGCGGAGCAGGTCGCTCAGCTCGGCGTTGGCGTAGGCGTGCGCCGCCAGGTAGCGCTGGATGCCGGCGAAGAAGTTGTCACGGCCCACGTATCCCACGAGCGCGGCCAGGACCGAGGCCCCCTTGGCGTAGGTGATTCCGTCGAAGTTGACCTCGACGTCGTGCAGGTCGTGGATCTCCGCGGCCACGGGGTGGGTGGAGGACAGCTGGTCCTGGTTGTAGGCCCACCCCTTCTCCAGGGTCTGGAAGGTCGTCCAGGCCTGGTTCCAGCGGGTGATCTCGGCGGTGGCCAGGGTGGAGGTGTACTCGGCGAAGGACTCGTTGAGCCACAGGTCGTTCCACCAGGTCATGGTGACCATGTCCCCGAACCACATATGGGCCAGCTCGTGCAGGATCGTCACGGCTCGCCGCTCCACGCGGGCCTCGACGGGCCTGGAGCGGAAGATGTAGTCGTCGCGGTGGGTGACGCAGCCGGCGTTCTCCATCGCTCCGGCGTTGAACTCGGGAACGAAGATCTGGTCGTATTTCGTGAAGGCGTAGGGGGTGGCGAACAGGTCCTCGTAGTAGGCGAAGCCCCGCTTGGTCAGGTCCAGGATCTCCTCTGAGTCCATGTGCTCGACCAGGCTCTTTCGGCAGTAGACCCCCAGGGGCACGATGCGTCCGTCTCCGGCGACGTACTCGTCGGTCGCACCGACATAGGGCCCGGCGACGATGGCCGTGACGTAGGAGCTCATGGGCTCGGTGGGGTCGAAGGCGAAGGTGTGGGCATCCCCTGAGCCGTCGGAGGCCTTGGTGGGAGTCGGTTCAGGAGTGGGGGAGTTGGACAGCACCGTCCAGCGCGACGGCGCGGTGACGGTGAAGGTGAAGGAGGCCTTGAGATCGGGCTGCTCGAAGACGGCGAACACCCGCCGGGAGTCGGGGACCTCGAACTGGCTGTAGAGATAGGTCTCGCCATCGGCCGGGTCGGTGAAGCGGTGCAGCCCCTCTCCGGTGTGCATGTAGGCGCAGTCGGCGACGACGACCAGCTCATTGTCCGCGGCCAGATCCTTCAGCGCGATACGTGAGTCCGCATAGACCTCGGCGGGGTCAAGAGCGGTGCCGTTGAGCGTGATGGAGCGGACCGTCGGTGCGACGAGGTCGATGAAGGTGGAGGAACCCGGGGTGGCCGTGAACCGCGCCGTGGTGGTGGAGCCGAAGACCGTCTCGCCGCGCGTGAGATCGAGGACGACGTCATAGCTCTGGGTCCGTACGGTTGCGCTGCGCTCGGCGGCCTCAAGACGAGTCAGGTTCTGACCGGGCATAAGAACTCCTGTCTGAGAGGGATGCGCGGCCCATGGGGGCGCGCCGGGCGATTGTCTCACCTTCTGATCGACACCGGCAGTGCCTGAGGTACGGCACGACGCTGCCGGGGGACGACACGTGGCGTGTCGTCCCCCGGCAGCGACGCTGTTCCCATGGAAGCGGGAACGTCAGCGGATCAGGTCAGATGCGGCTCAGGCCTTGTTGCGGCGACGCAGCACCAGGGCGGCGCCTCCAGCCACGACCAGGAACGCGGCGATTCCGCCGAAGAGCAGGCCGTTGGCACCGGTACGGGCCAGGGAGCTGTCGCTGTCCTTGGTGGTCTCACCGCCGGCCCGGTTCTCCGAGGAGGAGTCCTTGGCGTTCGAGCTCAGGTTGTTGCCCTTGTCGGCCCCAGCCTTGTTCTCGCCAGCCTTGGCCTGCTTGTCTCCACCGGCCTGCTTGTCGCTGCCGGCATTGGCGTTGCTGTTGCTTCCGCCGTTGTTGCCGCCACCGTTGTTCTCGGTGGTCTTCTTCTCGCTGGCCTTCTGCTCGGTGGTCTTGTCGCCGCCGGCCTGCTTGTTGCCGCCACCGTTGTTCTCAGAAGCCGAGCGCTCAGTGGTGTTCTGCTCAGTGGTCTTCTGTTCAGTGCTCTGACGCTCGGATGTCGAGCGCTCAGTGGTGTTCTGCTCCGAGTTCTGACGCTCGGAGGTGGAACGCTCGGTGGTCTTCTGCTCCGTGGTCTTGTCGCCACCGCCGTTGTTCTCGGTGGTCTTCTGCTCCGTGGTCTTGTCGCCGCCACCGTTGTTCTCGGTGGTCTTCTGCTCCGTGGTCTTGTCGCCACCGCCGTTGTTCTCGGCGGTCCTCTGCTCGGAGGTCTCGGTCTCGGTGGTGGTGGAGCGCTCGGAGCTCGCGATGGTGAAGGTGTGCTGGGAGACCGTGGTGACGGTCTGGCTGGTGGCCGTCTCGCTGTGGTGAGAGCCGGTCAGCACCAGGACGTACTCCCCGTCGGGGGCGTCAGTGGGAGCGGGCAGGTTGCCCGTGAGGTTGCCGTTGGCGTCAACCGTCAGCTCACCAAGGGTGTAGCTGACGCTGGAGTCGCTCTTGCTCCTGAGGAGGACCGTGACCTTCTCGCTGGCGTAGAAGCCCTGGGCGTGGAAGGTGAAGGTCTGGGACTGGCTCTCCGTGCGGGCGGAGACCTCGTAGGAGCCGGAGATACGCGTGTCGTCGAAGTAGATCTGCGTCTGCTGCTGCTTGGTGACCTGGGTCATCTCGGTCTTGTCGCCGTAGGTCATGCAGCCGGCGCCAATGGTCCACCCGTCAGTGGTGGTGGCGGTGGTTGTGCCGATGGACTTGATGAGCGCCGCCAGGTCGAGGTCGGAGGTCCAGCTGCCGTCCGCAGCCGCCTCGGTCTTGACGACGTCGGAAACGGAGCCGTCAGGTGCGTACAGCGCGATGCCGACGGTGGCCTGCTTCCCGGTGCAGCCGGTTCCCGAGATGGTGAAGGACGTGTTGGTGCTGGAGGAGGCGAAGGTCTTCTCCTGAGTGATCTTGAAGCTGCTGCCAGCGGCGGTCTTGCCGGGGGCCGGAGTGGCCTCGCCGGTCTTGCTGGGAGCCGGGCTGGGCTGAGCAGGTTTGCCGGGGGGCGTGGTGGCCTCGGCGGTGCTGCTGGGGGTGCTCGAGCTGTTGCTGTTGGAGCTGTTGGCGAGAACGGGGGAGGCAATGAGCGAGGCTCCGGTCATTGCGGCCACCGCGCTGGCTGCGGCCAAGGGGCGTCCAAGACGCATGTGTCCTCCTAGGTCTGACGGGGGAACGATGGTTGCCGGCGATCCGATTCTTCGTCGACTCGTTATCTACCGTAACGATGAATAGGGCGAGGACGTGGGTCTCTGAGGTGATACCAGCCACATGTGGGAGTGCTCTCGCTCACGTGAAAATGTGGGGTGGTCGTGTCGGAAGGGCGACGAAAGGCTGATGTGGCGGGAAACCCTCGGGGTCTCTCCGGTGAGTGACTAAGTGCCCGCTGGCCGACAGGTTTTGGGCGTGTACCCGTAGCCGGCAAGCAGATCACGCGACTCCTGGTTGGGGGAGACGATGATCGACTCATCCCGAGGCCCCGTCGGAAGGTCGATGACCGTCGTGGCTCCGGCCCGTCCGGATTTGGAGGCGCTGCGTCCCAGTGAGACCAGGTCTGCGAGCCCGGTACCTGAGTCCAGGGTGATGTTCCCGGCCACGGTGTGCGCCAGCTGATGGAGCGAGATGGGGTTACTGGCCCTCTGCCCGATGGCGGACAGTACGGCCTGCATGACGGTGGCCGTGGACTGGCTGCGGCGTTGGGCGCCGTCGGCCTGGCTCATGGCCACCCAGCTGCCGTCGCGCAGGATCTCCGGGTGCCGTGAGCGGACAAGGGCCAGGGCGTCGATCCCGCTGAGCCGGTGGCGGCCTGCGGAGGTGAGGTTCAGGCCGGTGTAGGCGTCTCGAACGGGCTCAGGGATGTCCACCTCAACGCCTCCCAGGGAGTCGATGATGGTGGCGAACTGAGCCATGTCGATGGTCACCAGATGCGTGGTGGGGATTCCCAGGCCGGTGCACAGGGCGTTGACCGTGTTCTGCGGTCCCGGGACGTAGGTGGTGGCCAGGCGGTCCAGCTCCATGCCCTTGCTGTTGACGGTCAGGTCCCGGGGCAGGTTGATGACGGTGAGTCCGTCCTGGGATGGGCGTACCAGGGCGATGACGTCGGCGCGGGAGCCCTCCACCTCCTGAGTGGTTCCGTAGCGGCTCTGGTCTCCCGGCACGGTGGCGCGCGAGTCGGTTCCCAGGATCAGCCAGGTCTCGCCGGCCGTCGGGGAGGAGGTGGAGGGCATGGCGATATCGACGCGTGCGGGGCGATGAACCAGGACAGCCACATCCGCCCCCAGCGCCAGGGCGGTCGTCATGACCGCAGCGCTCAGGCCGACGACGATCGTGCGTCGCCTCGACCAGCGCCTGATGCCTGTGCCACCCCGATCTCGACGGCCTCGCAGAGGCTGGTGGAAGGAGGTGTTGGCGGGGTCCCCGGTGGCGTCCGAGGCCTCCGAGGGGGCTGCGCTGTGCTCGTCGTGGGAGGTGGTGTCCATGGTCTCAGTGTCCGCTTCGGGGCAGTGCTGTGCCGTCAGGCGGGGACGCGCGCGCCGTGTGGCGGTGACGGGATGGAACGAGACCGCCGGGGAGACAGCACGTGCAGTGCTGTCTCCCCGGCGGGAAGGTGTTCCCAGTCAGACTGGGAGGAGGCGATCAGGCCTTACGACGACGCACGACGAGGGCACCGCCACCGATGGCCACGAGGGCCGCGGCAATGCCGCCGAAGAGCAGGCCGTTGGCACCGGTCTGGGCCAGGGGCTTGCCCGAGGTGGAGGCCGCAGGGGTGGCCTCGGTGCTGGCCGGGACGTTCACGCTGCCGTTGGTGGCGGGAGCGGTCGGGCTGGCGGTGGCGCCACCGTTGTCGGTGATGCCGTTGTCACCGTTCTCCACGAGGTCGAGAGAGCCGTTCTTGGCGACGACGGTCTTGTTGGAGCTGCCGCCCTCGCCGTAGCGGTCGCCCTCGATGGTCAGCGTGTACTCGCCGTCATCCACGTTCGAGGGGGCCGGAAGCTCGCCCGTGACGTTGCCGTTGTCGTCAGCCGTCAGCGTGCCGACGGGGTAGGTCTTGGAGGAGTCGGTCTTGCTGACCAGGGTGAGGGTGACCTTCTCCTTGGGGGAGAAGCCCTTGACGTCCACCGTGATCTTCTGAGCGCCGTTCTCGTCGGTGGTGATCTTGTAGGTGCCGTCCACGTCGGTGTCGTCGAAGGCGATGCCCTGCTGGTCCTGGCCCTTCTCCTCGCCGTAGGAGACGCAACCGGCCACGAGGGACCAGCCGTCGTCCGAGCCGTCCGTCTTGGCCTCAGCGCCAGTGGACTTGACCAGCTCGGGGATGTTCAGCGTGGTGGACCAGTTGCCCTCGGCGTCGGGGGTGGCCTTCACGATGGTGGACATCTCGCCCTTCGAGGTGTGGAGGGCGATGCCGACAGCCGCGTCCTTGCCGGTGCAGCCGGTGCCCGACACCGAGAAGGCGGTGTCCGAGGGGTTGACGATGACCTGCTGGTCCTCGGCGAACTTGAAGGCGAGGGAGTCGCCGGCCAGGGCGGGGGAGGCGGCAAGGGAGGCGCCGATGGCGGCGGCCATCACGCTCGCGGCGGCCAGGGGGCGTCCGAGACGCATGAGTACTCCTAGATATAGGGGGATAGGTGGCAACCGGTGAGTCGGGGTGTCACCGCGTTGTCCCCACCCTAGCGTTCCTCAGGGCGAGGTTCTACGGTTTTTTGTGAATGAGGTATCGACCTCAGTTGGGAGTAGTTGTGGATTCTTCTAAGTAGGGCAACGAGTTTCGGACCCTGGGGCTTGAATCCGAGCGACCGGGCCGTTTACCAAATAGAGACCCGCTCGTTTGGTGGCAACCATAAGGCGTCGTCGGAATCCACCGCGAAGGCCTTGTAGAAGGCATCCACATTGCGCACGATTCCGTTACAACGGAACTCCGCCGGCGAGTGCGGATCGACTGTCAGAAGGAGCTCGGCGTAGTCCGGACGGCTCTTGGAGCGCCAGATCCGTGCCCAGGAGTAGAAGAAGCGCTGCAGGCCGGTGAGCCCGTCGATGACAGGAGCCTCATCCACTGAGGGGATGCCGGCGTCGGCCAGGGCCAGGGAGTAGGCCTTGAGGGCGATGCCCAGGCCACCCAGGTCACCAATGTTCTCCCCGATGGTCAAAGCGCCGTTGACGTGCGGGATCTCCTCCTGCGCCGTGCCCGCGTCCCGGTGCTTGGCGACGACGACCTCGGGCGTGTAGGCGTCGTACTGGCTGATGAGCGCGCTCGTGCGCTCGGTGAAGGCCTCCCGGTCCTCCTGGGTCCACCAGTCGCTGACCTTTCCGGTGCCGTCGAAGGTCGAGCCCTGGTCATCGAAGCCGTGGCCGATCTCGTGACCGATGACAGCACCGATCCCCGCGTAGTTCACAGCGTCGTCGGCCTGCGGGTCGAAGAAGGGAGGCTGAAGGATCGCCGCGGGGAAGACGATCTCATTCATGGTGGGGTTGTAGTAGGCGTTGACCGTCTGAGGGGTCATGTGCCACTCGTCGCGGTCCACCGGCTTGGTCAGCTTGTTCAGCGAGTAGGCCATGTCGGCCCGCTCCACGCTGCGCACCGAGGCCAGGACGTCCCCGGGGACGACCTCGACGGCGGAGTAGTCGCGCCAGCGCACCGGGTAGCCGATCTTCGGGGTGAACAGCGCCAGCTTCTCCAGGGCCCGCTCCCGCGTGGCTGGACTCATCCACTCCAGCGAGGAGATGGACTGGTGGTAGGCCTCGATGAGCCTGCCCACCAGGGCCTCCATCGCCGACTTGTGCGACGGCGGGAAGTGGCGCTCCACGTAGATCTCGCCCAGTGCCTCGCCCAGGCAGGACTCCACCAGGGCGACGCCGCGCTTCCAACGGGCCCTCAGCTCGTCGGTTCCCTGGAGCGTACGGCCGTAGAAGTCGAAGTTCTCCTCCACGAAGGCGCCTGAGAGCAGGGTCGCCCGTCCGTGAACGACGTGCCATGCCGCCCAGGCCTTGAGGTCTTCCAGGTCGGTTTCCTGCCAGATGCTGGCCGCGTGGGGCAGATAATCGGGCTGAGTGACGATGGCCTCATCGAGGAAGGTGGTCTGCTCGATTCCGGCGGATCGGGCCGCCGACCGAATCCCCTCGCGCCATTCCCTCCAGGGCAGGGTCGGCGCCGAGTCCACGATCTCCTGCCAGGACATCGGGTTGTTCATCTTCTCCACGTCGCGGCAGGCGACCCGGTCCCAGTGGCCCTTGGCCAGATCGGTCTCCACGGCCATGACCCGCTCGGCGAGGTCCTCATCGGAGGTGCCGAAGGTGTCCGCGAGGTCCGCCAGCTGAAGCATTCTGGCCACGTGCGCCACGTAGGCCTGGCGCAGCGGCGCCTGAGCCTCCTCGCGGTAGTAGGACTCATCCGGCAGGCCCAACCCCGATTGGCCGATCCAGCTCGTATAGCGCTCCGGATCGTTGATGTCGACCTCGACGTCGGCGCCGACGACGCCCATGAACCCGATCGGCGTCATTTCGCCGAGCACCCGGGCCAGCTCCTCCTTGGAGGCGGCGGCCAGCAACGGCGCCAGCTCACCGGCCAGCGGCTCGGCTCCGAGCGCCTCGAGGTGCTCCTCGTCCATGAAGGCCGCGTAGAGGGCGCCGACACGGCCCCGGTTTGTGGCCAGCGCCTGGGAGGCCTCCTCGGGGGAGGCGGCGGAGAAGCCGTCGGCGAGCTCCTCGACGATCCGCCGGCAGGCCGCCTCGGCCTCGTCCCGCAGCACGGTGAAGGCACCGCTGCCGGGACGGTCCGCGGGGATCTCGGCCGTGGCCAGCCATCCGCCGTTGACGAAGCGGAACAGGTCGTCCTGGGGGCGGATGAAGGAGTCGGTGGCGGCCGTCTCCAGGACGCCGGCCAGAACCTCGCCGGCGGGGCCATCCGGCTGTCCGGTGGACGGGGATGATGAGTCGGAGGAGGGGGAGGGGCCGGTCTGGATCGGAGAGGCGTCAGTCATAACCGACACGCTAACCCGGCCCGGTCTTTTCCGGCGTCTTGACGACGCTCATGCCCTCATGGTGCGTACCGCTGTTCGCGTGAGGCACAATTCAGCCTATGCGCATCCACATCGCCTCCGACCACGCCGGCTTCGACCTCAAGAGCGCCGTGATCGGGCATCTGCGGGAGGCGGGCCATGACGTCATCGACCATGGAGCCCACTCTTACGACCCAGATGACGACTACCCCGCCTTCTGCCTGGCCTGCGGAGAGGCCGTGGTGGCCGACGCCGGAAGTCTCGGCATCGTCCTTGGCGGAAGCGGCAACGGGGAGCAGATCGCCGCCAACAAGGTCGACGGGGTGCGCGCCGCTCTGGCCTGGTCGATCGAGACCGCCCAGCTGGCCCGCCAGCACAATAACGCCAACGTCGTCGCCCTGGGCGGACGTATGCACGACCTGTCAGCGGGACTGGCGATCATCGACGCCTTCCTCGCCGAGCCCTTCAGCGGCGATGAGCGCCACGTGCGTCGTATCGCGCAGCTCGCCGACTATGAGTTGCGCACCCACGACGGAGCCGCCCCCGCCGGAGGCCCCTCCGGCGCTCCCACCATCACCCCCGCCGGGGCCTGATCGGGGCGCCGCATGCCGGAGGGCCACACCATCCACCGGCTCGCCGCTGCCCTGAACGAGCTCTACGGCGGACAGAACCTGCACGCCTCCTCCCCGCAGGGACGCTTCGCCGACGGGGCGAGCCACCTGGACGGCCAGGTGCTCCTGGGCGGTCAGGCCCACGGAAAGCATCTCTTCCTCCCGTTCGGGCCCCGCCCCGACATGCCCCTCGACGACGCCTCCGTCACCTGGCTGCGAATTCACCTCGGCCTGTACGGCTCGTGGACCTTCGACGGCGACCGCGAGTTCACTGCGCCCCATGCCATCGGCGCACCCCGTAGGCGCGTGGGCGAACGCGGCGAGCACCCCCTCAAGGGAGGGGGAGGCTCAGCCCTGGCCGGACTCAAGGGCGGATCCGTTGGCGTCGATCCTGGTGAGGACACCGAGGGAACGGGCGCCGACAGTCGCGGCTGCCCGACTCCCGAAGACTGGGAGCCGCCCGAGCCGCGTGGCGCGGTGCGGTTGCGGCTCCTCGGGCGCCACGGTGTGGCCGACCTGACGGGGCCAGCGGCCTGCGAGCTGCTGGATGCCGAGGGCGTGGCCGCCGTGCGCCGCAGGCTCGGGCCGGACCCGCTGCGCCCCGACGCCGATGTGGAGGTTTTCGTGGCCAAGGCGCGCTCGCGGCGCAAGAGCATCGGCGAGCTCCTCATGGACCAGGCCGTCATTTCCGGTGCCGGCAACATCTACCGGGCCGAGACGCTCTTCCGGGTGGGGATCTCACCCTTCCGAGCCGGCAACCGCATCAGCGAGGAGCGACTGCGGGCCATCTGGGAGGACCTGCGCCCCCTCATGGAATACGGTGTGGCCACCGGGTTCATCACCACCGTCGACCTCGACGATGTTCCCGACCCCCTGCCGCCGGACGACCTCGAAGCCGGACGGTGGTACGTATACCACCGCGCCGGGCGGCCCTGTCTGCGTTGCGGAACCCCGGTGGCGGAGCGGGAGATGGCAGCCCGCCGCCTCTTCTGGTGCCCCTCCTGCCAGGCCCGCTGAGATTCGGGCAGTCCGTTTCCAGGACGCCCGGATACCAATATGGTCGCCGGACACAAGTATGGGGGGCCTAGGGTTGCGGCATGTCGAACGCCTCGCCCCTCCTGCGCTCCTCGAACTGGTCCTCCTCGACCACTGGGCTGCTGATCCGGCACCACCACCTGAGCGTGCCCTTGGACCGCAGCGGCCAGGGGGACCTCGCCCCCGATGGCTCGGTCTCCATCACCGTCTACGCCCGCGAGGTCTCGGCTGCGGGCATCGACCCGCTCTCCCGGCCACCACTCGTCTTCCTCCAGGGCGGGCCCGGCTGCGAGGCGCCCCGCCCCAGTGCCGATGCCGGCCTCAGCTGGCTCGGCGCGATCCTGGAGCACTACCGGGTCATCCTCATAGACCAGCGCGGTACCGGTGCCTCTAGCCCGGTGGACCGGCCCGATGCCGCCGGTAGTCCCGCGGCCACCGCCCGATTGCTCACCCACCTGCGCGCCGACGAGATCGTCGAGGACTGCGAGGATCTGCGCAGCGCCCTAGGTCTGGAGCGGTGGAGCCTGCTGGGACAATCCTTCGGAGGATTCTGCGTCACCCGTTATCTGTCCGAGCGCGCCGAGAGCCTGGAGACCGTCTACATCACCGGAGGCCTGCCCGCCGTCGGACACGGAATCGATGAGGTCTACGCCCTCAGCTATGAGGCAATGCGCGCCAAGAGCGAGGAGTACTACGACCGTTACCCCCAGGACCGCGACCGGATGTCCCATCTGTCCGAGCTGGCCGGCCGCGGCGAGCTGACGACGGCGTGCGGGGACATCGTCGGACCCGAACGCCTGCGCTCGCTCGGCGCCCTGTTGGGAGGGGC
>ERZ773213.1578-NODE-1578-length-11756-cov-3.512178_pt1 | contig 11756 bp, 7 predicted proteins | sample MGYA00580996_ERZ773213 | MGnify/ENA primary metagenome ERZ773213 (study PRJEB29015, sample SAMEA2738152) | human oral metagenome | biome: human oral; feature: human-associated habitat; material: saliva | place: China | collected 2197 ...
GCTACGCAAGGCTTACCTCCACCCCAATCTGGCGCACGCACTTGCTCGTGCCCAGCAGGCTCTCGAGCGCGAGAAGCCTGGCTACGCCTTCCTCATCTATGATGCCGCGCGCCCACAGAGCGTACAGCGCCGTATGTATCAGGCCGTGGCTGGCACGCCGAAGAAGATCTACGTCGCCGCCCCCGAGCGTGGCGGCCGCCACAACTACGGCGTAGCGGTAGATCTCACCATCGTCGATGCCGAAGGCAAACCGCTGGATATGGGAAGCCCCTTCGATCACTTCGGTGAGGAGGCTCACCTCGGAGATGAAGGGGCTTTAGTGAAGAAGGGCGTCTTTGCCCCAGAGGTCCCTACGAATAGGGCGCTGATGAAGCGACTCTTAGGTGCCGAGGGCCTGCGTCCTTATGACAAAGAGTGGTGGCACTATCAGGAGCGTATGTCCATGCCAGAGGTGCGCAAGCGCTACCGCCTCTTAGACTTCTAAGGGAGGCGCACCCACTCGCACAAGACTTAGAACTCACGCATCTGCCCGTCGTATGCCTGTACCAGGCGTCGGCGGGCATTGTCGTACTCGCTGGAGAAGAAGTCCTGACGTGCGTTGTAGTACTTCGTCTTGACGCCCAGCAGACCACAGATGGAGTTCGCCAAGAGGTCGGTCATAATCTTACGATCCTTCGCCGTTACAATCTGCTCATAGACCTCGGGGGGCTCCTTGCGCAGCGCAGGCGAAGCGTACAGCATGAGCGGGATCGTCAGCCCGGCCTGTGATACCTCATGCTCGTAGTAGTCAGGGCGCTCGGGATTCTCGAAGACGGCCTGCCCGTGGTCAGAGAGGTAGATAACGATGGCGGGCGTCTGGCTGTAGCGCTGGAAGATCTGCGCGACGATCTGGTCGTTGTAGTGGATGGAGTTCACATAGTCGCAGATGATACCACGGCGCTTGGCATCGGTGGGAGTAGGCTTCCCGTTGGGGAGTGTCTTCGGCAGGTTGTCTACGGTGAAGGGCGCCTTCTCGTGGATGTAGCGATCGGAATAAGGGGTATGCGAGCCCATCAAGTGCACGACCTCGAAGAGGTCCTTCCCGTCTGGGGTCATCGTGCGGTCAAAGAGGAGCGGGAGGATATCGCTATCGGGAGAGGCATTCCAGTCGCCAGCCGTGCGGATGCGCACGAAGCGTGTGCTATCGGACGTAGAGGCGAGCGTGGGGATGGGCTGGATACCCGTGCCCTGCTTCTCCTGATTGCTGACCCAGTAGGTATAGTAGCCTGCCTTCGAGAGTACGAGGGGCAGTGCGGGGTACTTGTACCACTCCTTCTCAGGGCCCTCGAGGGTGTAGAAGCTCATGCTCTGCGAGATCGAGCCCGTCGTCCAGGCCGCCGAAGAGATGGCGTCGGAGAAGAGGACGAGGTCGCCCGTCCCGACAAGAGAGTCCTGCTTAGGGGTATTCTCCAGTGGATAGCCGTAGCAGTGCATATAGTTGCGGCGCATGGATTCACCGAGGACAACCACGACGGTGACGCCCTTCATATCACGTGTATGCTCGATAGCACCCACATCGAAGTTACGTGCATTCGCACTGTACTTAGCCAGCAGCTCCGCATCGGCGATACAGCTCGTCGTACCGGTATAGATACGCTCGACGGGCGCCATGTAGAGGTAGCTCATCGTGGCGAGCTGGGCAGGGCGCACGACAAAGCACGAGATGGGTAGTGTCACGAGCATCCCACAGAAGAGGAGACCACGGCGTAGCGACGTACCCACTTCCTTCCCCCAGCGGCGTGTGAGCGCATACGTAAGGGAGAAGAGCACGAGAAGCACAAGGAGCGGGAGGAGGAAGACCTTATAGTTGAGGTTCTCCAAGAAGGCTGAGGCTTCCCCTGGATTGGTCGCCAGGATATTCAGCGCGATACTGTCGGTATAGAGCGAACTATAGGAGAAGACGAGGAAGGACTCAAAGAGGAGCAGGTAGCTATAGGCGAAGATCGTGAGGCCCTGCAGCACCCTTCTCAGCCAGCGATAGGGGAAGAGCGCGATGATGAGCGTGGGGATAGAGGCCCAGGTAGCGAGGCTCAGCGTCTGGTAAATGGCTTCTCCCGAATAAGGCAAGCGCCCTTGTCCTACATAGTAATCTCCCGCAGCCCACATCTGGAGCAGGAAGAGTAGGAGCGCGAAGAAGCGCAGGCTATAGAGGCGCTGCAGGTAGCGCCCAAGGAATGAGCCCTCGGAGGAGGAGGTATTGAATGCCATAAGTGGTAGGATTGTCAAATGCTTATCGGTAGGCAAACGTACGAAAAATGCCCTACATAGCACGACAGGCTACCCCCTCCGCTGGTACGGAGCAGGGGTAGCCTGTGTGCGATATTAGAGGTAATGATAGGGCTGCTTAGCCGAGGATCTCCTGCTGGAGGCTCCCCACGAGGCTACTTGCCCCGATGCGGAAGAGGCGGTTGTCCAGCCATTCCGCCCCGAGGAGAGCCTCGACGAGGCAGTAGTACTTCACAGCTTCTTCGGCTGAGCGAATACCGCCGCTGAACTTCACGCCACGCAGCTCACCATACTTCTCACGGTATTCGCGCAGTACCGAACAGAGGATGTAGGCGGCACGCAGGTCTGCCCCAGGGAACTCCTTCCCCGTCGAAGTCTTGAGAAAATCCGCCCCAGAGAAGAGAGCCAGGATGCTCGCACGACGAATGAGCTCAGGCTCACGCAGTGCTCCCGTCTCTAAGATGACTTTGAGGTGTGCGCCACGCGCCGTGGCTTTCTGCTCCTCGATCTCCGTAGAGGCTTCCAGATAGTCCCCAGCGAGGAAGGCCCCAAGGTTGAGGACGATGTCGATCTCGTCAGCACCAGCAGCGATAGCCAGTGCCGTCTCAGCGATCTTCACCTCAGGGAAGCTCTGCGAAGCGGGGAAGCAGCCGCTGACGCAGGCGACTTGCACGCCTTCGGCAGTGAGGACCTCACGGACGGTCTTGACGAAGTTCGGATAGACGCAGATAGCTGCGACGGAGGGGACGTCTTCCGTACCCTCGAAGTCATTGACAGAGGCGACGAGCTGAGCGACCTTCTCCTCGGTGTCGGTACCAGAGAGCGTCGTCAGGTCGATCGTCGAGTGGAGGAACTTCTTGACCTCACGGGTATTGTTCTTCTCGAAGCGCTCCTCGAGGATCTTAGCGATACGGCTGTCGAGCTCCTCGACAGTGAGAGCAGGGGCGAAAGCACCGAATGCCTCGGTGTACTTAGTTTGATTTGTTTCTGCCATCAGTATGTGGGTATTATGGTTGAGTCTCGGGGTGGGTGTCGGGGACGAGCTTGGGATTCGCGCGGTGGCGCTCGCTGTCCCGCTGGGTCTTCTTCTCGATATTGGCCTTGAGAGCTGCCTCGAGGTCGACACCCGTCTGGTTGGCTATGCAGAGGACGACCCACAGCACGTCAGCGAGTTCGTCGCCGAGGTTATGGCCTTCGTCGCTCTTCTTGAAGCTCTGTTCGCCGTAGAGACGAGACATCAGGCGAGCCACTTCGCCGACCTCCTCGGTGAGGATAGCCATATTCGTCAGGGGTGCGAAGTAGCGCACACCATAGTTCTGTATCCATTCGTCGACGAGGCGCTGGGCCTCCCCGAGGGTAAGTTTGCTGTCCATTGGCTGGGAGAGAAGAGGGGTAAATTCGGCTGGAGCTAAGGTCTCTTGGCCCACTCCAGCCTATACAAAGATACGCCAATACCAGTAGCCAACATAGCCTCAGCACGCCTCAGCACAGGGGAAGAGTGCTCTACCTTCGGGGACTTAGCGCCGCGCGTGTGGGGGCTTGTCGAGAAAAATACTTGTACATTTGCTTAGCCAATGGGTAGAGACCCTGGCATCGCACAGAATACGGGAGCCCCACACACTCCCTACACCCGACAGACGCACGCTGCTGTAAGCACCAACGCCCGCCGCAATACCTCAGCTATCGTGTACCCCAAACCAACCCTCCTCACGCTGATGGTGATCTTCACCCTCACACTGCTGACATTCTTCATCTCGCTCTCGATGCAGATGATGAATCAGCTCTTCTTGGGCCAGAGTATGGGTGTCGCCATCGCCGCAGTGATCCTGCCACTCGTCCTCTCCCTCATCCTCTCTCTCATCGCCTGCCAGCAGTATGGTCAGAGTCGCTGGATCGTCGTCCCGACGACACTCCTGCTGACGCTCGCCCTGACACTCTTCTTAGCGACCAGCCTCTACTGCTGCTAAGGCGCACCTCTTACCCATCTGATACCACATCGGCCCCGCAAGACGCTCGTCTTGCGGGGCCGATGGCTTATGGGGAAGTGGCGAAGACCTACAAGCGTCCGTAGACGGGATCGCCTGTGACCTCCTTGATGACCTCGATGAAGGGAGGGAACTTCACCTCCTGATCCGGTGCGCACGAGATCTCGAGGACCTGATAGTCGCGCTTGGGCTCGATGAAGTCATCCACCTCGAAGTACTGCTTTGCCCAGACGAAGTTGCGACGGAGCTTGTGCACGAGTACATCGTCAGGCGAGGGAATGGAGTTGAGGTAAGAGATATATTCGTCGGGGCCGATCTGGCGCTCGGTGATGATGGACTGCGACTCGATGGGGCTCTTGCGCGTCATGAAGTACACGTAGTTGCCACGCAGACCGCGCTTACGGATGCGGACACTCGAGCCGTCTTCCATATCAATATATGCTTGATAGAGGTCGGTCTCTACGCCGAAGGGGATCTCACCGCGCACCTGCACGAGGAAGCGACGGCGGATATCGGTGAAGGTAGCGGGATCGTCGCCCAGCGTCTCATGGATAGCCTGCAGGACGTGGCGGATCTTCTCCTGGAAGTCCACATTGTTCTCCACGATATGCAGATGGGGGTGTCCCGTCCAAGCCTTGAGGATGCGAGCATCGAGGTCACGCGCCTCCTCTACGGTCTCGTGGCGCGAAGCGTTGTTCTCCAGCGTGTAGAATTCCTCCGCGCCTTGTGCTGCGGTGACCATATGGATGACGGCGTCGTAGCGAGCATCACGGAGCTTGATCTCCGAGAGTCCCAGCTCGTCAAGGAGGGCCTGCCACATTGTGCGCTCGATATAGTTCGAGATGTCCATCGTCCCTCTATCGGAGATGATGAGCACGGGGTGCGGAGCGGTATGTGCGAGCTCGAGGAAGGTATCCTCCATCTGCAGCTGGTACTTCATCACGGCCTTCTCGATGTTGTAGAAGTACTGACGGTCGGGCGTGCCGAAGTTGATCGACGCATTGCTAAAGAGCGTAGGCGTCTCGGGGAGTGCGTAGACGAGGTAACCGAGGTCACTAAAGTGCTCGATGATCTGCGCAAGGGCGGTGGTCTTACCTGCGCAAGGGCCGCCGGTGAGGGCGATGCGGGTGATATTCTTGTTCATCTGTAATCGGGGTGATAGGGCCGTCCAGCCCACACAAAGATAAGGCTCTTAAAGCGAATAGCCCTGAGCGATCTCGCGAGAGACGGCTCAGGGCTATTTGTAGTCATCGGGAAGTCTACCCTACTCCGCCATCGTGATGGAGCGGAGGGTGACGGTGGGAAGGGCTGTTGTCGTGCGGGCAGGGGCATTCTGACGGCGCGTAGCACGCAGACGGTAGCGACGACCAGGGAGGATGTCGAGGAAGTTGTCCGAGAGCTGCCAGCCCGTCTCCCCAAGGTCGATGTAAGCGTCCTTCAGAAGCGTCTTGCTCTGGATCTCGATGAAGAGCGTACCAGCACGTCGGGTCGTCTTGAGTGTGAAGTCCCCCGCCTTCGTGCGAGGTAGGCGTAGCTCCTTGGTGCGGGCAGCATAGTCGGTGAGCTCGGTGATGAGCGCCTTCGTCCGTGCATCACGCAGCTCGTAGTGTACGAAGGCTCCCTTGTGCTCGGCATCATTTACGAAGAGCTTCTCCATCGGAAGCGCGACCTCGAGGCGACCCACTTCGCGCGCTGGGAGCGTCTCGGGGGCGAAGGTATGACGTCTCAGAAGGCGACCCGAGAAGTCACGCACCTCAGCGGTGAGGCTTACCTGACGCTGGCGAGGTAGTGGGTCGTAGGTAAGTAGCATCTTGCCCCGTGCGGTGTCGGGGACGAGGATGATGGGCGCAAAGGCACGCTTCGCCTCGTACTGCAAGCCCTTCCACTCGCCATAGTAGTCGATACTCGACCAAGAGACAGCGGGCCAAGCGTCATTGAGCTGCCAGTAAAGGCTACCCATACAGAAGGGCGCTGCGGCACGCTGGGCACGGATGCCGAGGGCGATACCACGTCCCTGCATCACCTGCGAGAGGTAGACGAAGTCCGCGAAGTCTCGAGGCTCGGGATAGTCCTGACGGATGTAGTGGAGGATGACATCATTGCCGATGCTGCTCTTCTGATGCGCCTTCATCACGTCGCTCTCAAGATCGTAGTCCGTCTCAGGCCGGGCAAAACGACTGATGCTCGGGAGCATGGGGAAGGACTCCACACCAAATTCGCTCATGAAGCGGGGCATGCGCTCACGTAGGATCTCAAAGGGCTGACGGCCGTACCATACGCCCCAGTAGTGGCTTTCACCGAGACCCATCTCCTGTGGGCGACCCCAGTTCACCGTGTCGGGGCTACTCTCGATATAGGGACGCAGGGGGTCTTCCTCACGTAGCGTCTCGGGGATGAGCCCAGCGAAGAGGGCTTCGTAGTCGTGCCAGAACTTCTCATACACTTCCTTCGGATAGCGCTTCGCCCAGCCCCAGTACTTCAGCGCTTCACGGATCTCATTGTTGCCACACCACGTCGCCACCGAGGGGTGCTGACGCAGACGGCGAATGTTGTACACCAGCTCACTGTGGACATTCTTTAGGAAGGCGCTATCGCCAGGATAGGCGGTGCAGGCGAACATGAAGTCCTGCCAGATGAGGATACCGCGTGCATCGGCTTCGTCGTAGAAGGCATCTTCCTCGTACGTCCCCCCACCCCATACGCGGAGCATGTTGAAGTGCGAGCCAGCGACGTCGTCGAAGAGCTGCTTGCGGTCGGCCTCCGTACGGGTCGGGAGAAGCAAGGTGCCGGGGATATAGTTCGCACCCTTAGCGAAGAGTGGCTGACCATTGACACGGAAGAAGAAGCTCTGCCCGTCCTTATCCTTCTCACGCACCAGCTCGACCGTTCGCAGCCCGACGGAGCACTGCGTCACGTCAAGTACACGGCCACGCTCACCTTCGAGGAGCTCAAAGCGGGCCTTATAGCGGTAGGGCTTGCCTAAGCCATTGGGCCACCACAGCTGGGGATTAGCCAGAGCGTGCAAGCCCCCACGCTCGGTCGGGGTGATGAAGTCGGCAAGAGGTGCCGTACGCTCGAAGACCAGTCGTCCCGTAGCATCATAGAGATGATAGCGCAGGTGCGTCGCTTCGCTGCCACGGACAGCATCAGCGGGGAGGCGCACCTCGATGGGCAGGCTTCGCTCGGGGTGATAGGTCACGACGGGGCGCTCAGCGAAGAAGGTCGCCCCACGCAGGAGCACTCGCACAGGGCGCCAGATACCGATGGTGATCATGCGCTCTCCCCAGTCCCAGCCATAGTGATAGGGTGCCTTGCGGGTGAAGACCGAGAGGTGCTTCTCCGCATGGTCGTTGTCCGCGGGATAGTTGATGCCCGCAGCTTCGTAGAGCGGTAGGGCAGCGGTGAGAGGCGAACGGAAGCGCACCTCCAGGCGGTTCGATGCCTTCACATACGGGCGGATATCGACTTCGTGCGCTACGAACATATTCTCCGCCTCGAGGATCTTCTGCCCATTGAGGTAGACCGAAGCGTAGGTATCCAGCCCCTCGAAGAGGAGGTGAATCGACGGACGCTGGAGCTGCTCTGCGGTGAGGGCGAAGGTGCAGGCATAGTCCCAGTCACGCTCACCGACCCACTGGATGGAGTCCTCAGCGAGGCGGTAATAGGGATCGGGGAGCTTGCCCAGGCGGATGAGATCCTGCTGCACGACACCAGGCACCGTCGCAGGATGCACCTCGGAGTTGCCGTGTTCGCTGAAGGTCCAGCCACGGCTAAGGGTCAGCGTATCGGAGGGGAGGGCAAGGGCAGCAGTCTGAGACATCATCAAGGTAAGGAGGAGAAGGGCGCAGCTATAGAGCGCACGGTGTAGCGATCGGTTCATATACGTGGGGCACTTTGTGGGCAAAGGAATAGTAAGAAGTGAGTGTACCTCCGACAAAGGTAGTCTATACAAAGAAATCAGGCGACAACGGGGCGGGTGCCACCATTGTCGCCTGATCGAATCCTTAATGAGTGGAGATGCGGGGGTTCGAACCCCGGTCCAAACATGGAACTAATCTGCTTTCTACATGTTTATCCTCACTTTAGATTTTCGTGCACTGCCCGCGGCTGAGGCTACCATAGGCAGTGCCTTATCCCTCTAAATACACTCCCAAGCCAAGGGCAAGCATTGGGCCAGTCTCCGATTTTCCGGCACCACTATGACCAGGTCGCCTCGGTGAGAACGGCTACCTGAGTGATGTCTCGTCACAACAGTCTGTCGTCGTGATGAAGCGTCAAACCTACTCTATTCGGTTACGCAGCGAGAGCGTAGTTATTTTCGCCAGTTGAATTTTTGCTCTGTGAGATTAGAGTGCTCACAAGCCTTGCACTACATGCTTACAGACCACTTCTTCATGCTGTCAAAGCCAGGTCATCCCCGTAAGGTCTGTACTGCAAAGATAGTGAAAAGGTGGGAACACTGATGCTGAGTGCCTTGCTCCATATTTCAGACGCTCCTCCCCACATGCCCAGAGGCGACTCACACCGCCGCTTGTGGATACCTTCTGGAGGAAGCAAAAAACGACCCATGGTAGATCGGTCGACCGACCTACCGTGGGTCGGTGAGGCGACCTACTGTGGGTTTTTCTTGCGACCTACCGTAGGTCGTTTTTGAGGCCCTCGAAAGTCCCTCGTCTACAGGCGGGGAAGAGGGCTTAGCGGAGGGGGGCAGGGGTAGACGTTGAAACAAAGAGGGTTTTCTCTCTTGTCTGATTATAGATCTTCTTGAGTAATTACACCCTTTTCTGGTACTTCAATAGTACTTATTTCGTTCAGCTGTAGAATACCTTCACTTGTTTTGTTATCATAGAATAGTACGACGTTCTTTTCTCTGGTCATAGCACTCGAGTAAACTATACCATCGTAGGACGAGCCATCCTTAGCCTTTTGAATATGCCTAAGATACTCACAGAATACTTGAGATGGGATGTACTCTAGTTTAGGGTCATTGGTGCCGACTGGTTTTGAAATCTCCTCATGGAAAGCATGGAGGAAAGCGAAGATTTGCCACGCTCCGTCTTTTTCCATCCAGAAATCAGGTTGTGGAATATCACAGAGGTTGATCACCTTTAGAGTTCTCGTGACTTCAAACTCCCCAAGGTATATTTTTTTACCCTTATCCTTGAGGTAGTTCTTTATCTCTTTAGTGGGGGTATCCTCGTCGTATGATCCGTAGAACATAGAGATACCATAAGGGCTCATCCTATTTTCCTTTGCCGCTTTTACTGGAGGAGCTGTCAGTGAAGTGAAATCCTTGAATGGAGCTTGCTCATCCTCTGGACGACCTCGATATAGCAGAGTCCCCACATCTATCGTGTCCTCAAGTGACCGAACCAGAGATGCTGTCTCTCCGATAATATCTGAGCCAGGAGCAATAAACTCACCACTACCTTTGGAGTATTCTTGACTTCTAAAGAAAGAGTACCGGAGCTTGGTCTTTACCATATGAGAAAAGTTGCTCCAATCCCAGTATAATTCTTCATGCAATGGCATAGCTGTGGGGTCTTTCCGTATCCATCGATCAACGTTAAAACACTTAGCAATATCCTCATTCAGATCATCATTATCTGTCACTAGATCATAATTCACCATTACCTCTTGAGTGTCTTCATAATATTCAGCCTTTGTTGGTGCAAGATATAGCCCTCTAACACTCCAGCCTAGGATGCCTTCTTCTCCATCCTCCTTGTCAACATATGAATTTGCTGAAGGCATGCATTCGTCATCAATCGGACCAATATAGCTGGTGATTCTATTCCCAGTGTACTCTATAAAATCAGCCATGTCCATGACTGTTTTGCTCTCTCCACAGTATGAGCAAGTTCCCAGATGTCCATTGCATTCCACATGGCGTCGTAGATATTTGTTCCCGAAATGCGAAGCACAGGTAAATTTTTCTCCAGGCTCTGGAGGGTTGTATACTCGGCTCCATTTTGCATATTCTTCTAGTTGAAGTTCTTTGCAGCGTCCCATATTTAGTCGTTAAGCTATATTCAATTTACCGCCCTTGTGGGATGATAATTGCGTGGTGAATTTAATAATTCTATTTGACGATGCTGAAGGACTCTACAGTCTCCTATAGGTGCATTCATTTTGACTATGGAGACGATTAGTGAGGAGAAGGGTGGTAGAAACCAGTAGTGGTCCGCGAGCAAACCAGTACTGGTCACGAAGCGAAGCAGTAGTGGTCACTATATGCAACCACTACTGGTCGGAGCACGAACCACTACTGGTCACTCTCCCCCCTTCGTAGAGTACAAAGAAAGCCCCCCACAAACTCGCATGAGTGAGCTTGTGGGGGGCTTAGCTATTCGGCTGGGGAAACTACTTCTTCAGCGGCAGGACGCTCGTCACGATACCGGCTGCCGTGTGCGCACTGTAGTCTGGTGCGTAGCACGAGACGATGCGGGCGACGGTGCCAGCGAAGCGGCCTGCACGTGCCACATACTGGTCGTAGCTGAGGAGGTACGTACCGCGGTTGAGATGGTCGATGTAGAAGTTCGTCTCCGTGTCCTTCGGCTCGACGTAGTAGCCCGTACCTTCGCCCCACTCATAGCCGGGCTTCTGGATGATGGGCTCCGTGAAGCCTGGGCGGGGGTCGATGACTTGTACAAAGTCGAGGGACTGCTCGAGGCGGATCGTAAGACGCGTGCGGAGGCGGTCACCGACACGCAGCTCCTGCCCTTCGGCGAGTGGTAGGAGTTCATCGCCCTTGCTCCCACGACGCAGGAGGAAGGTCTCACGCGTGATCTGGATTTGCTTGCCACGTGCCTCTACCTCTGCCGTGGGCAGGGTGTAGGTCGCCGTAGCACTCCCCCAGAGGACGGCAGGCTGCGACTGCGAGAGCGTCAGGACGGTGTCGGGGTGGACGGTGCTCGTGAAGGGCATCTTCACCTGCAGGCGGTCGCCCTCGAGCCGTATGGCTTCGCCCCCTACTACGGGCAGATCGATGCGTGCCTGTGCGTCCTTATCCAGCTCATGACCGATAGGATCGCCGAGCGTGAGCCCGTAGACGGCTTCGGCCGTCGGGAGGTCACGCCCCCATGAGTTGGTGCGCTTCTGAGCGACGATCCAGCGCTTGATACCGCTGATGCGCTCGATATCCATGATGGCGGGGTCGGAGAAGAGCTCCAGCGTCTCGACGGCAGCGGGCAGTGCACGGCTGATCCACGAATAGCTCCCTGACTGCAGGCGGGCGAAGAAGAGGCCCGTCTCATCCTCGACGAGGTAGTCACGGATGCTCTCGACAAGCTCCATAGCGAGCTTCTTCTCCCCTGCACGGAGGAAGATAAGTGCTGCACGAGGCTTGTCGTCCAGCGGCATATCACGGAGATTCGTGCGTAGCTCGCGGAGGAAGTAGTTCTCTGCCTTCTTGGCTTCTTCGGAGGCATCACGCAGGCCGCGCGTCTTCGCCAGAGCCGCGAGGTAGAGGTAGTCAATGTCGGTGTAGACGTAGACGCTCTTCCC
>ERZ773213.1579-NODE-1579-length-11755-cov-2.604103_pt1 | contig 11755 bp, 8 predicted proteins | sample MGYA00580996_ERZ773213 | MGnify/ENA primary metagenome ERZ773213 (study PRJEB29015, sample SAMEA2738152) | human oral metagenome | biome: human oral; feature: human-associated habitat; material: saliva | place: China | collected 2197 ...
GTCACTTCACAAAGCTATATAGGAATCCAAGCAAAGCTATATAGGAATCAGGCCAAAGCTATATAGCTTTCTTCGCCAACTTATATAGCTCTACCGACGCACCCATACACCTACTATATGGGACCATTACGCAAGACACAAAAAAGCCCCACCGATCGCGATAGGATCAGTGGGGCGATGGGGTGTGGTCTACACGAAAGGGTAGCCAGCTACTTGATGGGGACGTGGAGCACCTTGCGCTCGCCGATGAAGCCCTCGAGGGTCTGCCCAATAGTTATGGGCCCGACACCAGCAGGAGTGCCCGTGAAGATGAGGTCACCCATACGTAGCGTCTGGAAGCGGCTCACATAGGCAATCAGCGCATCGAAGCTATGGATCATCTCCGAGCTATCGGCCTCTTGCACCACCTCTCCGTCACGCCGTAGCGAGAAGGCGATGGGGCGCTCGGGATAGCCCAGAGCCGTCTTGTCCAGCCACTCTCCTACGACAGCCGAGCCGTCGAAGACCTTAGCCTCCAGCCACGGGCGGCCCTCAGCCATAGCACGTCGCTGAATGTCGCGTGCCGTGAAGTCAATACCCACCGTCACACGATCATAGTAGCGATGGGCGAAGCGCTCAGCGATGCACTTCCCTACCCGACTGATCTGGATGACCAGCTCCGCCTCATATTCGATGGACGAACCCATATCAGGGAGGAAGAAGGGCGTGCGGGGCTTGAGTAGCGCATCACCCTTGTGGAAGAAGAGTGGAGGGGTATCTACCGCCTGCTCAGGAAGGCCGAGCTGAGGTGCTTCGGCTACGTGCGGGCGGTAATTGAAGCCTACGCCCAAGATCTTCATCGGCTGGAGCGAGGCTTACTGGTGGGGGTAGCAGATGGGGGCTCTTGGAGCGCCTTCATGCGGGTGAACATCAGTGCCAGGTGCGCATACATCGAGGTATTCTGCACGACGACGTGGTCAGGCGTCTGGATGCGAACGGGCGTAAAGTTCCACAGCGCACGGATACCGGCACGCACCAAGCGGTCGGTCATCAGCTGCGCTTGTAGGATAGGTACGGTGAGGATGGCGATCTTGATGCCTTCACTCTCGATACGTGTCGCCAGCTCATCGATATGATAGACGGGGATCCCCGAGACCTCCGTGCCGATGATATCCTCAGCGACGTCGAAGCCAGCAGTCACCTCAAGACCGAACTGCCGTAGCCCCTTGTCCGAAAGGAGCCCAGAGCCCAAGCTCCCGACACCGACGAGGAAGGCCTGATGGCGCTTCGTGAAGCCGAGGAATTCCTCGAGGTAATTGATGAGAGCCTCCGTCTCATAGCCGACGCGTGTACGCCCCTGAAGCTCTACATACGAGAGGTCCTTAGCCACGAGCGCAGCATCGACCCCGACACCCGAAGCGATACGGGGCGAGGAGACGTACTTATGTCCTTCTGTTTGGAGAAGCTTTACAAAGGAGAGATACCAAGGGAGTCGGCGCAGCGTCGGCTCGGGGATAATCCCATTGCGCTTCTTCTCGTCCTTAGATTTAGCCATTTATAGTCGTTTAAGTAAGTGATCTTGTTCCTGATGAGTACAAATTTACGAATTCAATACGAAGCCTCGTAGTATATCCCTCCCCAACAAGAGCACGACAGCCAGCTATCCGATAAGAGGATAGCTGGCTGTCGCGCTTAGTTAGGTCTATCGATCTCCGCAGAGAAGCAGAGGCTATTCGTCTTCGGAGGAGGCTGCAGGGGGCTGGATACCGCCTGGCAGTGCCTTCTTCGTCTTGGCTCCCAGTGCCTTCAGCTTATCGAAGCGGCCAAGGATATCGCCACGGCCATCACGGAGCTGGCCCTTAGCTTCACCGAACGCCTTCTGCGCATCCTCGAGCTTGCTCTCGATCTTCAGGAAGGTCTCGGAGAAGGTAGCGAACTTATCATACAGCTTACCCGCCTCGTCGACGATCTGCAAGACATTGCGCTGCTGGCTATCACGCTGCCACATATCCTGCGCCATACGCAGGGCAGCGATGAGGTTCGTGCCGTTGATGAGGACGACATTCTTCCGATAGGCTTCCTCCCAGAGCGTGGGATCGTGGGCGAGCGCTATGGTGTAGGCGGGCTCATTGGGGATGAAGAGCATGACGAAGTTCGGCGAGCCCTCGGTGTATTCTTCGTAGCGCTTACCTGAGAGCTCATTGATATGCTTGCGCAGGCTGAGGAGATGCTCCTTGAGTGCTTGGTCACGCTCTGCGTCCGTCTCAGCAGCTACATAGCGCGCATAGGCGGTGAGGCTGACCTTACTGTCGATGACGATGGCACCCCGATTGGGGTAGCGCACGATGACGTCGGGACGAAGTCCACCACGGCTATCTCCCGTCGTGATGACGGCTCCCGACTCATCACGCAGTGTCTCCTGCACGAAGTAATGCTCTCCTCGAATGAGACCACTCTGATCAAGGATGCGCTCGAGGACCAACTCACCCCAGTCGCCCTGTACCTTGCTATCGCCACGCAGGGCACGCGTGAGGCTGGTGGTCTCCTGACTGATCTCCTGACTGCGGAGGATGAGCTTCTCGATGGAGTCCTTGAGGTTAAAGCGTTCGCGCGCCTCTTCTTGATAAGTCTTATCGACCTGCTCCCCGAATCGCTTGAGATCCTCACGCAGCGGGGAGAGGGTTTCCTTCGTACGCTTGTCGAGGTCTTCGGTACGCTCGCGCATGATATCATTCGCGACAGCACGGAAGCTATCGCGTAGCTCTTCGGCGAGCTTGCCCTTCTCTGCCTGGAGCTTCTCCAGCTCGGAGGCGAGGCTGGCACGCTCGGTCTTGACGGCAGCAAGGCTCATGGCCGCTTCATCTCCCTTCTGCTGGAGGGCGTCGTAGCGCTGGCGCAGCTCTTGATGTGCCTCGGCAGTCGTCTGGAGCTTCGTCTCCAGCGTCTTGAGCTCGAGCGCCTTCTCGTGCTCAGCACGCTCGGCGGCAGCGGCTACGTCAGTCAGTTCTTTGATGCGCTTCCCTGCGTAGAGGAAGAGCACGAGGAAGACGAGGCAGAGTGCCCCAAGGAAGTAGATCATCGTCTAATATAAAGGTAAGTGGATGTGTCAGCAGGGGAAGCCCCCGTGAGATATAAAGATAAGGAGAAGGCTCGAGACAGCAAGAGTACGCCTCAGAAGGCATCATCGAGGAACGAGAGTGCCGTCTCAGAGAGGGGTACACTGTGATCGATATGCACCAGCCGCTGATTACGACTACCGCGGAAGTAGAGGCGCGGGTCAAGAAGGCTCTGGACGAAGGGGCCATCGACGAGCACATCGATGAACTCCAATGCAGGGCGATGTGCCTCTGACTGCAGGAGGTACTCCACCGTGAAGCCTGTGTAGCACCAGATCGATAGTCCCGTCTCACGTCGCAAGCGTGCTAAGAGCTTAGCGAGTGCCGTGGGATCATAAAAGGGATCTCCCCCCGAGACGGTGATGCCGTCCAGCAGCGAATTGCTCCGTATCTCCGTGATCATATCGCTGAGGATCTCCTCGGTAAGGGGAATACCCGCCTCGGCCGACCAGCTCTCGGGATTGTGACATCCTGGGCAAGCGTGGCGGCAACCAGCCAGATAGATCGAGTAGCGAAGGCCAGGGCCATCACTGATGCTCTCACGATAGACGTTGAGGAGGCGCACGGAGACGGGGTGAGGAGTGGGATGGATAAGACGAAGCCTGGAGTCGGTCGGCGGGGAGCCGCCTCGGGACCCAGGCTCTTCGTCAGCTGCTTAATAGTATGAGTTGGGAGGATCAGTGATGCTTCACGCGGTCGTGTTCCTCTGCCTGCTTAGCAGAGTTCCAGCTCTCGAGGCTACCGGTGAGATAGCCCGTGATGCGACGCAGACGAGCGATGCGATCGCTGGTACAGACGGGGCACTTATCGTAGATGATCCCACGATAGCCGCAGTCCTGACACGTATCTACGGGGTGGTTGATCGAGCCATAGCCGATACCCGTATCCTTCATCGTCTTGACGAGCTTGAGGATGACGGAGACATTCTTCTTCGCCTCACCATCGAGCTCGATATAGCTGATATGCCCACCGAGCGTGATCGCATGGAAGGGGGCTTCACGACGGATCTTATCGTGCATACCGATCTCTTCGCGCACGTCGACGTGGAAGGAGTTCACATAATAGTCGAGGTCATTGACCCCAGGGATGATGCCGTAGCGCTTGCGGTCCATGCGGGTGAAGCGCCCCGAGAGGCCTTCGGCAGGAGTAGCAAGGACGGAGTAGTTGAGGTGGTATTTCTGCTTGTATTCGCGCGCCACTTCGTTCATCACCTGCACGGCATCATAGAGCGTCTGCCAAGAGCGGTCGCTGCGTCCATGACCCTCACCGTAGAGTGCCATCGTCGCATTGTGCCCACCGATGAAGCCGATAGCGAGCGTGCCGCTGTCGAAGACCGAGCCCACTTCGTCCTGTGGAGCGAGGGCTGCACCACCCTTCCACACGTCATTGCCCATCATGAAGGGGAACTGACGAGCTAAGGCCGAGCGCTGGTAGAGGTAGCGCTCATGCAGCTGGTCACCGATGAAGGTAGCCATCTCACGCACCGACTCGAGGAAGAGCATCCTTGCACGCTCCTGCTGCTGCTCCACGGGGGCCGTAGGAAGCTCACGCTGGGCACGGCGAGAGGCTTCGATAGCCAGACGAGGCAGATTCATCGTCGTGAACGAGAGGTTCCCGCGCCCGACAGAGGTCTTGGGCCCGCAGACATTCTCGAAGACGCGCGTACGGCAGCCCATCGTAGCGATCTCATGCAGGTAGCGCTTCGGGTCATCAGCACGCCAGAGCTCGTGCTGGTTAAAGGGCGTATCAAGGAAGAGGAAGTTCGGGAAGAGGGCATGCGACGTCGTCTTACACGCCAGAAGCAGGAGGTCGAAGTTCGGCGTCTCGAAGGTGTACTTCCCAGCGAGTGCCCCAGCGAAGTCCGCTTGTGCCTTCGCATAGTCAGCCTCGGAATAGTTCACGCCCTCCTTGACCTTGAAGATCTGGATGGGGAAGATAGGCACCTCGCCCTGGCCTAAGCCCTCGACGGTAGCGGCAAGGAGCTCACGGATGACCATACGCCCCTCTTCGGAAGTGTCGGTACCATAGTTAACCGAGCTGAAGACGACCTGATTACCACCACGCGAGTGCATGGTATTGAGGTTGTGCACGAAGCCCTCCATCGCCTGATGGGTCTCGCGCTTGGTGCGCTGATAGGCTTCTTCGAGGGCAAGACGCACAGCCGTAGCGGGGAGCTGACAGCCGATACGCCCAAGGCCAGCAGCGAGAGCTTCGGCTGCAGCATCGGTATGGGCGAGAGGGGGCTCGAGGCCACGGAGTGCTTCGACGAAGGCCTTATGCTCCTCATCCGTGAGACTTCTCCCCAAGAGGAGACTATGCGCATAGAGGAGGCGGTCGGCGAGCTGACGGATGAAGGTCTTACGCACACCGGGTGCCATGAAGAAGTCGAAGGCTGGGATAGCCTGCCCGCCGTGCTCCTCGTTCTGATTCGTCTGGAAGACGATCGTCGCAAGTGTGGCGTAGCTCTGGATATTCTGTGGGGTACGGATACTCCCATTCTTCGTGTGGAAGCCTCGCTCGAAGAGATCCGCCAGGTCATACTGCACGCACGTAGCGGTCTTCGTAGGATAGTAGTCTAAGTCGTGGATGTGAATATCCCCCGCAGCATGAGCACGAGCGAAGGGCGCCGAGAGGAGGTACTTCATCGCATAGTCCTTCGTCACCTCAGAGGCGAAGGTCATCATCTGCCCCGAGGGCGTGTAGGCGCTCATGTTCGCATTACCCAGATTGATATCATTCTTCTCGATGGAGACGATACCATCCATGGTGCGCTTGAGGGTCGTGCGCTTCTCACGCTGGACCGTGCGCCACTCACGATAGATGATGTACTTCTTGGCGACCTGAGGTGCGAGGTTCATCAGCTCAGCCTCGACACGGTCTTGGATCTCCTCGACAGCGACCTGAGCATTGCGATGACAGAGCTCTGTCTGGATGAGTGACTCGATACGGAGAGCATAGCCTTCTTCATCGATGAGGCCTGCCGCACGGAAAGCCTTATCGACAGCACTGCGGATCTTCTCGCCATCATAAGGTTGCTGACTTCCATCCCGCTTGAGGATGTAGATCGACTCTTGTCCCATAGGATCTTTAGTAGTTGTGTAGTTTGTAGTTAGGTTGTGGTTGGCCGACCCGTTCTTCCTGCCTGATCAAGGCGATTGATCTCTTCGGGGGGGAGCAACGTCGGGCACTGGGACAAATGTATACATTTATCCATAGGGTTACACACATCCGAAGGGAAAAGTTATCCACAACCTCTACAGCTCGCTATCCATCGGGGTATTGCTCTCGATGACAATCAGCAGTTGCACACCGATCAGTTAAATTATCTTCCAAAATCGAGATCGAGGGAAAGATTTTTTGACGCTTCGAGGGGGAAAATATCCACCACCCGAGGGTGGAAAACATAGTCCCTATTCACGAGCTCCTCATGTTCCCAAAGAGGCAACTTCTATCGAAATAGCCCCGCCATTCCCACACCTAAATAACAAACTATCCCACAGCATCATAGATACTGCCTCTACAGATCAAACAAAGCGACCACTACTGGTCAGCAAGCGAACCAGTACTACTCACCCTATCGTACCAGTACTGCTCACCCTATCGTACCAGTACTGCTCACACAAGTGACCAGTACTGGTCAACTCGTCGACCAGTACTGGTCGCATTTACCTCTCAATAGAAGCGAAGCAGCGAGCTCTAATAGCCGCCCCTCTCCCATCCGTATATATACGACACGCCCCGCACTGGATCGGTCGATCACAGCGCGGGGCGTATATCGTAAGAAAGGGAAGGAAGTGAGGCCGTAGCCTGCCGAAGAGGCGAACTTAAATCATCGCTTCGACGGCCCAGACGAAGGCACGAAGCCCTTGGTCAGGAGTAGCTTCGTCCAGCACGCGCAGGCGCTCCAGCAACTCGGGCACACGCGTCTCGGGAGCGATGACGTACATCGCCGAGTTCATCGTAGGCCAAGCGTGGTCACCGATATGCGGCTCCCCCGTCTTCGAGCCACGGCCCTGAGCCCGCTCGAAGGAGGTGTAACCACGGAGGCTCATCTTAGTGAGCAGGCGCACGATGATCTCGTGATAGGCCTGATTGTAGGTGATGAAGACGGTCTTCATCGGCTGCTCGGGGGCGAACATTTGATACTTATCCATAGCGTGGTGGGGGGATTAGTGTTGGGCTGCAAGCGCCTTCTCAGCGGCGCGCGTAGCGAGCTTCTTCTCGAGCTTTTTGCGCTCACGGACGATACGACGAGCTTCGAGGGCAGCGTAGAGCGTGGGGATGAGCACGAGGGTCACCAGCGTGGAGATCGAGAGCCCCCAAGCGACCGTGATACCCATAGACTGCCACATCTCAGAGCCTTCACCGATACCGAGGGCCATAGGTACCATCCCGAGGACGGTCGTAGCCGTCGTCATGAGCACAGGGCGCAGACGGGACTTACCTGAGGTCGTCACCGCCTTAGCGACGCCCATACCACGCTCACGGCACAGACGGATGTAGTCGATGAGCACGATACCATTCTTCACCACGATACCGATGAGCATGATCAGCCCGATGAACGACATCGTATCGAGAGGCACCTGTGTGATCAAGAGACCAAGGAAGACACCCGAGAAGGCGAAGGGCACGGAGAACATGATGACGAAGGGGTCAACAAGGCTCTCGAACTGCGCTGCCATCACGATGAAGACGAGCATGATGATCAGAAGCATCAGCGTCGTGAGGTCACCGAAGGTCTCCTGCTGGCTCTCGTAAGCCCCTGTGATCTTGTAGCTCACATTGCCCGAGGGTACGGGGTGAGCAGCGAGGACTTCGTTGAGCTTCCCGACGAGCTCACTCAGCTGGACGCCAGGCGTAGGCGTGAGGGAGAGCGTGATGACACGGCTACGGTCCTTACGCTCGATGGTAGGAGGCGTGAAGGCTTCGTCGACATGCCCCAGATCAGAGAGACGAAGGGTCTTACCCTGTGCCGTATAGACCAGCAGGCTGGAGAGGTCTTGCAGTGACTGACGAGCCCCAGGAGCGAGGCTGACACGGATATCATACTCATTCCCATCCTCACGGAAGTACGAGGCGATGGTCCCGTTGACAGCAGAGCGCAGGTAGGAGGATGCCGTGGCTAAGTTCAGCCCATTCTCAGCGAGCTTCTGGCGGTCGAAGACGAAGCGAATCTCAGGGACATAGTCCTTACGGCTGATAGTGACACCCGAGGTCGTGCTACTCTTCTCCATCTCCTCACGGAGCTGACGCGCATAGGTATCGGTCTCAGAGAAGTCCTGACCATAGATCTCGAGAGTGACGCCACTGGTACCACCACCTCCATTTGGATCTCCGCCCGTCGTCACACTATACGAAGAGAGCTCAGGGTAGGAGGCGAGGAGCTTACGGAGCTTATCGGACACTTCGTCCTGTGAGAGCGTACGCTCAGAGCGAGGACGCAGACCGATATAGCCCGAGATGATATTGGAGCCATTGTCCTGCATGAGCGACCACGAGTCGCCGTCACCAGCCTGCCCCACCGTCATGGATGCCGTCTGGATAGCGGGGATCTCCTCACGCATACGCTTGTCCAGATCGAGGCTCAGACGACGCGTCTCATCGACACGGGTACCGACGGGGAGCTCGGCCTTCACCTCGATGAAGCCGACATCCTGCTTCGGCATATATGAGGTCTTGATGAAGGTGAGACTCGCAAGGCTGAGGGCAAAGATCCCGAAGGCGATAGCTACAGTCGCACGGCGATGGCGGACGGCCCAGCCCAAGAGGCGAGCATAGAGCGCATCCAGCTTGCCGAGGAAGGCATTGATAGGAGCGAAGATCTTCTCGGACAGTCGGCTCTTCTTCTCATTGCGCTTCAGGAGCTGCGAGGTGAGCATCGGCGTCAGCGAGAGAGCAGCTGCTGTAGAGACGATCATCACGATACTGATACTCCACCCCAGCTGGCGGAACATCAGCCCTGCTTCGCCGGGCATCATCGTCAGCGGCAGGAAGACGGCGAGCATCGTCAGCGTAGAGGCGACGACCGAGATACCGACCTCATTGGTAGCATGTACGGCAGCTTGCTTGGGATAGCTCCCGCGCTCGATGTGCGTCGTGACGTTCTCCAGTACCACGATAGCATCGTCGACGACCATACCGATGGCGATGGAGAGCGATATGACGTTCAGCGAGTTCCCCGAGACGAGGAGGTAGATGAACGAGGCGACGAGCGATATCGGGATCGTAAGGACGATGATGAAGGTCGCACGCCAGCGCCCGAGGAAGAAGAGGACGACGAGCACCACGATCACGAAGGTGATCATGATCGTATCCTGAAGCGAGTCGATCGTATTGACGATGAAGCTCGAGGTATCGATGAGGTAGCCGATCTTGACGTCCGGGGGGAGGTTCTGCTGGATCTCGGGGAGGGCAGCACGGATCTGGCGAGCGATCTCGACAGAGTTCGAGCCTTCCTGCTTCGTGATCATGACGATAGCACCGCTCTTCCCATTGACGAAGTTCTCCTGTCGGCGCTCCCCGACGGTATCCTTGATCTCAGCGACGTCGCGCAGATAGATATCCTTCCCGCCGACACTCGTCACGATGATCGATCCGAGCTGCATAGGATCGGTGAATTCCCCCTGCACACGGATGGAGTTGGTACGCGAGCCGAGGTCCATCTGCCCCGCAGGGATGTTCACATTCTCCGCGCCGATGAGCTGGGAGATCTGTGCCAGAGTGAGGTGGTAAGCCTCGAGCTTCGTGGGGTCACAGTAGACCTGCACGACACGCTTAGAGGCACCGGAGATATTCACCGTCCCGACGCCATCGATGCGCTGCAGGCGGTTGCTGACACGGTCTTCCAGGAGCTTCGACAGCCCAGAGGCACTCTCCTCGGACTCGACCGAGAGGATGGCCACAGGGATTGAGCTCGTACTGAACTTAAAGATCGTCGGCTTCTTAGCCCCTGCTGGCAGGTAGTCCGACATCGCATCGAGCTTATCTCGGATATCATTCGTAGCCTCAGCGATAGCAGTCCCAGCACGGAACTCCAGCGTGACGACCGAGGAATTGTCCTGACTCTTCGAGGTAATATGCTTGAGACGGTCGATACCATTGAGGGCATTCTCAAGGGGCTTGGAGATGTTCGTCTCGATATCCGCGGCGCTGGCACCGGGATAGGAGGTGACGACCATGACGTTGGTCGTCTCGGTCTTCGGCATCAGCTCGATGGAGAGTCGAGAGAGCGCGAAGAGCCCAAGTACCGCTATCGCCACATAGATCAGGGCGGTAGTGATGGGCTTCCGTACGGCGGTTTCGTAAATACTCATAGCAGACGCTTAGCTGGATTACTTACGGAGCTTGACAGAGAGCCCGTTCTTGAGGTTAGAGGGCGCAGAGATGATGACCTGATCTCCAGCATTGAGCCCGCTGACGACCTCATAGAGATCGCCCTGCTGCTGACCAAGCTCTACCGCACGGTAGACGGCCTTGCCACCAGAGAAGACATAGACATAGCGTGCACCGCTACCAGCCTGACGGACGATGGCCTTGTCGGGTACGGTGAGGGCTTCCTTCGTACCGAAGTCGAGGTGCACACGGGCATACATCCCTGGGCGAAGCTTGAGATCCTTATTCGCCACCTCGATCTCGGTAGATACCGTATGCGTGACGGGGTCAAGCGTGGGGAAGATATTCGTGACGACACCGCTGAAGGTCTCTTCGCCGAGGGCATCGACGGAGAGGGTCGCTGCTGCACCCTTCTTCAAGAAGGAGTAATACCGCTCGGAGACCCCGATGACCGCCTTGACGGGTGCGATCTGCTGGATGACGACGACAGGGAGCTGGGGAGAAGTCATATCCCCATTGTCGTAGTTCTTCGCCGTGACGAAGCCACTGATAGGGCTACGCAGTACGGTATTCTCCGCAGCATTGCCATAGGCGAGCTTCGCCTGATCGACAGCACTCTTCGCCTGCTCCCACTGCGCCTTTGACACGCCACCGACCTTATAGAGCTCATCCATGCGGGCGAAGTTCGTCTTAGCATCAGCGAGCTGGATCTGCGCCTGCGCCGCCTGCGTAGCCTCCATACGAGCCACGGCCTGCCCAGCACCTACGCGGTCACCGACCTTGACGAGGAGCTGCTTGAGGCGACCGCCAGCCTGCGCGGTGATGTTATTGACCACCTTAGCTTCGAGCTGGGCGGTGAACTCCTCCGAGAGGCTCAGCGCACGCATCTCTGCGGGAGCTACCTCGACGAGGCGAACGGTGTCAGCACTCTGCTCTTCGGTAGCCTGGCTCGAGGACGAGGAGGAGCAGCTGGCGAGGAGCCCAGCGCTCAAGAGGGCAAGGCTCAGGGTCTTAATGGTCTTCTGCGAGATCATCTTCTTATCTTATTCTTATAGTTTGTACAATGGGAAAGAGGGAAGGAAGGGATGTTACTTCACTTCCACAGGAAGGCCCTCGCCCTTGAGAGCATCGAGGGAGTAGACAGCGACCATATAGTTGTAGATGGCCTGACTGTAGTTGAGACGAGCTTGCAGGAGGGCAGTCTCGGCATCATTCAGCTCGAGAAGGGTACCCGCACCGCTCTTGTAGCGTACTTCAGCGATACTATGACCACGCTCTGCCGTAGCTACGGCGTCCTGCGCGGAGACGAACTGCTCGAGGGCCGACTT
>ERZ773213.1580-NODE-1580-length-11754-cov-2.859219_pt1 | contig 11754 bp, 13 predicted proteins | sample MGYA00580996_ERZ773213 | MGnify/ENA primary metagenome ERZ773213 (study PRJEB29015, sample SAMEA2738152) | human oral metagenome | biome: human oral; feature: human-associated habitat; material: saliva | place: China | collected 2197 ...
TCGTGGTGGTGATGTAACGCTCACCGGTCATACAACAGATTACTTTGTTGATGGGGTGCCTAAAAAAGAAAAAGAGTATAAAGAACTTGTAAATACTCTTATTGATGAAAGCATCTTTAAATTAATCACCAATCCATTGTATTTTAATGAAACGTATTCTTGGCAAAATCGTCGTAAATTATTGCTTGAAATGTGTGGTGATATCGATGATATCAGCGTAATTAATAGTCGTGATGACTTAAGACGATTGGCTGAACTGTTAGAAGGTCGAACTGTAGATGATCATCGTAAGGTGGTCGCAGCGAAGAAAACTGCTATCAATAAAGAGCTGGATATGATTCCAATTCGTATTGATGAAGCTGTACGAAACAAACCTGAAACTGTATCTGATAAAGCAAAACTCATTCGTGATATTGAAACCTTATCCGCTGGTATAGATGAAGTTGAAAAGCAAAAGGCAATTATTCAAAACGGGTTTAGTTCTACTGAAAAGGAATCTAAAATCCGTGATATAAAACGCAAGTTAGCAGCTCAAAGGTCTGAAGTACTATCCGACTATCACAAACAAAAACAACACCTACGCGGTGAATATGAAGCCTCTTTAACCAAACTAAAAATGGTAGAAGTAGACAGAGATAGATGTGTTGATAGACGAGATGAGCTTAACAAAGAAATTGAGCGTGAGTCTAAACGCATTGTAACCTTACAATCTGAATTTGATACGTTTAACGCACAACAATTCAATAAAGAATCTTGCCCTACTTGTGGCCAAGCACTACCCGCTGATAAGCAAGCGATACTCGAGGCAGAGTTTAACGCCAATAAATCTAAGAAGCTTGAGGAGTGGAAAGGGCTTATTGAAAGTGCAGTAAAGCTTAAGGGAAACTACGAAGAGCAACAAGAAATTATGGTGTCAAAGATCGATAGTTTAACTATTGAGGCATCTCAATATAATGATGCTTACAATGTTAAATTTAAAGAATATGAGGCGTACCTTGAGCCTAATATTGAAGATGATCCAGTCTATGCTGATTTGAAGGCTCAATTATTCTTACTAGAGATTGACGATGAACCAGGTGCTGAAGCTGAAGAACTTACTAAACTTGACGAAGAGTTGAGCTCTATGAAGTCTAAAAAAGCAGGTCTTGAGACTGAGTTAAATAAATTTAAGCTTATTGATGATATTAATCATCGAATCTTGGAGTTAGAGAACCAACAACAAAAGTTAGTAGCAGAAAAGAACGCTCTTGATGAAGCATCCTTTTTAATGGATGAATTTATTAAAGCAAAGGTCAATATGTTGGAAGAAAACATTAATTCAAGATTTAAATTAGCTCGATTCAAAATGTTTAATGTTATGTTAAATGGCAATGTAGAAGAATGTTGTGAAACTACCTATAAAGGAGTTCCATATCGCAGCATGAATAACGCAGCACGTATTAATGTAGGGTTAGATATCATCAATGCATTAACAAGTTATTACAAAGTGAATGCTCCGGTATTCATCGATAATGCGGAAGCTGTTACTGACTTTATTACTGTTAATAGCCAAACAATTAAATTGATCGTTGATGAATCAAAACCACAATTGGTGGTTAAGGAGGTGTAAGTATGGCAAATAATCATAAAGTAATTATGAGTACGGATGAAATGGCAGCATACATTTATACTATTTTGTCTGAGCATGAGCTAACTGTTGGCGAATCGTTATCTTCGCTGAAAAAAGCGACTAAATTAGTACATAAGTCAGTATATTATGACTATTTAAAAGAAAGTGAGTATGAAGAATGCAATTAGTACCTATCAATGTTGTAGAAAATACTCAATATGTAAGTGGTAGAGATTTGCATATGTTTTTAGAAATTGGAACAGAATATAAAGATTGGTTCCCTCGAATGTGTGAATATGGGTTCGAAGTTGGTATAGATTTCAACCCGCTCAAAAAAGAGCGAGTTCAAATTGAAGGCAATCGAGAGGTTAAACGTATTATCTCTGACCATGAAATTACAATTGATATGGCAAAGCAACTGTGCATGTTATCAAGGAACGAAAAAGGTCGTCAGGCTCGCGAATATTTTCTTCAAGTTGAGAAGGACTGGAATTCTCCTGAAAAAGTAATGGCAAGAGCCTTGCAAGTAGCTAATAGAACGATAGAAAACTATAAGTTGTCTATATCTATGAAAGATCAACAATTGGCAGAGTTGCAGCCGAAAGCCAATTATTACGATGTCATTTTACAAAATAAAGAGTTGCTAAGCATTACCCAAATTGCTAAAGACTATGGGAAAAGTGGAACATGGCTTAATAAGTTTCTAGCCGATAAAAAAGTGCAATTTAAACAAAGTGGCGTATGGTTCTTATATGCAAAATATGCAGGCAAAGGATATACATCAAGTAAAACTTTTATCGATGATGTAGAAAAAGCACATATGCATACATATTGGACACAAAAGGGACGTCTATTTATATATGACTTATTAAAGCAAAATGGAGTCTTACCATTAATTGAATTAGTTGATGCCGATAAAACGGCATAGGAGGTACATAATGGCAAACGAAGTAGCTGTAAAGCAACATGCGAATTTACCTGGCTTTCAATCTGCAGAAGGATTTGAACTATTACAACGACAAGCAAAAATGTTTACACATTCCACCTTAGTCCCTCAACAATTCCAGGGCGAACAAAATATGGGAAATGCTATTATCGCATTAGAAATGGCAACTCGAATGAATGCTAGCCCATTAATGGTAATGCAAAATTTATATATCGTATATGGCAACCCAGGTTGGTCCAGTAAATTTCTAATTGCAACATTCAATCAATGTGGTCGTTTTGAAGCTATCAAATACAAACCCACTGGCGAAAAAGGAACAGACTCTCAAGGTATTATTGCTTACACTCGTGAAAAGGGTTCAGATGAAATTATCGCAGGTCCTGAAGTAACAATCGCACTGGCCAAACAGGAAGGTTGGTATGACAAAAAAGGCTCTAAATGGAAAACCATGCCGGATCAAATGTTACGTTACAGAGCTGCAGCATGGTTGATTAGAACTACAGCACCTGAAATTTCAATGGGGTTACAAACTGCAGATGAAATTATCGATGTTGAAGGAAAGGTTATTGATACGGCTGATATAGTTGCTGAAACTATTAATCAAAATGCTAATAGCGAAGTAATCGATATTGAGCCTACACCTACCAGTGAATTTGTTAATCCTGAAACTGGCGAAGTAGTCAATATGTTTGGTGATTAATTGTGATTAGTATTCAAGCATTCGGTAGTAGCTCAAAAGGGAATTGCTACCGAATCAAAACCTCAACCAATGGTGACGAATTACTACTAGATGCTGGATTAACTTTTAAAGAAATCCAACGGTATTGTCGCTTTAACTTTCTACACCTATGTGGCACATTGCTCACACATCAACATGGAGACCATAGCAAGGCCGTAAATGATCTATTAAAGCTAGGCCATCGTGTGTATATGTTAAAAGATACTGCAGATGCGTTATATGTAGCAGGTAATCATAAAGCTATTTACATTACACCTAAGGTTCAATTTACGATAGGTAATTTTAGTATCCTGCCTTTTGAATTAGAACACGACGTTCCTAATGTTGGCTTTTTGATTTCTGACGGTGAAGAGAAACTCTTATACATTACCGACACCTATTATTGTCGGTACACGTTTAAAGATGTGAATCACATTATGGTTGAATGCAATCATTCGTATGAAATTTTAAACCAATATGTAGAAAATGGTTCTTTAGATAAAAAACGAATGGAAAGACTGATTCAATCTCATTTTTCTCTGGAAAATGTTATTAAATTTTTAAAATCTATGAACCTAACTAAATGCCAAGATATACGACTACTACATTTATCAGATGGTAATTCTGATGCTGCAGCATTTAAGCAAGCGGTTCAGTCTGCTACTGGTAAATTAATAATCGTAGAACAAGAAAGGAGTCCCTTATGATTATTAAATCAATTCAAATAAAAGATGCTGACATTAGTATCGCATTTCAAAAGCCGTCTACAACTGGATTTACCGATGTATTAACGCTTAAATCTAAAGATGATCCACGCCCTGAATTACTTCATGCATTCAGCAACTTACAATCTATCGTTAAAAAGAACTTTGAATTCTTAGATAAATTTCAAATCCCGTTTTTAGTAAATACATTTAGGTTTAAATGTGATGCTTACGATGAAGATATAGTTGATAAGGTGAGTGTAGAGGGGACTGTTGGTGACGAGAACACGCACAATTCATTTAAGTTTAAAACGGACTGGTTGAACGTTGAATACGCGGATGCCACATTCACTATCTCTGTTCAGAATTTAATCGAAGAATGCGTTAAGTTTATTATGGGGAAACGAGCCCAGGATAGTTTGTTTATAGATGAGGAATGATGATTTATGGCAAAAGACCAATCCTATTATTTTAGCCATGATGTTACAGCGAGCAGCGACCCTAAGATAGTGGCCATGATATCTGAATATGGAATGATCGCGTATGCATGGTGGTGGATTATTCTTGAAAAACTAGCCTCATATGAAGATTACAAACTGCCATTAAAAAGATATACATTCCTTGCTCTTGATAATGAGTTAGGAGTAAAAAATAAAGAAAATTTAACATGTGTTGAACATGTGTTCAAACAAAATGAACATGTGTTTGAACAAAATGAGTTATGTTCAATGTGTTCCTTTTTGTTCGTAAATTCATTGATTTCAGACTATGAATTATTGGCTTGTGATGATGAATATTTTTGGTCTCCGAGCTTAACACGGCGTCTTGAATTTCGAAAGGTTAAAAACGAAGAACTCCGCGAAAAACGTAGGCTCGCAGGCATTAAGAGCGGAGAGGCTAGACGCAAAAACGAACAAAAACGAACACGTGTTCAACAAAAAGGAACACATGTTGAGCAAAACGAACTAATAAAAGAAAAGAAAATAATATAGAGAGAGATACGCGCGCGCGTGAAGATGAAAATCCTCTATCTATGTTTGACGATGATGAAGTAAAAAATAAACCCATTTACGATTTGTATATGAAATCAATTGGAGATATTTCACCTGTCATTAAAGAACGGTTGGATGATCTAGTTGAGTCTTATGGAAAAGAACGGGTTATTGTTGCTATCAATACCACTTCAGATAATGGTGGCAATAGCATCAAGTATGTTGAAACTGTCACAGCGGGAAATTTAAAGAAGGAGGTGCAAAAGGATTTTGGAACCAATAAACGTAACAGCAGCAATAGAGGCTCTTCGAGAAGAGACGAGCAAGTTGACTGGCAAGCGGAATATGAAAGAGTACACGGTAAAAAATGAGTTCTTTTATCCAATTTATGATAAACCAGTAGTAATTCAAACCAATGTTAATACTACGTATGCTGCAGTTGGAATTCCTAAACGATATTACGATATGGATTTCGACTGGTTGCGTAAGCATGGTAGTTTCCCGAAAGAAAATGCTGAAGCCTATGCTGTGGTTAAGGAGTACTCTCATAACCTAAAAGAAAATCTTGAGTCTGGCAAGGGGCTTATATTAAGGGGACCAGCTGGTACAGGAAAGACATCTATTGCAGTTAGCCTTCTAAAAGAGGCCATGAAATTAGGCAGAGGATGCCTTATGATTTCAATGCCAAATCTACTAGATAATATGCTTACGTTATCTAAGGGCGATAATGTAGCCTATCTGAGCTATGAGCAAAAACTTAGAAATATTCCCTTGTTATTGCTTGATGATTTCGGGGCAGAGTATTCGAAGTCTGACTGGGTAGCATCTAAGGTTGAAAGCGTTATTATTGATCGCTACAACCGAATGAAGCCTATAATTCTTACGACGAATTATAGCGAGACCTGGACTGAAGAAAATTATAGTCAAAGAATATACGACCGCTTACGTGGAGAATATGAAGAGGCTATATTCAATGGAGAATCACACCGATGAAGATTCTCCTACGATGTCAGTTTAGGTTTAGAAAGAAATCCCATAACCGGTTCCCAACGTTAAATGAGTATATCGACTGTGAGCGTGGTTCGACTATAGCAGCCGCCGCTATGAAAAATAAATGCACCGAGCAAGTCAAAGACCAATGTGTATCACAACAGATAGAATCGGTTAAGGGTAAAGTAGACCTATTATTTGAATGGCACTCATCAACAAGGCATGATCCTGATAATGTAGCTTTTGCTAAGAAATTCATTCTTGATGGATTACAAGCTGCAGGAGTGTTAGAAAATGATAATAGAAAGTTCATCGGAACTATGGCTGATGAGATTGTAAATGACGATGATGATTTTGTGATTGTACATATCACAGAACATATGAGTATATTCCTATAGTCGATAATAGCCATAAAAATTAAAATTTCATATGTATAAGAACGTTTTAATGCGTTAATGAGTAAATCTTCATGAAGCTCAAATAAAACACAATACGGACTAAAATAAAGCATAAAGGAGGAGTTGTATTTGAATGAATACGAAATTGAAAAGATTACTAGGTTAGCCACTGAGGTGGCCACTAAAACCTACTATGAATTAGCAAAGCAAGAAAATGCACAGCTAGGTCGTAAACTTCGACACAATACGATCAAGCTGCTTAAGCATTATAGTCAGTTACAGTCATACGTAGACAATGCTATCTCGGATTCGACACAAGCCGAGGATATATGGCTCAATGAACTGTTAATTGATATGTTTGACGATAAAAGCATTGTGAAAGTGAATGCGATTGTTAAAAGCAAAGAAAAAACAGCATTGATGATGAGGCACGTGAATAACATGCTCGATATCTATGCTGAGAAGTGTAGCACAAAGCAATTTAAGTATTGTGAGTGCATGCGTAGGTATTATATTGATGGAGAAACATTAGAACAGATTGCAGAATCATTTCCTGAAAAGCCAGATGTTCGTACCATCAAACGTTACATCGCTAGAGGGATTGAAGAGTTATCTGTATTGCTGTGGGGAGTTATTGGGTTAAATACAAAGCTAGCCTGAGAAATTGTCCCAAAACTGTCCTAGACCTGTCCTTCTTGACAGTTTATAATGATAGTGTGAGTTAATAGGGAAACAAATTAATCTCTCTCGACAAAGTGAATACCTAGAACACAAAAGCGAAAAAGCCCTTGCTTCGGCAAGGGCTTTTTGCTATAGGGTAGCTAATCCTATAAGGTAGTGCGATCGCACAAGGATGCAAAGAAAAGGCTTGTTATTTATTAAACATAAATAACAAATGCGCGTTTACCGTAGTCACGAGCATAACGACGCTTGCCTGTCTTAGGGTCTGTTACATAAGCAACAAATTTCTTTGTGCCACGTTTAGACCCAGATTGAGATATTTTGGACATATACCTGCTCTCCTTTCATAAATTTCTCCGAAGAGATTTATGGCGGGCCCGCACTATTTACATTATAACTATAAATTATATATTAAACTAGCATTAATATATAAAATGAAAAAGACCCCAAAAAATGGGGTCTTTTTCGATAGACGGAACAAGCTAACTTGTTTTAAAGAAAGATGAGTTGTAGCTAATAACTCAGAGCATCCTTATATATGTCTAAATATCTCAACACTATAATATCACTTAAATGTAAAAAAACAATATGGAAAATTACAGAAGTTTTAAACTTATTTTATAAAATATAAAGTAGAACAAACATTTCATACAAGATATTGTTTTTATAAAACAATATAACAAGATATAGTATATTATCAATGATAAAAACGCATGTAGTTATGCAAAAGAAGAATGGAACGAGGTGAATGCGATTGACTGATGTATATTGTGAAAAGAGAAGATGCCTAAATAATGTGAAAGGTTGGTGCAAGGCTAATGGAATTCATATTGATCACATGTGTAAATCGTATGCGCCGTCACATTCGTTAGTAAAAACAAAAACCGCAAAGGTACATAAGGAATGCGGGAAGTATAAACAAAATAAAGGGGTCCTGAAGTAGCTAGGGGGTGAGATAGTGGCTAAAATGGGGCGACCGAAAAAAGTGATAAATCAGAGTCAGTTTGAAGCAATGTGTCAGATTCAAGCCACACAAGAGGAAATCACTCTCGTTTTAAACGTTTCTGATAAGACCTTAAATGCATGGTGCAAACGTACGTATGGAAAGACTTTTTCCGACATTTTCCGCGAAAAGAGAAGTGCAGGAAAGATTAGCTTACGACGAAAACAGTGGAAGCTGGCCGATAGATCTGCAGCAATGGCAATATTTCTTGGCAAGCAATTTCTTGGACAGACTGATAAAACTGAAATGGAAGTCAATACAACTGTTCAAAGCAATCCTCTTGAAGGTGTAACAACAGAGGAGCTTAAAAAGCTAATCGATAAAGAGGGGTGAGGGCATGAAACTCACACCGGAACTCATGCAGCAATTCAAATATGAATTGGCTAGGCGTGAGTTTTTTTATTATTGTCATTTACAAGCACCGGACTTTTACAGGAAAGACAGAGACTACCTAGTCGAATTGTGCGATACGTTACAAGAGTTCTATGAAGATCCGGACGCAAAAGTCCTAATAATGAATATGCCACCTCGGCACGGTAAAAGCCGTACAGCTCAGATGGCAGTTAAATGGATATTAGGTAAAAACCCTGTAGAAAAGATTATGACTGGTTCGTATAACACAACTCTATCCACTACCTTTGCAAAGAATGTCCGCAATGATATTCAAGAAGTAAAGGCAGACGCAAACAGAGTTGTATATACTGACATATTCCCTGATATACGTATCAAACGTGGCGATGCCTCCATGGATATGTGGTCGTTAGAGGGCGGTTATAATTCTTACCTAGCTACATCTCCAAGTGGTACTGCTACAGGTTTTGGTGCATCTATTCTTATCATTGATGATATTATCAAGAACGCAGAAGAGGCTTATAACGAAAATACAAAGGCCAAGCACTGGGATTGGTTCACTAATACCATGCTTTCACGTTTAGAGGAAGGCGGAAAGATAATTATCATCATGACTCGTTGGGCATCTGATGATCTAGCCGGTAGGGCAATAGAACACTTTGGGGATAAAGCAAAGGTTATTACCATGAAAGCCTTACAGGACGATGGCACTATGTTGTGCGATGATGTGTTGTCTTATGAAAGCTACCAAGAGAAGTGCAGGGCAATGGGCGAAGACATTGCATCTGCCAATTACCAGCAATTACCTATTGATATAAAAGGTAGGTTATATACATATTTCAGCACTTATGATGATATTCCTAAAGATGATAAAGGATATCCTTTGTTTACTACAATAAAGGCATATGTCGATTCTGCGGACACTGGGGAAGACTATTTATGTGCTATTGTTTATGGCGTATATAAAGACTATGCATATGTGCTTGATGTATTATTTACTGATGCCCCTATGGAGGTCACAGAAGAATCTACGGCAGACTTATTACATAAAAACCATGTCAATATTGCAGATATAGAATCTAATAATGGCGGGCGTGGTTTTGCTCGTAATGTTAAACGAATATTAAAAGAGAAGTATCCAGATAATCGAACAAAGATTACAGCATTCCACCAAAGCAAAAATAAGGAGGCTAGGATATTATCGAATTCTACACAAGTTATGGATTATGTTTTATTCCCAGTTAACTTTAGAGACCGCTGGCCAGAATACTATACATCAATGTATAAGTATCAACGAAAAAACAAGAATGCACATGATGATGCTCAAGACGCAACGACAGGCGTTGTTGAACGTTTGAATGCGCCTGTTATTAAATCCATCAATTCTGATATTTATTAGGAGGAACTTCATTATATGTTTATTACAAACGAACAGAAGTATGCATACCAGTTATTACATGATGCGTACTATGGGTCTGGGTTATTCTCTTTAGGTCGTGGTTTAAAACAGCATCCAAGAGAAAGCATAGACAATTATAATTTCCGTAAAAAGTTATCAAGCTATTCTAATCATACAGCAGCGATTATTAATGCGAATGTAGATCCTATCTTTAATGATGAAATTCGAAGAGAGTATAAAGAAACGGCTAAATTCAAAGTGTTTTTAAAAGATGCAGATCGATTAGGTACATCATTACAAGAATACATTCAGCAACAAGCTTTGATTGCCAAAATGTATGGTGTTGTGTATGTCATTGTTAACAATGAAGCAGAATTTGGTGAAAGTTTGGCTGATAATATACGTGATAGACGGTTACCGTATTTAATTTCAGTTGAACCTGGTGATGTGACTGGTTGGAAACTGGATGACAAAGGTCGAATAATTAGATTCGAATATAGAACGATTATTACTGATGATAATGGAGGTAGTTCAACAGTATATTATGAATGGACAGATACAAAATGGACTATTCGTGATAAAGGGCGGGGCATTATTAATGAAGGTGAACATGGGTTAGGACGTGTCCCTGTAGTGCAATGGTTTGGCCGTAGCACTAAGAAAACAACTATATTACCGTATCCAGAGTTCTATTCGTTAGCACAAAAGAACTATAGAGTTTATCATCTAGATAGTTTATTGACACAGATTTTGAACTCTCAAACATTTTCTACTTTAACCATGCCATCCGATGAAGGAATAGAAGACTTAACCTTGGGCGTTAACAACGTACTACTATATCCATCAGAGGCTAGTCATCCGCCTGCTTTTATTGCTCCAGATAATGGGCCGGCGCAAATTATCATGCAAGAAAAGGAAGCTGAAATTAAAGAAATGTACCGCATAGGTGGTGTTGATTCTGTAGTAGGGGTTCAGCAGGAAAAATCAGGGGTTGCTAAACAGTGGGCATTCAAAAGAACAAATCAACGACTAGCAAACTTCGCTGTACAGTGTGAAAATGCAGAGAAAGCCATTATTGCATTATATGAATTGTGGACTGGCGAGCAGTTGAATTATAAATGCGAATATCCAAGGGACTTTGACATTAATGATGTAGCTGATTGCTTATCTCAAGGACAGCAAGCCCTTGATTTAGGGTTTAAATCTAAAACATATTATGTTGAAGTGCTTAAACGGATACTTGATGGCTATATGCCTAACGTTGACGGCAATGTATACGATGCCATTGTTAAAGAAGTAGAGAATACTGCAGATCAAGAATTGATGGATAGAACGTATTCTAATCTAAATAATGACGAGGATGTAGATGTAGATGAATAAGGCAACAGAGCATGTTATTCGGAAATTAATTGATCAGTTTGAAGATGAATTACACAGATTGCTAGAAGACGGATATAACCCAAGAGTAGCAGTTAAAAAAGCCTATAAGAAGGTCCCAATCATGGAAGCTATGAGGGGGACATTGGTCGATGAGTTAGTGGCTGAATGTGCACGTGGATATGGTATTGATGTAGGAGTAACAGGTAGTGCGAATAAAAATGCCATTATATCTGGTATGCCTTATAAGTTTGAAACCATATCAAAGGCCATGCAGAAGGCGTGGGCTCCAGACGGACTGAATTTATCCAAACGACTGCACAACGCATCCTTAGCCGTGAAGCGTGAAGTAACCAATACTATTCAAGATGCAATAGTAAAAGGTGAACACACAATGGAAACCGCAAAATCTTTATTTGATGGTTACGGTAGTGAAACTATTATTTCAAAAGCTGAAATACCAATATTCATAAAACGTATTAATCGATTAAGCATCGTGCTTCCTACAGATAAGATGGGGCGTGATGTTGTAAAACATCAAATCAGAAAAGTACGATATTCAATCGAACAACGCACAACACCCGGG
>ERZ773213.1582-NODE-1582-length-11747-cov-4.990164_pt1 | contig 11747 bp, 8 predicted proteins | sample MGYA00580996_ERZ773213 | MGnify/ENA primary metagenome ERZ773213 (study PRJEB29015, sample SAMEA2738152) | human oral metagenome | biome: human oral; feature: human-associated habitat; material: saliva | place: China | collected 2197 ...
CCAACGAAAACTCACGCCGAGTCACCGAAAACCCACCAAGGTGTCACGAGTCAGGGTCTTGCCCGAGCCGTTGGGGCCGACCAGTACCACGATCTCCCCGGGGTGCACCACGAAGGAGACGTCGCTCAGGGCGCGCCCCGAGGCCTTCGGGTAGCGCTTGGCAACGTGGCGCCACTCCATGACAGGGACTTTGCGCGCCGGCGCAGTAGCGGCTTCCATGGCAGCTCCTCACATGCCTTCGTCAATGAAAACCAGTTTGTAATTCAAACCTTAGAACCAGGATACCCTCTCTTGTTTGAAACGCAAACCCCTTTGGGTGACAGAACCGATCTCGACGCCCTGTGCCTGGCGGCACGTATGGAGCCTCGCCTACCGGGCCAGGCTGTACTCCACGCGAATGACCGCCCGGTTGACGTCGCGCCCCACGCGGGTAGCCGGCACCATCATGGCCGGTCTAGGCTGCGACGGCGACGACCAGACCGGCTGCACATCGGCGAGGCCATGACGCCCCTCAGCGTCCATCCCGGGCAGCCGAGACCTCTTCTCATCATGAGTTCACAGCGGTAGGCGTAGGTTCAGACGCACCCGAGGGATATCCGAACCACGCGTCTGCCGGATAGAAAACACCATGCAGAACAATCCCCCATGATGAGACTGCAATCGAGTTTCCCCATGCCGCAATCGGGATTTCGTTGACATCCTGCCCCGCGGATAGGGATACGAGTTGAAGTGCTCCATCTCTGTTGCTCGCATGTTCTGACGGCGCCAGATACGCAATATCGCCGAAGACGCACGCTGTACTGGGAATTGCGCGCTCACCCGAGTTCCAAGACAGTATTGGCGTGGCTGATCCCGGCTGCCTCACGGAAAAGACAGAATCTTCATACTCTCCGTAGAGAATAACCTCGTGTTGATTAGTGTAAATCGGAATCTGATTAGCCAGCCCATGAAACTGCTGCGGACGATCGGCAAGGAGAACATCCTCTCCTGTCGCAATATTTTGCGCCCGGAAGGCCTCCCTCTTGTAGGCCTCCGGCTCTCTGCTCGAGTTGTCCGATTTTTTATAGTACACCCAGCCGTCTTTAACAGACTTGATGCCTTTCGATCCCCGATCTTCCGAGACTCCGGTTACTAGATACACAATGACCGCCTTGTCCTTTACAAGCAACGCCTCACCCAGCGATTCTTCTACCTGAAATCCATCTGCGAGAACAGTGCTCGCGTCAAACTGAATGGAGAGGTCGGCGGCACTGACACGAAACCCGAAACTGTCAGCCTTTTGAGATACTCCCTGAGTATCTCCAACAATCAACAAAGTGCCGTGTTCGACATCGAGCGTCAAAGTGACACGATAAAGAAATTTGTCGTTAACAACATAGTTTTTGGCGACACATATCGACGCGACAATCGTGTGGTCAGATAGAGACACTTTGATCACATGGATTGACGCAGGACCTTTCGGCGGCTCACTTGATAGGTTCTTGGTGGAGTGAATTCCAGCAGTGATGTATGCGTAAGAGTCGTCAAGAACTGCCGGGCCAATGGCGATGGTGGGCCCCGGATCATATGGCCCGGCTGTCGTTGCTGGGCTACTACTGGACGATGGCGATGGGCCGGGTGACATCTTCACTGGCATTATGCTCCAGTTTTCCTTGCCATCTGGTATAATCGCCCAGGTCGACGGTCCGCTCAGATCGACGACGACGGGGCATAGTCCATTGGAAACTCTCCCATCCAGCTCTGGAATCTCGGCGGTGCCGCACAGATGTTGTTTGTGTAAAGCGGTCACCGTTGTTTGAATGTCACCTTCGGGCCATAACGGAAATTCAGAGAAGGAGGAAGGCGCGGCGCCGTCAGCCGGAGGCAATACTCTTGATTCCGGTCCCAGAGTCGGCGCGGGCGCAATTGACGGCGTTGGCCCCGTTTTCAGATTTCTTGAGCAGGCGCCAAGACACCCCGCTATTCCGATGATTGCTGTGGAGATGAGGAAGGTTCGGCGATGCATGGCGATGCCTTTTTGTGAGATGACGGTCTAGGCGGTAGGCGCGGGAGGACCGGTTGGTGGCGATGCTGTCGAGGTGGAGAATGAGACGTCGTCAAACCAATTGGTTGCGGCATAGAATCTACCATCCGCCACTAAACCCCATGGAGTGACAGCATTGTTCGTTCCGTAATTTATCGCGGTTTTTTGAACATCAGCTATCGTCTCCCCTGAACTGATGGAAGTGATGTCGAACTCACTGCTCGACGCACTACTTGAAGTTCCTATTTTGTAGAACGAGTACAAAACGTCACCAAAGACGCAGGCTCTATCAGGAACCTCATGATTCCCTCCGTCCCACGTCAGTGCAGCGGCAGCCGCTCCAGGCGTGCGGATCGACATGGAGTGGGAACTATTCTGATCATTCCATGAAATATATGCCTGCTGATCCGAAGAAATACTTGACCAGCCTTGTAACTCATTCTTCCAGTCACCCTTTAATGCGATCGTCTCACCCGAAACGATATTCCGCGCCGACCCGCTCGAAGATTCCCTATCCTGATTGTCTTTATAGTAGTACCAGTCATCCCTCACTACAATTGGATACCGCTCTCCTGTGCGTTCATGCTTGTTATCACTCAGAAACATGATGGCATAGTCCCCCGTGCCATTCCCTACTCGTTTCACATAGTAAGCAATCGCCTGACCGCACAATCGGATATTGTTTATATCGTGGCCGTCAAGAATCGAGTGGGCATCAAACTGTACTGACAGGTCTGTCACACTGAGACGGAGCGCAATGTAGTCGTTCCCTGAGTCCTGGGAATTGTCCACGCCGACATCATCGCCCATAAGGACAAGAGAAGATCGACCGTTTGCGAAGGAGAGGTGCAGCCCTTCAATATCCTCCACTAGATGTCTGTCCGCAACTGTCGTAGCAGCCTGAATCGACCCGTCCGACAGACGAATTTTGACCAGGACGACAGGGCAAGCCGTTCCCTCGGGGAAGTCGGAGCCGCGTATACTGTCCTGGGTGCTGGGAGAGGATAGCGTCAAAGCGCCAAAGGCGAGGTAGGCGTGCTCACCATCGAGAAGAGTTGACCCCATGAAAATTGTTGTCAGCGCCCCTTTCGAATCCTGACCCATGTCATCTTCATCAACCAGCTTTACCTTCCGTGTGACCCACGCACCTTTCTGGTCTAAGAGAACTGCGTAAGTGGTGAGAGTACTGATATCGACAACGACAGGACACCACCCCTTGGTGAAAACGTTGAGCGCGTCTTTAATCCTGGCCCCACCGCATAGGTAACGATCACGCACCGCCGTAATCGTCGTGTAGGTGTCGGCCGCCGGCCAGGTAGACGCGTCCGCGAATGCACTCGGAACAGCGTCGGATTTTGGAGGCGGCGTAGGAACAGGGGTGGCCGATGAGCCGGAACGGCTCTGCCGGCAGGCGACCACTGCTGGAAGCAGTGCGGTTGCACCTGTGACAGCAAGAAACGTACGACGGCGCATGAGTAATCCTCCACTGCGCGGGAACGGGAACCGGCTGCCGTCAATGGTTGCCACTCGGTAGAAATACGGCAATGGGTAGCGCTCTCCTCATGGGGAGCCTTCAAGGAGTGGCAAAGTCTGCGGGCAGGAGCAGCCAGTGCTCACAGCGGCTACTGGGCCAGGCGGTGCTCCATACGGGTGACGGCCCGGTTGACATCGCGCTCCACACGGGCCGATGGCGCCGCCCCGCCCTTCCACAGCAGGCCCTCGCCGACCGGCCTCACGGCGACGAGTCGGCCGCGGTCCACCAGGATCGGGCGGAACATGCCGTTGCTCGCCGGGCAGATGAGGCGTTCGCCGTCCTCATCGGTGAGGCAGGAGCGGTCCTTGTAGCCCACGTGCAGCTCGTCGAAGGAGCCCAGGAAGTGCGTGGCCTGCGCGGCGCTGCGGTGAGCGGACAGGAGGTCGGGCAGGTCGGCGCGCATGTAGAGCAGGCCGGTCTTCGGGGCCGACTCGCCGGGACCGAACGGGCGCAGGCCTCCGCGGGCCCCGCCCTCGGCGACTGCGCGCACGAGCGGGACACGCGGCCCGGCCGGCTCACCGGCAGCATCAACCGCGGCTGGGGCCTGCTCCTCCCCCAGCTCGACGGCGTCCTCCAGGGCGCGGGCGGCCTGCGTCTTGGGCAGTGTGGTCCAGCGGGCCAGGTCCTCGGCGCTGACCGGGCCGTGGCTGGTCGCGTAGCGGTAGGCGATGTGCGCGCAGGCGGCGCGGTGGCCAGTCCCGCCGTGGGCGACGTCGGCCCCTGCGGGCCCGGAGTCGGCGTCGGGCAGGTCGCGTGCGTCCATGACGAGGTGCTCGTTGCCGGACCGCGGCCCCTGGACGAGGATCCCCTCGCGCTGGAGGCGCACCAGGAGGTGGCGGCGCCGGTAGGAGGAGACATCCTCGCCACGGAAGGCCTCCATGAGGCCGGCCTCCTGCCAGGCCGCCAGCAGCACCGAGCGCATCAGCGGGCCCTGATCGTCGATGAGGCCCAGGGCCACCTCGGCGGCGCGCTCGCACAGGGCGGTATCGACGCCGTAAGCCTTCTCGCTGTTCCGCACCCAGGCGTCAGTGCGGTGCATGAGGGCGGCGCGCAGCCAGTGGTGGTCGGCGGCGGTGGTGATGTGGACGGTGCCGCGCATGGGCCAGGAGCGCACCAGGTCGCCTCGTGCGAAGGCGGCCTCAACGTCGGCCGGGGTGGCGGCCGGGGCGCGCACGAGCAGGGCGTGCGGGACGGCGGAGACCTGCTGGCCCTGGATGGCGAGCTGGCGGGACACTGCCGCGACGACGTCGGGCGCGGCGGTGGCCGGGATGAGGCCCTGGGAGATGATGCGGGCCAGGCTCACCTCGGTCGGCAGCGGCGCGGAGGAGGTGCGGGCGGCGGGCACGGCTGTCTCCTCAGAACAGGCGGGAGCTCGGGTCGTCCATGCCGCGCATGGCGTCGTAGTCGAGGGTGACGCAGCGGATGCCGCGGTCCTCGGCCAGGACGCGGGCCTGGGGCTTGATGGTCTGGGCGGCGAAGACGCCCTGGACGGGGGTCAGCAGCGGGTCGCGGTCGAGGAGCTCGAGGTAGCGGGTGAGCTGCTCGACGCCGTCGATCCCGCCGACGCGCTTGATCTCCACGGCCACGGAGCGGCCCTCGGCGTCCTTGGCCATGATGTCGACCGGGCCGATGGCGGTGGGGAACTCGCGGCGCACCAGGCGGTAGCCGGCGCCCAGGACCTCGATCTGCTCGGCCAGGAGCTCCTGGAGGTGGGCCTCGACGCCGTCCTTGGTCAGGCCCGGATCCACGCCGAGCTCGTGGCTGACGTCGGAGAAGGTCTCGAAGACGCGGATGACGAGGCGGTCATCGGTCTTGGAGGCGCGCACCTCCCAGACCTCGCGCACGCCGTCGGCGGCGGCCTCCTCGTCCGGCTCGGTGACGGCCAGGCGGGCCGGGGCGCTCATCCAGTTCAGGGGCTTGTAGGAGCCGCCGTCGGAGTGGATGAGGACCGAGCCGTCGGCCTTGAGCATGAGCACGCGGGTGGCCCGGGGCAGGTGGGCGTCCAGGCGGCCGGAGTAGTCGACGGAGCAGGAGGCAATAACGAGGCGCACCCGTCCACCCTAGCGGGGCGGGCCCGGGCTCGGCGCGACACCGGGGCCGGCGGGCCTGAGCATCGTGTCACCCGGGGCAGCTCTCAGCGCACCGGCTCGTAGACGGTCTCCTCCAGGTCGCGCATCTGCTTCTCCACGCTGTGGGCCAGGGCTGGGTCATCGAGGCGCAGGCCGAGCTCGACGTTGCGCTCCTCGGCGCTAAAGGAGAAGTTGGCGCTTCCCACCAGCAGGAAGCGGTGGTCGATGCTGAGGAACTTGGCGTGGCTCGTCACGGCGCGCCCGTCGTCCTCGGGAGCGCGGGTACGCATGACGACGGCGCCGCGTAGCCGCCGGGCGATCTCATCTGTTTTCAGGCGGGAACTGCCACCCCAATCATGGTTCTGCTCCCAATACCCTCGCCGTCCCTCGGGCCGGTGGAAGGGCCCGTCGGCGGCCTGGGTGTCCAGGTAGAGGCGCACGGATACACCGGGACGCTGTGCACGCAGGGCCACCAGGGCGGTCCACAGGGCGGAGCTGGGCTGGAGGTTGTAGGTGGCGCAGACCACCGAGGTGTTGGCGCTGCCGACCAGGGCGAACACGTCCGCCGTGAGGGCCCCGCTGCCGACTGCCCCGGCCGGGGCGGTCCACACGGGACTCACATCCTTGATTCTGGAGGCGGCGCCGGCGACGGCGCGCAGGACGTCCACTGACTGCTCCCGCGTCTGCGGTCCGAGTCCTGCGGCGCCCAGCAGCTCACGGACTCGTGGTCTTCTGGGCGCAGACACGACGACGAGCGCCTGGCTCAGCGTCGCGCCACCGGAAAGACGGGCAGCGATACCGTCGGCCTCGCTTCCGGTGAGGAAGGCACCCAGAGCGCGCAGTGGGCTCGGTGGCTCGGAATCGTCGGTGGGCACCACGAGGTTCCCCTACCTACCCCGGTGGTCGGAGAAGAAGGCAAGGTCTTGGTTGCTCCCTGTACCGGCACCTGTCCCACCGTCCGTATCCGGCAGTGGGATGACGAAGCGCCGGTCGAGGAAGCGGTTGGCACGCTCGCAAGAGGTCTCCGAGACCATGGTGCAGCAATGACAGGCGGCGCCGTGGAGGAAGTCCTCGGGATCCTTGGGGACTCGCCGGGCACAGACCGGGTCCGAGGAGCAGCGGGTCATAGCGTGCAGAGCCTGGTGGAGGATGTCGGCCAGGCGGTTGGGCTGAGACAGGGAGACCAGCCCGCCCAGGGTGCCGTCGGAGTCGGAGGCGGTGGTGGTGAGCAGCATGCCGGCGGCGGCCTCTCGCTGCTCGGTGGCGCGCCAGGCGTAGAGGCGCTCGCTGATGGAGGCGGCCCCGTAGCCCGAGGACATCGCCATCTGGCGGATGAGGGCGTGAGCGAGAGTATGGACGAGCCAGTAGCGCGGCGGTGCGAGGCGCTCGTCGGGATGGATCGGCTTGGCCGTCTCGGAGAAGCGCCGCTTGAAGTTACGCCGGTGGGCGGCGCGGTGGGCGGCCCATACGGGGCTGGCGAGCACCCTGGCCTCCCAGCGGGCGACGGCGTCCTCGTCGAGCTGGATGAAGATGCCCTCACCGCGGTCCTCGGTGGCCGGCACCCAGGTGGGGCGGCCGGAACGGACCAGAGAGACGAGCCGGGCCTCGGAGTCGTCAGCCCGGTCGTAGTCGTCCACGCGAGTGAACCCGAGGACGGCATTGACCTTGCGCAGGCGGTCGACGGCGAGCACCCGGCTCACCCCGGCCGGCACGTCCCCGAGGCTGCGTGGAGATATGACGAGCCCACTGTCACGGTCCTCATAGTGATCGCCGGGCGGCTCGGTGAGGAGGTAGTTCCACTCGGGCACGAGGAGGTCCACCGGATCCCAGCTCTCACGCCGTTTGAGGCGATCATCGTCGCTCTCCGCGGCCAGGGGCAGTGCCCTCAGGAGCTCGGTGAGCTCATCATCGTCAAGGTCTCGCAGACGGACAGCGTCGGCATCGCCTCGTTTGAGGAGCGCGCGGACGAAGGGAAGGTTCTCCCTCACCGATTCGAGGTCCTCGCCCAAGGCTCGTCCCAGGACCGTCAGGCGATCACGTTTCTGTTCCTCTGGGTCCAGGCGCGGCATGTCGATAATGGACTGGGTGGCGGCGAACCAGAGGTTGGAGGCGCCCACGAGCATGACACGGGGTTCGGCCTGGCAGCCTCCCTCGGTGAAGATCCCCAGGTGGGGGTGGCGGCCGCGGCAGCGCGGGAGTCGCTGGCGTCCCTCCTCCCCCAGGGCCTGGGACATTCCTCGGCGGGCTCCGCAGGCGCGGCAGGAGATGAAGGCGGTGGCGCCCCGCTGGGAGGTGTCGCTCATGGCGAGCTCGGGGTGGGCAGCCTTGGGGCAGTGGGCTCCCTCGTGGACCCACCAGTCGTAGGGGAACTCATCGAGGTGCCCGCTCGGGCAGACGATGAGGTAGCGGGCGGGCACGCACGGTGAGCGTCGTCTGCCACGGCGCTTGGCTGCGCCCTTGGCACCCCTGCGTCCCTGGGCCACGGCTGCCCGGGCGGGTCGTCCAGGGCAGTCGATGTGTTCAAAGACGGCTTGGTCTGGCCGGAAGGGATGGGTGTTGTGGTAGCCGTTGACGAATCGGCTGAGCGGCGCCAGGAGGTCGCAGCCGGTGCAGCGCATCCACTGAGGGAAGACTCGCGCCGGTACGCCCAGATCGTCACCGTCGCGGCGTGTGCCCGGTTGCGAGGGTTGCCAGGGGAAGTGCCGCAGCTCGCCCACCTGGTGGCCGAGCATGAGCTGGACCGTTTCCAGGAGGCGGGGCGCGTGGACGGTGACGGGGTCGGCGGCACGGCGCTGCCAGATCCGCGCCCAGTCGTCCAGGCCCGTGGGCATAACCGTGAAGTGGGGCAGGTCGATGATGGCGCCGGGGCCGTAGGTGTAGAGCAGCGTCGTGGGGCGGGCGGAGCCGACCTTGGCGTAGTTCTTCTTGGCCTGGTTCTGACTGAGGTCGTCGGCGTCTCCAAGAGGGTCGACGCCGATACCGTCGTTGAGGTCGGGGGTGCCCGAGCCGTCCTGGTCGATGTCCTGGTCCTGGCTCACCGTTCCTCCTGATCCGTCCGAACGTCACTGGTTTCACTTGCCTCGCGGGGCTTCTGCCGTTCCCAGGCGGGGGCGTCGTCGGTTGAGTTGTCGATGAGCCTGGCGGGGTCCGGGGAGACGAGGAGGTTGATCTCGGGCTGAACCTCCCGCATGGAGCTGGCGACAACGAAGGGCGCGTCATCGAGCCTGGAGCCGCCTCTGCCGGCCGACTCGGCCAAGCGCAGAAGTGGGAAACGACTGACATCGTCCACACCGCGCTTGTAGACGAGATCACCAGGCTTCTTGGCGACCTCCCGTTGGCGCTTCTTCCACTCCCCCACACGGCTGGCCAGGCGGTCCCGGGCATACTTGCTCTCCTCCTCGCCGGCGGCCGCACTGATGCGGATGGAAAGCTCGTCGACAAGCCGCTCGAGGGCCTCCGCCTGCTCGGTGACGCGTCCAGCGTTGTGCTCGGGGTTGAGGCCGTCACTGCATCCGGCCTGGGTGACCCGGGCCGCGGCCACGAGGGCGCCGTCAAGTCCACGGTCGATGGCGGTGACGGAGAAGGGGGTGACGGTCAATGGTTCGACGCGCGCGTAGAAGGTCTCGTGGAAGTGGCGGAACTGCTCGTAGTGGGCCAGGTCGCGGGGCCGGGCCCAGTTGCCCAGGGTGATGACAAGGCCGGGACGGTTCGCATCCCGGCCCACGCGGGAGGTGGCTTGGATGTACTCGGCGGTGTTCTTGGGCTGGCCGACGACGAGCATGAGGCCGAGGCGGGAGACGTCCACTCCCACCTGGAGCATGGAGGTGGCCAGGACGACGTCGTAGGGGTTCGCCGCGGCCCCTCGCTGATCCACCTTCTTGCCTCCCTGCGCGGCTGCGGCCACCGCGGCCTTGGCGGTGGTGGAGTCGGCGCTCGGGTCGAAGGTGAGCGCCATCCGGTCCAGGGTGGCGGTGATGTCGGTGGAGGCGATGCGCGAGGTGAGCTCACCCAGGTTCAGGGCACCAAATGCTGTGCCGCGGCGGCGCGGCAGGCGGGAGTCGCGGCCAGGCTTGGCCAGGCCGGTCTGGATGTCGTCCTGGACGTAGCGGGCCATGCCAGCCAGCTCCCGGGTGGCGGAGAAGTACCCGACGAGCGTCATGTAGGGGTCGGCGGCGGCCCCGAGCCGGTCGAAGAGGAGCTGGGCGCCGGCCATGACGGTCTGGGTAGTCTGGATCTCGGCGGCGGTCAGGCGTACCCCGGTGGTGGACAGGCCCACGTAGAGGCGCCCGGGGTGGGCGGCGTCAACAGGAACCGTGCGGGAGAAGAAGGTGTCGGAGGCGTCGAGGACCTGGGGCGGGAAGATGGTGACGTCGCGGCCGTAGAGGCTGCGGACCTGGTCGGCCACGTTGCGGACGGTGGCTGAGGAGGCCACCAGGAGGGGGCGGGCGGGCCGGCCGTACTGGTCAGTCCAGGCGCACATGGTCTCGACGGCGGTCTCGAACAGGCCGACCGTGGTCCCCAGGGCCCCGGTGATGAGGTGGAGCTCGTCCTGGATGATGAGGTCCGGGGGCCGCAGCCGGGTGGCGGGACGGATCGCGGCCGCCGGCAGCTCCCCCTTAGGCTGGTGGCGCCCGTTCTCGCCGAGTGTGCAGCCGGTGAAGTCGTGGGTGGAGTCGTGGCCAGGGTAGGGGACGTAGCCGTGGCGCTCGCAGCGGCGGGCGACGTGCCCGAACAGTGTTGCGGCGTGCCCCTCGCGAGCGAGGCGGGCGAGCTTGTCCACGGTGGCGATGACGAAGGCCGGGGCGAGCCGGTAGATCTCCTCATCGGTGGTCAGCACCGGCAAGCCGTCGGGCACGTTACCGTCACCCTCGGAGAAGGGGCACTGGCCGAGCTCGTCGGAGCAGCGCAGGATGACGCGGTCGGCGTTCCCGGCGGCGGGGCCGATCTTGACGTCCCCCGGGGTGAGGGGACGGCCGCACCAGGGGCAGTGGCCGAGCTGGAGGGCGGAGAAGCGGTAGCCGGCTCCGCTGCCTCCCCGGTCGTTGAGTCGTTCAAGCTCCTTCTCGGCCTCGTTCACCCGCTTGGGGGACACGGCGGTGCCGACCCACAGGCCGATGCGGAAGGGCTCCTCACCCCAGGTGGCGGGGTCCTCACGGCGGGCGAGCTCGGCGGCGCACACGAGGGTGGTGGCGCGCTGGAACTGCTGGGAGGTGAGTAGGCGCAGGGTGTAGCGCATGAGGACGGTGACGCCGGAGCGTCCGTCGATAGGGCCGTCGGGGGTCTCGAGGAGTCCCTGGCGGCGGCGGATGGCGAAGGCGTAGGCGGCCAGTCCCAGGTAGGCCTCGGTCTTGCCTCCACCGGTGGGGAAGAAGAGGAGCTGTGCGGTAGCCAGGTCGCCGGAGCGGCGTGGTAGGGCGGGGTCGGTGAGGGCCGGCAGCTGCATGAGGATGAAGGCGAGCTGGAAGACGCGCCAGTGGTGGGGGTAGCCGCCGGCCAGGACGCGGGCCTCGGCCTCCTCGACGCTGAGGCCGGAGTCGACGGCGCGGGCGGCGGCGATCTGGGAGCGGACGCGCTGGTCGGCCATGACTCGGTTCATGAAGGCGAAGCAGCGGCGAGCCTCGGGGTCTGACAGGAGATGGTCGATGCCCTCCGTGAGCTGGTCGCGAACTTGGAGGGCCTCAGCGAGGGCCTCGGCGCCGGTATCCCGCAGGTGCTCCGGCAGGGCGGCGACGGCAGCCTCCTGCTCCCCCAGCCAGGCCGCGTAGGCCTCCACGATGGGTTCCAGCGCGTCCCGGAGCGGGGCGGCGTCAGGTGACTCGGCCGCGGCGGCCAGGGTCCGCATATTGAGCTCGGCCTCCGGCACGGGCGTGGCCGCGGTCTGGGGCGTCTCCACGGTGGGCATCCAGGTGGTGCGGACCTGGAAGGCGCGGCGGGGTGCGCTCTTACCAGGCGAAGGCTTCCGCACACTCCAGTCGACCGAGCAGGTGCGTCCGACGGCGAACTCGAGGCGGTCGCGGTACTGGAGCTCGAGGCGGGCATCCTCCGGGTCGGAGGCCGGCTGCACGCCGGGAGCCGGAGGGAGGAGGGGGTCGTGAACGGGGAGGAACACGTCCCGGTTGTC
>ERZ773213.1588-NODE-1588-length-11690-cov-6.699957_pt1 | contig 11690 bp, 9 predicted proteins | sample MGYA00580996_ERZ773213 | MGnify/ENA primary metagenome ERZ773213 (study PRJEB29015, sample SAMEA2738152) | human oral metagenome | biome: human oral; feature: human-associated habitat; material: saliva | place: China | collected 2197 ...
AACGCAAGGACGGGCTGGGCTGGGAAATGGCGTTTGAAAAGACGCAAGAAGCCTGTTTCCGCAGTACGCACCCGAAGGCGACAAAGTGGTGGCTTGGGGTGGATGATACGAAGTATTTGGCAGGCGGCGATGTAAATAATCGTTATGCCGATGTCTGTGGGATTTTGGAGCCGACATCTGCTACAGCGGGTAAGGCGGTTCAGTATGTTTGGCGTGATTCGAATAGAGTTCGGTTTACTAGCGCCTATTATTCCGACAATAGTTTCAGATTGAAATGGGTTTTAGTAGGTCATGCACGTGCCTTTGCCCTTATTTTGCTGAGTCCGGGCAATTCGTCCGTCAGCCCTGTACTTTATTTTGGGGAGTTTCCAAGCCTGGCGGTGGCGGATGAGCATCAAAACCTATTGGGGCTGGGTGTGGACGGAGAAAGAAGATATCTTGGTCTTAATAACTACTCCAATTTTCATTGCTGTGCCATGCGCGATTACAAAGGGGATGCACCAAATGCATTTTATACTGGTTCTAATGTGGTTCAATCCTCTGTCCCTTACCCAAGTCCCATCAGTGGCGGCTTTACGGCCTCAGACATGTATCTTTTTGAGGAGCTTAATGGCGGTAAATATGCGATTCGCGGCTTGGTTCCGGGTTTGATGCGTACCAACGAAGCGATGCCGAGTAACGCAGTTATCCCGCAAGGTACTGTTTACGATAATTTAGACAATTCCGGCGATGCATGGATGTATGTCAAAGTTTTTAGTAATCATTCCGGCCTGCTGATCAACCTCACGGCCTGGGAGCTGTAAGCCATGCCGAATTATGTTTTCCGCAGCCGTCTTGCCGTTAAGCGCGGCAAGTTGCGTAGCAAAATCAGCAATCGGATTGGGCGAAGCCGTGCCTTCAAATCGCCGCATTGGAAATATGGCGGCCACGGCTATGTCGCCGGCGAAGGTACGGGCATTGTTACGGTGGGCGGCCAGCCGGCTTCGCGCCGTATTTATCTGTTTGCCCGGCCTAATATGTACTGCATCGCCGATACTTGGAGCGCGGAAGACGGCAGCTACCGCTTTGACCGGCTCAAGGAAGACGAGGAGTATTTGATGGTGGCGACGGATTATAAAAAGCAATACGAGCCTGTTTCTTATGATTTTATTAAGCCTTATGTCGAGCGTGACGGCGGCGGTTGAGGCCGTCTGAAATGTCCGAAGACAAAATTTATGCTGATTCGGCGCGTATCCCTTTGCCTTTCGGCTTGGCGATTGGCTCCCGTCCGTCGTCCAGGCTTTTGCCGTTGGCTTTCAGACGGCCTTTGCGCCATATTGAGGACGGCGGCGAGATTGTTCCCGATACGCCGCTTAAGCCTAATCCGTACCGCCCTCCGGATGGTTATGCGACTGTTTCGGGGGCGTGGGGCTTTGTGCAGCAGGCGGTGTCAACGCAGGCGGCGTGCGCGGCCGGTCGTTATGATTTGGGCGGCATGGCTGCCCAAGTGTCGGGGATAACGGCGGAGGCTGTCGGGGAGGCGGTTTGTTTTCAGACGGCCTTTTCGGATATGCCTGAATTGGAAAGCTGCCTGCGTGAAACTGTCGGCTTGTCTGACGGGGTTGCCGGGTGTATGCAGGCGGTGCAGGTCGGAATGGATGGTCTGGACGGCTGTCTGCATGATGCTTTCCCCGATGATTTGTTCTTAAGCGGCTGTAATGCGGACCGATCGTCGGCAGGTCTTGGCGAGGCTTTGGCGGCGTGTTCGGAGAGTGTGTTTTCCGATGACGCGCCGGTTGGCGATTGTTTGGTGTCGGAGGTGTGCGAGGCGGCGGCATTGGCACGATATGCGCATCCGCAAAGCCTTCCTGCTTTGGCTGTGCCTTGCGAGTATTATGAGATTCCGGTTGAGCCGGAGCCTGTGCCTGAAACTTATGTTTGCGGTATCCGCCCGCCTTCAAACCGTCTGCACCTGCGGTTTTACCGCAAAAAGATTGCACACGATGCACGCCATATTCCGCTGCCGTTTGCTTGTTTTGATACGGTAAGCACTCCTGTTTTAGACGGATATATCATGCAAAATATTATTAAGGCTACGGTTGACGGCCAGCCGATCGGGCTGTTTTCTGCTTCCTTTACGACGGACACTGCCGGTTATTGTTGGCAAGGCAGTTTGACGGTTTCGCCCGATGATTTCGCCAAGATTAATCCTGATGTCCGCCCGAAAGGCCGGGAAGCCGAAATCGAGGTGCAAATCAATGCGGATACTTTTGTCATCATCGCGGAAGATTACAGCGACAACCGCCGCTTCGGACAAAAGAGCTATACGGTAACCGGCCGCAGTGTTACCGCCCGTTTGGGCGCGGACTATGCGCCTAAAGGCCGCGGTACATACCGCAATCCGATTTATGCGCAACAAATCGCAACGGAGGTTTTACGCCCGACAGGTGTGGATTTGGACGGCTGGACGATGGTTGATTGGTTGATTCCGGGAGATGTGTATTCGTTGACCGATAAAACGCCGATTGCTGTTTTGCAAGAGCTGGCTCAAGCCGCCGGGGGATTTGTGGAGAGCGACCGCGCCCGACCTGTTGTCCGCTTTAAGCCTAAATGGAAAAAGGCTGCTTGGGAGGTTTCCGATGCGCCTGCCGATGTCAGTGTCCCTGTCAGCGTGATTTTCAGCATCAGCGGCCAGCGCAATGTATCGGAGCGTGCCAACGGGGTTTATGTTTGGCCGAGCCATAACAAGGGCAAAGGCGCGGATGTGTACCGCAACGGCAGCAACCGCGAGCCGCGTGCCTCCGCGCTGACCAATGCGCTTTATACCGACCAGCCGGTATTGCTTGCCGCCGGTATTGCCGCTTTAAGCGAAACCGGCGTTCATAAGCGCGAAACGGTGTCTTTACCGGTATCGGATAAATACGCCATTCCTATGGCGAATTTAGGCGAGATTTGGCAAATCAATGAGCCTTCGGGGAGCTGGCAAGGCGTGGTGGTTGGTGTGTCGGTTGAGGTTAAAATCGAAAACGACACGCCTGTCGTGACTCAAAATGTAACGATAGACCGCTATTTTGACGAGTGATTAAAGCTGGTTTAAAGATGCTTTAAAGGCCGTCTGAAAGCCATGTTCAGACGGCCTTTTATCTTTTTGTTGAGGATAACAAAATGACTAATCTGTATCAAAACCTGACGGCACTGCTCAAGCGCGAACAGCGCGGCATTGCCAAAATAACGGGCGATTTGGGCGGCGGCTCATGGGCGGCGCAAACGCAAAGCGGCGGCAATCTTGTTTTAAGCGGACAAGCCGCTTTAAATCAGCGCGTGTTTTATGATGTCTTGAGCAACCGTATCCTTGGTCAGGCTCCCGATACTACTGTTTTAGAGCTTGGCGTATAAGGCTAAGTGCAGTATAGCCAGGCGTTGCTTTCGTATAACGTCTTAAAATAATTATTATTATTTTGAGGAGGTTTTATGCGAACTGAAGTGTTGGGTGTCGGTATTGGCGACATTTTAAAATTTGAAGCCACTACCTTGACGCGTGTGAAGGTAAAAGTGCCGGATGGTACGCGTGCCGGTGATTGGGTCAATTTCTCTTTGCGTGACAATAAATTAGTCGCGTTAACCGATGAGCAGGACGGCTACGCTTTGGTACAGCCGCACAACTGTATTATTGACCTGCGTTATTGCGCCAAACCTGAAAATATTTCTGATACCTTGCAGCAAGGCGACCGATTCGGCATTCAATATATTGGCGCACCGGTCGAGCATGAGCGTCATACCGTTATGCCGTCCGGCCCTGTGGTTCCGCCTAAAGAAGCGGAACGCCCGGTAGCTCCTCCTTCCCCTCCTTCTGCATTGAAACGTAGCCTCAATTTCTTCGGCGACTCCACTAATGCACGTATCGGCGGTCAGGCTGTGAGTGTTGCCGCCGCTGAAAATTTGCCGGTTGTAAACAACGCGCAGGGCGGCAGCCTGGCTGCTTATGCCTTGATGTCGATGAACGGCAGCCCGGTGGAAGTTACTTTTAAAGTCGATACTATTCCGGCTAAAGCAAATGGCGTAATGGTTGATGGCGAGTTGGTTTACGGCGAAGGCGTTACGCCTTTCAGTATGCACTCTACCGTCGTTATTATTGGCGATGACATTGAGGCGGTCATGACCGGCCAAACCGCCAATATTAAAGTTATTCCGCGCGATAGCCAGGCTCATAGCGTTGTTCCGGGTAAAAAATATCTGGTACGCCTGAAAAACAGCGGTGGTGTCGATGGTATTTGCGTGTTGGCAACCGCAAAAAACGACATTAACGGCGCAAATGTCGGTAACTGGCAGACGGTCTTAGAACGAATCAAAAGCTATGTTGAAAAATGTATTCAACAAGTTCAGCCTAAAGAGTCTCCCCGTTATATTGTCCTGACTGTATGGGCTGATAATAAGCCGGGTTGGGCTAAAGAAAACCACCCATACCGACATCAGCTCAAGGATCAATTTAATAATTGGCTCAAGTCTAAATATGGCAATAATGTCTTTGATATTGAGCAATATATTTTATCTGATCAGATTTGGACGGATAGCGGCCTCACTCCAAATGAGGCGGATAAAAAAGCGCAAACGGACGGCGTAATGCCGTTGTCACTCTCACAGGACGGCGGTGCTCATCTGCTTCCAGCGGTTGAGGCTAAAGTCGCTGAACGTATCATCGCAAAAGCGAAAGAGTTGCGCTATTTGTAGGCAAATATAAATAAAAGGCCGTCTGAATAAGGCAGCCTTTGGTAGGATTTTAAATATAAGTGGGACGGCGACGTAACAGTGCGGCAACACTGTTACGCCAGCCAAGCAGATCATGCCTGCATTGACTTCTAAGGCCGCCTTAGTCTCTAGAGACCGAGGCATTCTATCTGATACAGGAGTGGATGCAAATGCAAATCTATCGTGAATTACGCTGTAAGTTTTGTGGGAAGTTACTGGCAAAAGGCAGCGGCTGTGTGCAAATAAAATGCGCTCGTTGTAAAAATATCAATTCTTTCAGCTAATTAATAAATCAAAAGAATGCCTTTGAGCATCATATTTAATCTGATTTAGAGCATCGCGAATGCCATAATTTAGGAGTATATATGATGCAAAAAATGCAACAGACATTACCTATTATCCCCTGGATGGGTGGCAAACGTCGTTTGGCAAAACATCTTTTGCCCATGTTCCCCGAGCATTCTTGTTATGTTGAATTGTTTTCCGGTGGCGCAGCGTTGTTCTTTATGCGCCCAACGCCTGCTAAAGTAGAGGTACTCAACGACATCAACGGGCAGCTCATCAATCTCTATCGTGTGGTACAACACCATTTCGACGAGTTCGTCCGCCAGTTCGAGTGGACGCTGACCAGCCGCGAGACATTCTCCTGCCTGCAAAACACGCCGCCCAAATGCATGACAGATATTCAACGTGCCGCTCGTTTCTTCTACCTTCAACACAACGCCTTCGGCGGCAAAACCGTCCATCAGCATTTCGGGACAGCTACCACGTCAAAAGCGTGGGATGCGTCTCAGATTGAGGTTAAATTAAAGGCTGCTAAAGACCGTTTAAAAGGTGTTTATATAGAGAATGAGTCATGGGATCGTTGCTTCAAGCGATATGACCGTGAGCACACTTTTTTTTACGCTGATCCACCATATTGGCAGACCGCAGGCTATGACCAATCATTTGGCTGGGAGCAGTATGAATTACTGGCCAAGGTAATGGCAGAGAGTAAGGGTAAGGTCATGCTATCCATTAATGACCACCCTGATATTAGGGAATTATTTAAGGATTTCCGTATCACTCAACTTGAATTGGCTTATACGGTCGGAAGAAATAAAACTGGTAAAGCCAGTGGAGAGTTGGTCGTATGTAATTGGTAAAATAAAAAGCGACGGTATCGTCGCTTTTCTTATTTCTCATCATCCGATATAGTGCAAAAGCTGTCGAAACTTTCGCGGAGCCTAGAGTGCAAAAGTTACTGCAACAAAGTGCAAAAGTCGGCGGCGGCTTACAGAAACCTCAAGACACATTCCATTTCTTTTACGACAAGCTCATACCTCGCGTCTGGGTTTGCGCTATCTGTTTTTGTTGTTCATCATATTCAAATTGCCGTGTAGCTTGTTGAATTTGATTCAAACTTTCTACTGCTGGTATAGAGGCAGATTCATTTATATGCATTCCAACACGATTCAGATGGGGGTTGAGTTCACCAATTAGATATTGATCTCCTTTCACACTGAACAGAGTGGCATTAGTCATTCCTTGTGATCTCCCTAAAGCAGTAAGAGCCATTACGGAATTTTGGAATTTTTCTTCATCAATAGGCAAACCGTTTTTCTCATGGTAAGCGGTCATATGCCCTTTGACAGAATCAAAAAGTTTTTGTGCCTCAGGTGGAAGAGATTGTGGGTTAAATGAAGCAACTGTCTGCATAAAATTGTACTGCTCTTCCTTATCATTCCAAGACATCAGGTTCGGATCTCTGTCAATTTTTTCCCGGATTTTCCGGTACATTTCTCGGATTTCGCTTACACCTTTGCCTATTTTATGTAACATGTTTCGGTATTCATTAACATCATCCCTATAATCATTTATCAATTTTTTATTGCGTTCTGCCAATTCCAAAGCAGGCTGATAATTGCGTTCTGAGAGTATTGAATTAATACCAGTAAAATTAGCAATACCGTGTGACCACACCAAAGATCCAAAAGCTGGTGCAACAGTTTCAGTTTCCTTTAAATAAGATATACCGCCGTGATTACTGTACCCATAAAGTTTCAGCGTAATTAATTCTTTTTCTTTAGCTAGAATGACCATTTTACCGTAATGAGGCGATGCAGCTGATACCGCATCTGACGCCAATGAGTAATTGATTACTTTATCCCCCCCTTTGGGAATGCCATTTAAAGTTGCTGCACCATAGGCGTTAAAGGTAACGCCCTCCTGCTTGAAACGATAAGATTGAATTTGAGCTAACGTTCCACCTAAGGAATGACCAACTTGTGTGATTCGAGGGGTGTTATACTCAGGGTGATCATCGTGAAATTCCTTAGCTACTTTTAGCGCTATCCTAGTCAGTTTGGCTGCATCTTCTGCCTGGATATTGGCCTTATGTATAACCATTTTCAGATCAACGTTGAGATCCATCAGAGATGACGTCCCCCTATGGGCGACAACAATCTCATTGGTACGGACATCTTGATAAACTACACCTTGGTAGTCTGTTGTCGGATTTTTGTGGACAGCTAGGACTCTATAATGATTTCCACCAATAAGTAAGGTTTTATTAGGAGGGGTAACCACACGGTTTTCATAGGAATCTTGGGCAAGGTCGGCATGTTGTTGTTTGCTTAGTTGGCTCATGGTTTAATTTCCTCTAAAGTAACGGTGATACTAAAAAAATCATTGTCATTATGAGGTCCTGGTCCATAACCTTCCAAAGTATTTTCCCCAAAATCAGGGGCTATTCTTTCATCTGGTAAACCGTCTTTATTTTTATGATACGGATACCCTCGCTTCCAATAATATTTGGTCAGTGTTTTTTCTTTTTCAAGATTTTCCATTACATCGCTGATATTGAATTCAGTTTCTTCCTTTTTACCTGTCGCCTTAAATGAGGCTCCAAAATTTTCAGGCTTCCATTGGCAGACACCTTCTCCGAAATAATCTTCGTCCAGTACAGCATCAGCATAGAAGAGTACTTCGTATTCGTCATGTCCGATCAAATTCATTTTGATTGGAACATTTTTTTCAGGAGATGCCGTTGCACCTGCCAACCGACTAATGGTATAAGAACAGTTTCTTGCTGCATAACCAATATACATATCATTTATAGGTTTCATCGGCCCCGGTGCATTATTAATCTTAACCTTGATCCTGTATGGCTGTTTCGGATCGGGGTTCAATTTGAAACGTGCTTCTGTTTGTTCTTGGACACTCATATTATTTCTCTCCGTACAAGCATTTAGGCTAAAAGTTGACAATAAAGCTGCAGATAGCAGCAGGATAAAAGGTTTCATCAGTAAAGTCCTTATTCAATATCATGAGCAAATTAAATATTACTTTAAGATAACTTGATCAGGATACATTCATGTTCGTTGATTGTCTGATGCTTCAACGTATTTACACGTTACTCTAAATTGTGGTTTATAACAATATTCAGACATCTTAACTAAGATGATACTGATGGTAAATAGATAGTGATTAATGGGGAAAATACAGTCTGAATGGTAATATTTAAGAAATATTGGAAACTCTACTTTACCTTATCCTATTCATCGTTTTTTTCTATTTCTTCTTCCTTCTTCTAAATTTCAATAACTTGTTTTAAAGTATTCAGGTCCATGAATATTTTAGGAGTGTTGACAATCTAAAAGGCCGTCTGAAACGTAATTTCAGACGACCTATTTAATATCAGATGATAAAACTGATTTATCCAGGCAACAAACAGTTTGATTTAGATTTTTACAATAGGTATATTTCTTTTCATCTGATTTGGATAACCGATAACATCATGAAACCTGCTTTTTGCCTCCCAATATTGCTTTTACTTTCAGCGTGCCGTCCTGAGGCTGAGACAGTCGATACGGCTGCACCAACGGCGCGTAAGCCTTCTTATTACGAGTCTGAAAAGCGTCAACCTGCAGCCACTCCAGTTAAAACACAAATTCCTGCGTTATCTGCAATCAAAAGCCAGGCCGATTTTGACTTACTTTCGCGTATCTATGATCAAGGTAGTGAATATGAAATTCCTCATATCCTTTTCCTCATCGATCGTGAAGACGACGGCCGTACCGACTACATCAATACTCCTAAATTTCGGCTGCATGAGCATTATCTGGCTACTATCTTGAAACCCATGCTGTCAAAAACTGAATTAAATCAACAATACCGTAGTCCTAACCGGCGTTATCTGTTTGGTACTATCAGTTGGCAGAATAGTACTCAGGAATATGTTTATGAGTTTTGGGAAGGAGACAAAATCACGCCTGAATTGTTGAAATTGACGGCAGGCCGTCTGAAAGACAGTTTCTACGCTCCGTTGCGTTATAAAACCAATTCTTTGTGGCAGGAAACCGTTGCCGAACAAAGCAAAGTTCCTTTTATTACCCAAGAAAGTTTGATTAAGAATTTCCCCTATCTGCCTCTAAACCAAGGCAAAGCGATAGGCACATTACGCGTTATTGCCAAAGAAGATGATCTCTATAATATCGGCGCCGACGATATTATTATTTTGAAAGAGGTTCCCCTAGAGCTGCCACCTGTGGCAGGGATTATCAGTGAGAAACCATCCACCGCACTATCGCATGTGAATGTACTGGCACGCGGTTGGGGTATTCCCAATATTTACCTTAAAGACGCAGAAAAAATCCTAGCCCCATATATTGGCCGTCGTATCGAATTTGAAGCGACTGCTAAGCAATACCGAATTGTCCAAACCAACCGGAACACTACCAGCAAAAGCTTTTCAGACGGCCTTACCCTGCCCCAACCTGATGTTTCCGATTACAGCCTTCGTGCTTTGGCAAACCTGCGCCGTGATGACAGCCGTTACTGCGGCAGTAAGGCTGCCAACCTCGGCCATATCCGCGCCCATATTGAAGGTAGTAATGTACCTGACGGATTCTGCATTCCGTTTGCCTACTATCAAGCCATGATGAATAGGCTGGGTATTAACGCGACAACACTGGCACAAATCGAAACACAAAGTGATGGAGACAACCACAAGCGCCGCACTGCCTTACTCATACTGCAGAAAAAAATTACCAATGCCGAAATCCCGTCGGAATGGAAGCACAGATGGGCTGAACAATGGCGTAATCAATTAAACAGCAAAGGTGTGTTTGTCCGCAGCTCCTCTAATTCCGAAGACCTGCCCAATTTCAGCGGTGCAGGGCTGTACACCACCGTACCTAATGTTACCGATGAAAACGCGTTGGCCGAAGCAGTGAAACAATCTTGGGCCTCCGTCTTCAATTACAGCGCATACGAAGCTCGCCGTATTGCCAGACTGCCTCACGATAGCGTGAAAATGAGTGTCTTCGTGCAACAAAGCATCAATGCAGATCTCTCCGGTGTGTTGGTTACCATCAATCCCTATGATACTGCTCAGAAAAACAGCGCCTACATTGCCGCCAAACGCGGGTTGGGTATTCGTGTCGTTGAAGGTAAACGGGTAGCCGAACAGGTAGTCTATAACCGTCGCAATGATTCTGTACAACGTCTCAGCTCCTCTAATGAAACCACAGCATTGCAACTGGATAAAAATGGTGGCGTACGAGAAGTGCCTGTAACCAGTGGTAATGTGATGAATCAGGAACAAATACGTCGCCTTGACCAAACCGGCCAACAAATCAAACAGCTATTTGCAAATGGTGAGCAGGACATCGAATGGGCATTTGACAATGGTAGGCTTGTTATCCTCCAGGCACGACCGTATCTAAACGGCACACGTTAAAGTAAAAGGCTGTCTGAAATTATCGTTTCAGACGGCCTTTGCATCATAAGTTAGTTATACCCTATACTTCCCGTTCTCCAAGGAACTATGATGTCAAAACAAATCACTTTTTATTTTATTCGCCATGGCCGTACCCAATGGAACGAACAGGGGCTTTTGCAGGGATCAGGCAATTCACCACTGACTGAACAGGGGATTGCAGAAGCTCAGAAAACCGGCGAAGCGCTACAACAAGTAGAATTTACCGCTGCTTATTCCAGCATTTTACAACGTGCCATTGATACGACTAGCCATATTATCGGCCAGCGTCCCATCCCTCTTTTTCAGCACTGTGGACTAAATGAACAATCTTTTGGAAGTTGGGAAGGTATGCAGATCGCTGACCTGCGTAAGCTAACCGAATTCAAACAATTAACCAATGACCCGGCTGCTTATAAAGCATTAAGCAATGGTGGCGAAACCTTTGAACAATTAGCAGTACGTGCAATGGCCGCTATTTACGATATCATTAAGGTACATCAATCGGGCGCTAATATTTTAGTAGTATCGCATGGCCATACCTTGCGGCTTTTATTGTCCTTACTAGGCGGAGCGACTTGGGAAAACCATCGTGATGAGGGTAAATCCGTGTCATTGTTGCATACTTCAATCAGTATTGTGAAATACGATAGTGAAAGCGGTTTTCATATTGAGCAGCTTAACGATGTGGCTCATTTACAATGATCACACTCATTCATCAATAATAAAAAAGGTGGGCATTTTACCCACCTTTTTTGCCATTAGCCGAATACTTTTTCCAAGTGTGCTTGGTAGTCTGCTAAGTATTGTTCCACTTGTGGATTTTTGATCACATTGTTACATAAGAATGTCGGCAGACGGGTCAAACCGATGAACTCATTGAGTTTGTGGAAGTGCATATACAACGCATCCACGCCTTTGCCTTCGAAAAAATCGCCTTCTCGGGTGAAGGCCTCAATCGGCGCATTCCAAGTAAGCGAGAGCATGTGTTTTTTGCCTTGCAACAAACCACCTGTGCCGTAGCCTTCGGTCGGATTGACACGATGACGGCCATCACTGTGGTAAAGCTTGCCGTGTCCGGCAGTTAATACTTCGTCTATGTATTTTTTCACTGTCCAAGGTTCGTGCATCCACCAGCCTGGCATTTGCCAAATCACGGCATCCATCCACAAGAATTTTTCGATTTCTGCTTCAACATCATAGCCGGCATCAATCACGGTTTCTT
>ERZ773213.1594-NODE-1594-length-11679-cov-91.069253_pt1 | contig 11679 bp, 8 predicted proteins | sample MGYA00580996_ERZ773213 | MGnify/ENA primary metagenome ERZ773213 (study PRJEB29015, sample SAMEA2738152) | human oral metagenome | biome: human oral; feature: human-associated habitat; material: saliva | place: China | collected 2197 ...
AGGAGTAGGCGGTGGTCCACTGCATGGCGATTTCCACGCTCATGGTGCCTTCGTCATTGTCGGCTTCGAAGTCGATGATCTCGTTGTTGATCGTGTCGGACTTCTTGGCGGAATCGAGGTATTCGACGTAGTCGCGCAGGCCGTGCTCGTAGCAGTAGGTGACGGTGCGGTGGCCCTTGGTCTTCTTGTCCGAGGTCTCCTCGCCGCCTGCGATCTCGTCGCCTTCGTCGGTGGCGGACTCACGCTCGTCGGTCAGGGTGATGCGCAGGCCCTTGTTGAGGAACGCCATCTGCTGGAAGCGCTGGCGCAGGGTCTCGAAGTCGAATTCGACGGTCTCGAAGATCTCGGGGTCCGGGTAGAAGACCTGCGTGGTGCCGGTTTCGTCGGTTGCTTCGCCGCGTTCGAGGGGGGTGATGGGAGTGCCGCCGTTTGCGAACGACATGCGCCACACGTAGCCCTGGCGGCGGATTTCTGTGTTCACGCGGGTGGACAGGGCATTGACGACGGAGATACCGACGCCGTGCAGGCCGCCAGAGACGGCGTATCCGCCACCGCCGAACTTGCCGCCGGCGTGGAGGATCGTCATGACGACCTCGACGGTGGGCTTGTGCTCGGTGGGGTGCTCGTCGACGGGGATGCCTCGACCGTTATCGACGACTTTGATGCCGCCGTCTGCCTGGATGGTGACCTCGATGTGGTCCGCGTAGCCGGCCAGGGCCTCGTCGACGGAGTTGTCGACGACCTCGTAGACGAGGTGGTGCAGGCCGCGTTCGCCGGTCGAGCCGATGTACATGCCCGGACGCTTGCGGACGGCTTCCAGGCCTTCGAGGACGGTGATGTCCGATGCGCCGTAGGACTGCTCGCCTTCGGCGGTCTTCTCGTTGTCAGCCACGTGGCTCCCCTCGCATTGCGCGAAAAATAGATGTTTAACCTTGTAGATTCTACCAAAAATGGGGCTTGCACCAGGGACTGACAGACCCAGAAGGTTACTTTACAAACTGCGAGATTGCAACGAAAACAACACTGTGATCAGTCGCATTGCGAGCGCTACTGCGACGCGACAACACGGGGCCGCCCTCCCAGGTGGGAGGGCGGCCCGTTCGCGCGCATGCGCAGTGTCGATAAGGGTAAAGATCAGCACGCCGTAGTGGGTGCCGAATGGCTCACCTCAGCCTATTGACGAGCGAAGGTCACGGCTGCCAAGTCCAGTCCGGGATGTTGGCATTAAAGTCGTCCCAGTCGAGCGTCTTGAAGGTGACGGGATCGTTCGGGTAGGGCATCTTGTAGGCCCTCTGGAAGGTCTTGGTCTGGCCGACGGGGACGCGCACGATGGCGAAGTTGTCGTAGCCAGCGGGTTCCTTGCCCTTAGCGTAGTAAGCAGGGTTCATGTCGATACCCTTCTGCTTCAGCGAGGGCGTATTGAGCAGCGCGGACTGCTCCTCGCTGGAGTTGTTCGTCATCGAGTAGGTGACGACGAGCGTGTCGGAACCTTCCTTGTCGGCGGGACCCTTCTCGATCTTCGTGATCTCAATGTGGAGACCGGAGGAGTAGTCAACCGAGTACTGGCCGTTCGCGTGGTAGCCGCCGGGGTTCGGCGCAGCGGTCGGGACAGAGCTGGTAGCAGACGTCGTCGGCTTCGGGTTCGGCGCGCTGGTCGTCGGGTTCGGCGCGCTGGTCGTCGGGTCGGCCGTCGCACTGGTGGAGGTGGAGTCCGAATCCGGATCCTCTTCTTCGTCGCCACTGAGGAAGAAGTATGCGCCGACGCCGATGAGGATGAGCACGAGAACGCCCGCGATGCCGCCGATGATCAGCGGAAGCTTCGACTTGGGTTCCTCAGGCTGCATACCCGGCATACCCGGCATACCCGGCATTCCCGCCCCGTACTGCGCCTGTGCACCGTACTGGTCCATGTAACCAGCGGGCATCTGCTGGGTCTGATCCACGTAGCCGCCCTGCGAATAGGCGTTAGGGTCAGCCTGGCCGTATGGCTGCGGCGAACCAGGGTAACCACCCTGGTCATTTCCCTGGTTCCAGGGATCCTGGCCCCCGGGAGCGTACGGGTTACTCATAGTGACTCCTCATAGAAAGCGCACCAATGTGCGGGATGACATTTGGAAGCGTAGCAAAATCTGACTGAAATGGGGAGCGGTTTTTATACACTGCCGCCAGTTAATCAAGGTTTTGCTTGCGATTCCGCGCAGGTTCCGTCATTTCGCTCGACCCCGAAACCCACTCGTCGCGGGGGCGCGAGTCCCAGAATGTGAACGAATTAACATAACTTATTAGAATATCTTGTTTACCGTTTCCCCTCAAGGGACTGATCGATGTCGCACATCACATTTTCTCAACCATTGCGACGACTATCAACCATCAAACGAAGCGGGGCACCACATCCACTGGTGCTCTTTCTTCACATTATCCGAGTTCGTCATGTCGACGTGCCCAAGGTTCTTCGAAAGGTCAACTAAGTACTGGTCGGTCGGCGCGAGTTGCTCATCGTTGTTTCACCGTTGGATGATCTCTCCGACGAGCCTATGACAACCTGATCGCCCGGCGACAAGGCCTATCCGTAGTCCGCCCGGGGGCCTCGGCCTCGAACGACGTAGGGACCTTTCTTCCAGGAGGGGGCGACGGGACCCAGGATGATCAGCTGTTCGACGACGCCGGATCCTACTTCCTCGGCGATGCGCCGCTCGACGCTGGGCAGCATAAGCTGGAGCTGTTTGGCTCTGGCAGTGGAGTCGGCACGCACGATGAGTTTGTGTCCATCAAAGGTCTCAATGAACGTGTGATCCGCGTTGTTGGGACCCACGATGTCCCGCCATTTCGCCATGACGGACCCCATTTTGGTGGGGGTGTCCCATTCGCGTATCTTGATCGTGCGCGCCAGGATTGCACCCAGCGAGTCGGCCCGTCGGTAGCGCGGGCGCATGGCGGCCATGCCGGGGGATCGGCTCCACGATTCTTCGGTTCCCGCCAGGGCTTGGCGCAGCGCGGCGAGGTCGCCCTCGGGGTCATCCTCGGCGGACGAGGCCGGGGCGGGCACTCCGTTCACGTGTCCGTAGGCGGCGGCGCGGGCGGCGGCGCGAGCCTGGACGTTGTCGGTGCCGTCCGCGGCGAGGCGACCGAGTCCGTCGGTTTCGATGGCCGCGTATTCGCTGGATCCATCGAGGGTGCGCCTGGGGCGGGTTTCGTCGAGGCCCCAGGAGGGCAGGGTGGAGCGGATATATCCGTGGTTGCGGGCGACGCGCTGGGCGCGTTCGAGGGCGCGGACGACGAATTCGTCGGGGTCTTCGTCGGGGCCGCGGCCTCCCGCTCCTTCGCGGTCCTCGACGGCGGTGATCGGCGAGGTGTCGGTGAATTCGTCGCGTTCAGACATGGTCGGAGGCGTCGATGACGGTGCCGCGCTCGGGGTCGAGGCGCACGTGGAGGGCGTGGTGGTCGAGGGAGGGTGGCAGATCGGCGGCGACTGCGCAGGTGACAATGATCTGTTCGGCCTTCGAGGCCAGGGCTGCCAGGCCCGACCGGCGTGAGGAGTCGAGTTCGGCGAAGACATCGTCGAGGATGAGGATCGGGGTGTCGCCATCGTCGCTGAGTAGTTCGAAGGACCCGAGACGCAGGGCGAGGGCGACAGACCAGGATTCGCCGTGGGAGGCGTAGCCTTTGACGGGCATGGTGCCGAGGCTGAGGGACAGGTCGTCGCGGTGCGCGCCGACGAGGTTGACGCCGCGCTCGGTTTCCTTCTCACGAACGAGCGCGAGCGCTGCGAGCAGACGCTGGGTTTGCGCGTCCACGTCGGTGAGGTCGGCGCTGGCCGGGTTATCGGGATCCGTACCGATGATGCGGTCGACAGAGGCATCGAAGGCGAGGCACAGGTGGCGCGGCGAATCGGCGACGTCGTCATAGGCGCGTGCGGCCGGCTGGGTGAGCGAAGCCGCAATGGACGCTCGCGCGGCCGTGATGCGCGCGGATAGGGCGGCGAACTGCTGGTCCCACACCTCTAACGTCGATAGGTCGGGGGATTGGCCGCGGCGGATCGAGGCCTGGGCGGCCTTCATGAGCGCGGCGCGCTGGCGCGCGACCCGGTCGAAGTCGGAGCGCACGGAGGCGTGGATGGGGGAGAGCTGCGTGGCCAGATCGTCCAGGAAGGAGCGTCGGACCGACGGGTCGCCGCGCACGAGCGCAAGGTCCTCGGGCGCGAACACGACCGTTCGCACGATACCCAGGATCTCGCGGGGCCTCACCTGCGTACGGTTAATGCGCGCCCGATTCGCCTTGCCGCGCACGATTTCCAGCTCGATGACCTGCTCACGGCCTGAGGCCACGACCCGCGCGCGGATGACGGCTCCGCCCGGGGCGGCCTCGGCCTCGTCGATGGGGATCCGCACGAGCGCACCCTCCGCGCCGACCCTGTGCGATGAGAAGGTGGACAGGTAGGCGAGCGCCTCAACGATGTTGGTCTTGCCCTGGCCGTTCGCGCCCACGAGGACTGTGGGTCCCGCGGGCAGCTCGACGACCCCGTGCTTCCAGGAACGGAAGTCGTTGAGGGCCAGGTGGGAGACCCGCACGTCAGACGCCGAAACGAATGGGCATCAGCAGGTAACGGAACTGCGCGATCTCGCCCTCGTCGGCCTTCTTCTGACCGGTGATGACGGCCGGCTTCGTCGGGTGCGTGAAGCCGAAGCGCACGTAGTCGGTGTCCAGGACCTGAAGGCCGTCGATGAGGAACTGCGGGTTGAACGCGGTCGAAATATCGTCGCCGTGCAGGGTTGCCTCGATGGCTTCGGAAGCCTGAGCGTTGTCGCCCTGACCGGCTTCGAGAACCAGCTGGCCGTCGGTGAAGGCCAGGCGCACGGAGGTCTTGCGCTCGGCGACCAGCGACATACGCTTGACGGCCTCGAGCAGCGCGTGACGGTCGACGACGGCCTGGATCGGCGTGGATTCGGGGAACAGGCGACGCACAGCGGGGTAGTCGCCGTCCATGAGCGTGGAGGTGGTGCGGCGGCCCTGGGCGGTGAATCCGATGAGGGACGAGGCACCGGGCTGAGATTCGCTGGACAGGCCGACCTCAACCTTGGCACCCGAGGTCATCGACTTGGCGACGTCCTGGAGAATGCGGGCCTTGACCAGGGCGACCTCTTCGATCGAGGTGTCGGCGGGTTCCCAGTCGAGTTCACGCATGGCCAGGCGGTAACGGTCGGTGGCCAGCAGCGTAATCGCCGGGCCGTTGATTTCGATGCGTACGCCCGTCAGCAGGGGCAGCGTGTCGTCGCGGGACGCTGCGATGGACACCTGGGAGACAGCCTGGGACAGCGTGGATGAGTCGATGGCACCGATGCCCTTGGGCTGGGCGGGCAGCAGTGGGTACTCGTCCAATGGCATGACTGCCAGAGTGAAGTGCGAGGAGCCGCAGACCAAGTTCACCTTCTGGCCATCCAGCTCGACGGAGACCGGCTTGGAGGGCAGTGACCTGGAGATGTCAGCCAGGAGACGGCCAGAGACCAGAACTTCGCCGGCCTCGTCGACTGTGGCGGGGATGTGCGAGTTCGCGGAGACCTCGTAGTCGAAGGAAGACAGGGTCAGTTCGTCGCCCTCAGCCTTGATGCGCACGCCGGCCAGAATCGGAGAGGCCGGACGCACGGGGAGCGCGCGGGCGGTCCACGACACGGCTTCGGCCAGAACATCGCGGGCGACGGTGAACTTCATAGCTGCCTCCAAAACGCAAAACGGACTGATTACTACTTTACCCACAAGTGCGCCCACGTGGGGCGCGATTCTTGCTTGGCACTCACGCTGGTCACGACGCGTCAGCACTGTTGTTGGGCGGAGACCTGTGAAAAAAATTTTCTCTTCGACTCTCCTTCCATCATAAGGGTTGTGAGTTCTGTGGATAACTCATTTTTTCGTTGAAAAATCTTGAAATTACATCGGTGTAATTACGTGGATGGATCTGTGCACTGTGCACGTGGACGTGTGGACGGCTGAAATTACAAGTTTTCGTCATTCACAGAGGGCCTCATTTTCTCCACAGGGTTTGTTCGTTCATCCACGCGCTGTCCACATATCCTGTGAACGGTGCGCGGGCGCCGACTTTCGTCAGCGCCCGCGCGGGTTTTATGCTTCCCTGGCCTTTTGCTTGATGCGATTTGTAAGCTCGGACACATGGTTGAAGGTTTCGCGTTTCTCCTTCATGAGCTTCGAAATCTTCTTGTTCGCGTGCATGACCGTCGTGTGATCGCGGCCGAAGGCCTGACCGATCTTGGGTAGCGACAGATCGGTGAGTTCACGGCACAGATACATGGCGATCTGGCGGGCTTCGACGACGGTGTGGCTGCGCTCGGAGGACCCCATCTGCTCGATGGTCACGCCGAAGTAGACGGCGCACTGGCTCATGATGAGGCTGACCGTAATCTCGTTATCGTCCGGGTTGGACACAAAATCCTTGAGCATCATCTGCGCCAGATTCAGGTCGATGCGCTCCTTGTAGAGGGACGCCCACGCGCCGATGCGCACGAGCGCGCCCTCCAGCTCGCGGATGTTGGAGGAGATGCGCGAGGCCACGTATTCGAAGACCTCAGGGGTCACCTCGAAGCCTTCAGCGTCCGCTTTCTTGTGCAAGATCGCGATGCGGGTCTCCAGGTCCGGCGGCTGAACGTCGACGAGCAAGCCCGAGGAGAAGCGCGAGCGCATGCGGTCCTCGAAACCCTTGAGCTGCGCGGGAGGCAGGTCGGAGGTCAGAACGATCTGCTTGTTCGCACTGTGTAGCGCATTAAAGGTATGGAAGAAGCCTTCGACCGTCTGCTCCTTGTTGCCGATGAACTGGATGTCGTCGATAAGGAGGATGTCGAGTTCGCGGTAGCGGCGGTGGAATGCCTCGACCTGCGAGTTATCCGTCTTATTGAGGCGAATCGCGTTGATGAACTCGTTTGTGAACTCTTCGGAGTTGACGTAGCGGACCTTCAGGTGCGGCATCATCGACAGCGCGTTGTGGCCGATGGCCTGCAGCAGGTGCGTCTTACCCAGCCCGGAGTCGCCGTAGATAAAGAGAGGGTTGAAGGCGTTGCCTGGCGACTCCGACGCGGCTAGCGCGGCGGCGTGCGCGAAACGATTCGACGGGCCGATAACGAAGGTATCGAAGGTGAACTTCGGGTTCAGGTGCGTGGGAACTGCGTCGGCGCGGGAGTCCGCCGCGACGGGGGAACGCTGTCCCTTCTTTTTCTTCTCGTGGTACGAGGCCGGGGTGGGGGTCGGAGGAACCGGCGCGGGAGCGGGGGGTTCTTCTTCCTCCTCCTCTTCCTTTGTTTCCACGAGTTCCAGGGACGGATCGACCGTGATGGCGATGCGTACGGGGCGTCCGAGGTTCACGGACAGGGCGGTCGTCAGCTTGTTTTGCGCCTTATCTTCAATCCACTGCTTCGTGAAGCCGTTAGGGACGGCCAGGAGGATCGTCCCTTCGATATCGCCGAGCGGGCGCGCGGAGCGCAGCATCGACGTCGCAACGGGACCCAGTTCGTCGGTGGGAACTGCGTCGAGGGCGACAGCCCACGCGCGTGTGAGGGAATCTGGCTCCACGACTATCTCCGAACACAATATACGGTGAATTCAGTCACGACTTAAGGGTGATGTACGTGACCCTATGACATGTTCAAAGTGTAGTCCGCACACAGGCTTATACACAGGTTGGGGATGGAGCTGTGGAGAACTATCACAGAATCACATGTATGTAGTTACAACTTTGGGGGCGCAGAGTGACGCGGAAAGCAAATTGACACACAGCTTGTGGATAACTGTCGTCATCCACCGCTGTGGAAGAGGTTGCTCCACAGCGATTTCCACAGCTGTGGAAACTGTGTGTGACGCGGTGTGTAATTTCGCCCCGTTGACTCCCCGCCCACATCCGCTTAGTCTTGGAAATTGTTTGCGCCCATTTCGGGCGTGTGTCCCCGCTATCGTGCCCTGATCGGGCCGGTAGCCCAACCGATCAACGAGTGGGAGACCACTCCCCGCCGAGGAGAATTGCCGTGACCACCAAGCGGACCTTCCAGCCCAACAACCGTCGTCGTTCGAAGACGCACGGCTTCCGTCTGCGCATGTCAACCCGCGCCGGCCGCGCCATTCTGGCTGCCCGCCGTCGCAAGGGCCGTGCCAAGCTGTCCGCCTGAGACACCCCGGTGCTGCCGCGCGCGCACCGCATGGTTGACCCAGCGGATTTCACCGCCGCGATCCGACACGGAGCGCGCGCAGGAGATCCACTGGTTGTCGTCCACGTCCGAGCCGACGAGGAGCGCAACAGCCCCCTCGTCGGTTTCGTCGTACCCAAGCGGGAAATCAAGCGCGCCAACGGGCGCAATCGTGTCAAGCGGCAGCTGCGCCACCTCATGCGCGAACGCATCGCCGACCTACCCGAAGGAACCAGGCTCGTCGTGAGGGCATCCTCCAAGGCCCTTGGCGTGCCCTCCAAGGAACTCGGTACCCATCTTGACCGCGTGATGGAGCGAGCGTGGCGCAAGTGGAACGCACGATCACACTCGTGAGGCGAGTGCTTGTCGCACTCGTCTCCGCGCCCATCATCGCCTACCAGCGATACATCTCCCCGGCCTTCGGTCCCCGGTGCCGCTACGCGCCCAGCTGCTCCGCTTACGCGCTGCAAGCAATCCGCGTTCACGGCCCCATCAAGGGACTGATCCTCGGGGCCTGGCGCCTGCTGCGGTGCAACCCGTGGAGCCACGGGGGAGTAGACCACGTGCCCGCGCGTGGGCGCTGGAAACCAGAGGCCTGGGTCCCACCCGATGACTGGGCAGGCCACGACAACTGGGAACGGCCCGCCCCCATGGGACTGGACCCGGAACATGACTTGACCGAGTAACCGGCCACGGCCTCGGAATGTAAGGAACAACGAAACAGCGGCGCCCAGGCGCCACGGCGAAAGCGAAAACTATGTTCGACGCAATTCTCCACCCCTTCGCGTGGGCCATCTCGTGGCTGTGGGTGTGGATCCATGACTTCCTGGTGCTCGTTGGAATGTCCTCCGGCTCCGGCATCGCGTGGGTCCTGTCCATCGTGCTGCTCACCATCCTGGTGCGCATCGCCATCATCCCGCTGTTCCTCAAGCAGATCCGCTCCTCGCGCGCCATGCAGGCCATCCAGCCCGAAATGCGCAAGATCCAGGAGAAGTACAAGGGCAAGAAGGACCAGGTCAGCCGTCAGAAGATGATGGAAGAGACCCAGGCCCTCCAGCGCAAACATAAGGTCTCGCCCTTTGCCTCCTGCCTGCCGATGCTCGTTCAGATGCCCGTCCTGTTCGGCATGTACCGCGCGATCATCGCCGTCTCCTCCATCTCCGCCGGCACCTACACGTACCGAAGCGAGGCTGCTGACCACCTCGGCCCGCTCACCGAGTCCGTGTCCACCGAGATTGTGAACTCGACCGTCTTCGGTGTTCCGCTGTCGCGTACCCTGCGCGAATCCACAGGGGATCCGCTCATCGTCGGCGTCTTCGTCACCGCGATTATCCTCATGGTGGCCCTGCAATTCTTCTCGATGCGCCTGTCCTTCCAGCGCAACATGCCCGACCTGGGTAACAACCCGATAGCTCAGTCGCAGCGCTCCATGATGTACGTGATGCCGCTGATGTTCATCTTCTCCGGTGTCTTCTTCCAGATGGGTGTCGTCATCTACACGGTGACCGCCTCCTTCTGGGCCCTCGGCCAGTCGTTCTGGACCGTCAAGGTCATGCCGACCCCCGGCTCCCCGGCCTACGCCGACCTGCTCTCCTCGCGCGAGTCCGCCTACCAGGAGTGGGCTAAGCCCTTCTTCCAGAACTATGACCGTGAGCGCGCCGCCCTGGATATCGCGTCCACCGACCCACGCGTCGACGAACTTAACGAGCGCACGCTCGCCGAGGTGCGCTCCAAGGCTAAGAAACAGCACGTCGCCTCCGACTTCCCGGCCTCCATGACCACCGGCGAAATCATCACCGTCTACCGCAACCTCGCCTCCCAGAAGTGGACGACCCTGCCCGACGAGCAGTGGATGCACGGCCTGACCCTCGCCGTCGAAAAGCGCCTCGCTAAGCAGGAAGCCTCCGCCCAGCGTGCCGAGCTCCAGAAGCAGGTCCGCGAACGCCGCGCCCTCGAGCGCGAGGCCGCCAAGGCCTCGTCCGAGTCGACCCCTGCCGAGGCCGCGAAGGACAGTACAAACGGCTCCCTGAGCGTCGAGGAGATTGAGCGCCGCCGCGTTGAGCGCCGCAAGGCCCGCCGCCGCTCCGGCAAGAAGCACTGATCGACAATTCACGGTCCCGGAACCCGAGCGGGTACCCTGGATCCCAGCAAGACCCCATTTCCCATCATGGAGGACCCGTCATGAGTGACGACAACGCAGGCAAGCTCACCCGCCTCGAAGAAGAAGGCGAACTCGCCGCCGACTACCTGGAAGAACTGCTCGACATCGCTGACCTTGACGGTGACATCGAGATCGACGTCGAGAACGGTCGCGCATCCGTCGAGATCGTCGCCGACGATCCCGAGGCTCTCGAGCGCCTCGTCGGCGAGGATGGCGAGGTCCTGGACGCGCTCCAGGAACTGACCCGCCTGGCCGTCCAGACCGAGACCGGCGAGCGCTCTCGCCTCATGCTCGACATTGCCGGCTTCCGCGCCGAGCGCAAGGAAGAGCTGCAGGACATCACGCGCGAGGCCATCGCCCGCGTGCGCTCCACCGGTGAGGCTGTCAAGCTCGACGCCATGAACCCCTTCGAGCGCAAGGTCTGCCATGACGTCGTCGCCGAGGAGGGCCTGACCTCCGAGTCCGAGGGCGTCGAACCCCATCGCCGCGTCGTTATCCTGCCCGAGGTTTCCGACGGTGAGTGAGAACCCGAACGGGACGGGAAGGGGTCGCCAGGTGGGCGACCCCTTCGTCCCAGAAGAACCCACGCAGGCAGTCCGTGACTTCTTCGGCCCCGCCTTTTCTGACGTCGCGGAATACGCGCGCATGCTCGAGGAGGAGGGCGAGCTGCGCGGCCTGCTCGGTCCGCGCGACATGGAACGCATCTGGTCGCGTCACATCGTCAACTCTGCCGCCGTCCTCGACTTCATGCCCCGCAAGGAGGGGCGCGAGGTTCTGGACGTTGGCTCCGGCTCCGGTTTGCCTGGCATTGTGATCGCCGCGTGTCGGCCTGACCTGCACATTCACCTCGCGGAGCCCATGGAGCGCCGCGTGGAGTGGCTTGAAGAGGTCGTCGAGGGCCTGGGCCTGGATAACGTGACCGTGCATCAGGCGCGTGCCGAGGAGCTGCGAGGCAAGGGCAAGGCCGACGTGGTCACTGCTCGCGCCGTGGCGAACATGAGCAAGCTCGTGCGCATGACGTCCAAGCTTATCGCGCCGGGTGGTTCGCTCGTAGCGCTCAAGGGGCGTCGCGCTCCAATTGAGGTGGACGAGGCCTCGGCTGAGCTACGCCGTCACCACCTGCGTGCCGAGATACACGAGGTTCCCTCGATCATGGAGGAAGAGTCGACGTACGTGGTGGTCTGCATCCGTATCAAGTAGGTTTTGCTGAAAGTGATGGCCGCCACATTGTAATGTGGTGGCCATCACTTTATTGTGAGTGAGCCTTTCTTCTGCATGTTTTTGGGCTCTTCGCATTTAAGGGTGTAGGAGGTGTTGGAATCCGCCGGAGTGGAGGAG
>ERZ773213.1596-NODE-1596-length-11677-cov-75.388401_pt1 | contig 11677 bp, 4 predicted proteins | sample MGYA00580996_ERZ773213 | MGnify/ENA primary metagenome ERZ773213 (study PRJEB29015, sample SAMEA2738152) | human oral metagenome | biome: human oral; feature: human-associated habitat; material: saliva | place: China | collected 2197 ...
TGTGGTTTTTCCTTAACCCTGACAGTGGTGCGATGGCCACGGGGTGGATGATGATCTGTGGGTCGTGGTATTACTTTGATCCGGCCGATGGTGCGATGGTTACTGGTTGGCTGCAGATCGGCGACTCCTGGTACTACCTGCAGCCTTCGGGCGCGATGGCTACCGGCTGGGTCTGGATCGGAGGGACGTGGTACTTCTTCTCTGATTTGGGCCAGTGGAGCTGAGCTGAGCTGAGTGATTGATGCGGGCGTGAGCGCCCGAGTGTGCGCCCCTGGGACACCACCCCGGGGGCGCACACCTGTCCGCAGCTACAGTGCTGGTCACCATTATCGGCGTGGATGAAAGTTTGTCAGTTTATTACAGTGCGTCTCCATGTCCCCCATATAGCCTTGTAAAATGCTGGGGTGTCAGGTGCTGTTGGAACATTAAAGGCTGTCGGAATGGGTTGTTATGTCAGCTAAAATAGCGGAGGCCTACTATTGGAAGGATTGTCTGTCAAACATTATCAATTATCGACTAAGCTCTATCGGTTTATGATTGACAGGTGAGGGAAGCAGCGACGCGACCCTCACCTCCACCCCTTTGTCGACCAAGTGAGCCACAGATGTCCCGACGAAAAGTCATGGCACTAGCGCTGATAGCGGCAGGTGCCCTCGTTTTTACCCCGGTCACAATCCCATCGACACGCGCGGCTGCCGTCACCGACGACGCCCAGCAGCGCACCCTCGCTGCCCAGCGCGACGACGCGCAGTCCGGCGGCGATGCCCAGCCGCGCATCCCGCAGGACCCTGCCACGGCCTCGGACGTTGATGGACATGCCAGCGATGACACGCCGACCACGATCATCGTCCAACTTGAGGACGGAGACGTCGGAATCCCCTGGGATAAGCGTGTCTTCGGGCTGAGCACGGATACCAAACACGCAGAGATGAAAGCCCGCATCGAGTCAGAGGTTGACCGGGTAGCACCCGGCTCGGTCGTCACCGTCCTGCGCGAATACAGCCACGCGCTCGACGGCTTCGCGCTCGAAGCACCGGCCTCCTCCCTGGAGGCCATTCGTGCCACCGAAGGCGTTAAGGCAGCATTCGTCGAGCAAACCTACGATCCTACGACGATCAGTGAGGAGGCAGACGACGCCGTCCTCACCGCCATTGACCCCAACGTGCTCAATTCCTCCACGCTCGAGATGATTCGCGCCAACCAGACCAGCCTGAAGGGCGACCGCCAGGTTATCGAAATCATCGACACAGGACTGGTGATAGGGCATGCAGCCTTTGCCGGCTCCATGGACGGCGTTGACGTGCGCATGAGTCAAGCGGACGTCGAGGCCTTGACCAGTAAACTCCCGCACGGGAAAGGGGGACGTTACGTAAGCACAAAGATCCCCTTTGTCTACGATTACGCCGACGAGGATGACAACCCGAATCCCGGATATATCTTCAACAGCCTGCACGGGACGCACGTCGCCGGTATCGCCGCCGCCAACGCGCCCGAGCTGCGGGGCGTTGCACCGAACGCTCAGATCATCGCTGCAAAAGTGGCCGGAGATGGCAGCGGCATTCAGGACAGGGCAGTGCTGGATGCGCTCGATGACGCCCTCATCCTCAAACCGGACATCATCAACCTGTCTCTTGTGCGAGGCGGTGGCATGAGCAGCGAGGCCGGCAGCGTCTACGATGGTGTGCTCAAAGCCCTGACAGATGAAGGTATCACCGTCAACGTGTGCGCGGGGAATGAGGGGTCTGCCGCGTACGGAACCCTCAATGGCAGCGCTGCACCCTACGCGACCGAACCGGATACTTCCACGGTGACCGAGCCAGGTTCCTTCAAACCGTCGTTGACCGTCGCCTCGGTCGATAACGTGTTGGCCCTGCCCTATCTGACGTACGAGGGCCAGCGGATCTTCTACCGCGCCGCCGTTGATTGGGATGATCAGGCGAAGGCTGACCTGCGTGCCATCCCAGAGGGAACCTACCGCGTCATTGACGCCGGCGCGGGTGATGCAAGCACGCTCGAGCGACTCGTCGCCGACAACCAGGGCGATCTCTCCGATGTCATTCTCCTGGAAAACGGCGGCGGGAACGGGGAATACAACAACGAGATCAGTGCCTGGCGGCAAGTGAGTGCGGCTGAGTCCCTGTCAGCGCGCCCAGCAGCGCTCATGCTCGGAGACCCCGATCAGGGTGTGGTTCCCTACGCGGCAATAATCGACGAGCACGCAACGTTGCCGACCGTCACCATCACGAACAAAGACCACGACACCCTCGCCGAGGCGCTACGATCCTCTGCCTCCGGGAGCGTGACGATCACCCTCACGTATTCCGACCAGGTTCCCGTGACCGATATGCCGATGGTCTATCCGACTTCCTCCTGGGGCGTGTCACCCGACCTCACACTCAAGCCCGAGATCACCGCACCCGGCGGTAATGTCGTCTCCGCTGGATATCTTGACCAGTACGTGCGAATGACCGGCACCTCGCAGGCAAGCCCGCACGTCGCCGGCGTGGCCGCCCTCGTGCGTGAGCGCATCGCAAGCGATCCGTTGTTCGCGCGCATGAGCCACGCAGATAAGGACGCTGTCGTCGCGAATATCCTGATGGGCACCGCTCATCCGCTCCAAGACGTTGAGCAACGCAACGGAACCTATTACTCGCCGCGCAGAGTCGGTGCTGGCCTCGTCGACGCGGTCGCGGCAACCACCACGGCCGTCTACCCGACCGTGGAAGGAGCGTCCGACCCATCTCGCCCGAAGGCAGACCTCGGAGATGGAACGCAGGGCTGGAGCTTCACGGTGAGGCTGACCAACTTGTCCGGCGACGACCACACCTACACGCTCGGCGGCCAAGCCCTCTCCGAGATCACCGAAAACGGGTACTTCACCCAGCACTCCAAGAACTGGGCGAATCAGGGTATCTCCCTAATCTTCTCGGCGAACACGTTGCGCGTGCCCGCCAGATCGAGCGCCTCCGTGACCGTCACGGTGACCCCTCAGGCTGAGTTTGCCTCGTACGCCGCCGCGAACGCGCCTAAGGGAAACTTTATTGACGGTGCCGTCACCTTCGCAAGCACCGATGGGGCACCCGACCTGACGGTTCCCTACATGGGGTTCTACGGATCCTGGGGAGCCCCCAGCGTCTTCGACGCGCAGGGAAGCGACTTCCACGCCGACAGGTCTTCCCTGATCAACCTTGCGACGCGCGCTCCGCTCGATGAGCCGCGCGTGGGACTCGACGGTGCCCGCTACGTCGTCTCGCGCTCGCCCCTGCTCGGAGCGCCGACGTCGATTGCACCTCGTACTGTCCTGCTGCGCAACGTGCCGGTGGTGACCTACACCTACAAGAACGAGGCCGGTACGGTTGTGCGCTCGTACACGCGCCACCGCGCACGAAAGTACCCCTTCGACGGGACAGCGGAAGTTCCTGACACCGTCGACGCCCAGGCTGACACCGCCGAAACCCCTCACACGGACGCCGCCGTCTTTGACGGATTCGACGCGTCGGGTACAGAGCTGCCCGACGGACCCTACACCCTCACGATTGAAGCAGCATCGGACGGCCCGTCTTCGACCACGCACCAGCAAAGCTACGAGCTGATGCTGGACACCCAAGCTCCCGTCGTGACCACGCTCGACGTCAGGGATGACGCAGGGGAACGCACACTGGTCATCGACATCACTGACTCCTCGCCGCTGGCCGGGTACGGGTTCTCCGCGATAACCGAGAACGAACCCGCCTACTCGGTGACGGAAGGGCTGACGGACGTACATCAGGACGACGGCACATACACGAGCCACTACGAGATCGCGTGGAAGGACCTACCCGAGTCCCTGACGGCGACCAACCCGACCGCCCTGACCCTGTACGCCTGGGACGCGGGCAAGAATCGGACGACGGCACACGTGAACCTGGCGGGGATCCCGATGACCGCGCTATCCCTGACCCCGCAGTCCTCTTCGCTTATCGTCGGGCAGACGACGACCCTGCGCGCAGACTACGAACCCGCCAACGCGACCGTCACCGGCCTCGTGTGGTCCTCCTCGAACGAGGCCGTGGCGACCGCTGACGATCAAGGACACGTGCGGGCGGTGGGAACCGGAAGCGCGACGATCACCGCGGCCGACGCGACGCAATCGAGCGTGTCCGCGAGCGCGCAGGTCAGCGTCCGCGCGGTCTCATCGTGGACGGGTATCGAGCTGTCGACGTCCTCGCTTACTCTCCAGACGGGGCAAGAGGCGACAGTTGAGGCGTTCCTTGCGTCAGCCTTCAAGGGGCGCACGGTGACGTGGAAGCTGGTGCCTGCCTCTCTTGGAACGGTCACGACCAGCCGTGACACGCTGTCGGCGACGGTGACGGCGTCGAGCACGGAAGGAAGCGGTACGTTGCGTGCGACGGTGAGAAATCGCTATGGGCGGGCGAGAAGCGTGTCCATCCCGGTCGCGATCGAAGGCGAAGCCGCCCGGGACTTCGTGATCGATGCGTCGGGTGTCTTGACCAGCTACGAGGGGTCCTCGCCCGACGTGACGATTCCGGATACGGTCACGGTGATCGCACCCTCCGCTTTTGATAAGGCACGTCAGGTGATTCGCAGCGTTCGTATTCCCGCGAGCGTCCGAGAAATTCAAGCAGACGCGTTTGCATCGACCGCTTTGACCTCGGTGACATTCGACGACACGCGAGACTATCCTTCGCAGCTGACAACGGTGGGGGAGAGGGCGTTCGCGTCGACTGCCCTGACGTCGATTGTCCTGCCTGGTGCGGTGACGACCATCGGTGCCCACGCATTTGACGGTGCCATGTCGTTGACGGAACTGGAGATTCCCGACTCCGTGCAATACTCGGGCGGACTGGCGAATACGGGACTTGAGACGGTTGAGTTTGGAACGCAGATCAGGAAGATTTCGTCGAGGGGCACAAGCCTCACGGCTCCCCAGCACCTCATCGTGCGAGGTGGAGTCCAGGGCGTCGTGGATTACGAAGAGAGCGCCTCGGATACGTCTCTGATGAGTGCATTCTTCGGTGAAGGGATAACGGACATCACCCTCTCGGGGAGCTTCCCGAGTGTCGTCGTCCTGCCGTCCACAACCACACAATTCGCCCTGTACTCCTACCTGCTTGGGGGAAGGCCCGACGACATCGACGTGTATGTCGCCGACGCGCAGGGATCGCCCGCATGGGCCACGGCTGAGAAGACGCTGCGGCAAGCACGCCTCGATACCGCGCGCATCCATCGGTACACCCCCGCGACTGTGACCGTGTCCGGCGCGGGAATCACCGAGGCCGATGACGGGTACGAGCTGTCGGCATCCGTCGGTACCCCGACCCAGATCACCGCCTCCGTGACCGGTGGCGTTCCGGGCGGATACCAGATGCGAGCCACGCAGGTCGGCGCGGACGGAACCGAGACACGCGTGCTCGACTGGGCGGACATGACGGCCAACGCCGACTCTGCCTCTGCGCTTCTGTCGTGGAACCCGACAAGCAGCGATACGACGCTGCGCATCGAGGTGCGCGACGCCACGCATCTGCGTCACCCGGTGACGGTGGCGCTCGCGGGCAGTCCTCAGCCGGTTCCGACCCCGCAGGTGGGATCGTGGTCGCACAACGGGAGCTGCTGGAGCTACCGGTACGCGGATGGCACTGTTGAACGCAGTTCGACGCTCACCATCGACGCGCAGGTGTACCGATTCGGCGCGAATGGGTGTGCGAAGACCGGGTGGGTGCTCGACGGGGACTCGTGGTACTACCACTCCTCGACGGGTGCTCAGCAGAGCGGATGGCTGACGCTGGGCACGGATACGTACTATCTGGATCCCACAACCGGTGCGATGGCCACCGGCTGGTTCACAGACAGAGGCGCCTGGTACTACCTGCAACCCGGCACCGGAGCTATGGCGACGGGATGGGTACGCATCGGGTGGAAGTGGTACCACTTCTCCGACATGGGCCAGCTCCTGTAGCGTCCCTGCCATGGTGCCAAGGCGCGCGCCTCGCTCGCGCCCCGAACACCGCGTCGGGACGCGAGCGCATAAAGTCCCAGGCTTTTCCCAGGTTGCCTGTGGGGTCCCACAAGGTTGGCTCCTTACAGTAAGCGTCATCGCAAGGGAACACGGCGCGGGCCGCACGGGTCCGAGTAATGCCGACGAGCTACGTTTGAGGAGTCATCTGGGAGAACTCGCACTGTGTTGATGGGATACGCCGAGGGGCCGACCGCCGGGTCGGCCCCTCGGCATATCTGCGCGCACTCGATGAGCGAGTGAACAGGGTGAGGTTTATAGGTCGCTGCGTGCACTAGTCGGAGGCTGGGACTTCTCTTGCGCACGTCAACCCGCTCATCGGAGCGTCGGCGGGGCTGCCCACGTGCGGAGCAGCGGGTTCACGTGCGGGATAGAGGGTTCGCATACGAATGCGCCCCGAAGCGTCCCGCGATACGTCGTTTCCCATCACCCCTCGTGCGTGAGCTGAAGGCTAACCGACGTTTCATAGTGGAGCGTGGGGACGGGAACCACCGGTCCGTGTTTACCAAGTGGAAAGCGATAGACTTTCGCGGCATCTACGAACTCAATCAAGGAGAAACCCATGAAGCGCCGTCTCGTCGCCGCCGGCCTCGTCCTTCTGTTCCCGCTCGGCATGGCTGCCTGCGGATCCCAGTCCAAGGCCGATGCCTGCAAAGAAATCAACAACGCCCGCGATAAGGCCCTGGAGCAGGTGGATGCGCTATCCGTGTTCTCTGGTTCCGAGGACTTCAAGAACAAGCTGGACACGTTCCTCGCCATCCACAAGGAAGCCGCCAAGAAGGTCACCAACAATGACGTGAAGGCGGCGTACGCGGACGTCATCACCGACATGGACAAGCTCGCTGACGCCATGAACAACGGTGCCGACTTCTACGAATCCGACGAGGTCCTGGACCTCACCACAGAACTATCGGCGCACGGCGAGAAGCTCAACGAGCTGTGCGGTTTCTCGTGGGATCGATGACGCATCGCTGACTCTAGGTTCTAGTGGTGGTTGCAACGGATCTTGGTGAAGGAGTTCGTTGTGGCTGGTGTTGTTCGTGTTTTTCAGGGGGTTGAGTACCCCTCCCGTATAGTCAGGAGCAACATGCGCCACCCGGGATGTTGTGCGTAGTGGCTGTTGGGACACCCGGGCAGCACAAGGCCGGGACGCGCCGGGACTCTACGAAAAAGCCCAACGCGCCCCGGCCTCGTCACTGATGGGGCGGACGACTCTAGAGGCGCTCAACCCCCGCGTCCCACGCGGCGCGCATGGGGTTCGCGTCGGCGACCAGCTGATCGAAGCGCAGATCGGCGATATCGATGACCTCGCCGAGGGCGAAACGAGCCTCGCGGGCCGGGGAATGCTCGACGCGGCGCCAACCGGATTCCAGCAGGTGCTTGCGATCCACCACGTTATCCACGCAGATCACCAGCGGACGGCCAAACTTCTCGCGGTACGCGCTGGCCAGGGCGCGCAGCTCCTCGGCCTCCTTGTCCGTCAGATCACCGACCGACAGGTTCGCCGTATCGGCCAGGGACTGCTCGTCACCCTGGCCATCGAGGACCAGCGACACGATATCCGAGTACGACGCGATGAGTTCTTCGGCCTCCTGCTGCGTTGCCGCCAACACGACGTTCTCGAAGGAAGAACGCAGGTCGGACACTGACCCAAAGGGGCGGGCATCCCAGGCACGCTCCGCCGGCCATGTCTGCGTCGTGAACATCTGGGAGAACGTCGACACGAAGGTCTCGCGATCCATCGCGTTCACGTCGTCCAGGTTGATCTTCTTGCCGTCCACAACGGCCACGTCCGGGGAAGCGGCGCGGCCGATGTGGAAGAACAGGAGGTTCAGGATGATGGCGGTCAGCGAGCCGATCGTCACGCCGGAGCCGAAGATGATCTGCAGCCAGGCGGGCATGACCGTGACGATGCCGGGCTTGAGGGTGACCAGCAGTGCCATGCCGATTGACGTGGAGACGATGACGGCGTTGCGGTTGTCACGAAGGTCGACCTTGGCCAGGGTCTGGATACCCACGACGGCGACGTTGGCGAACATCGCGAGGGACGCGCCGCCGATGACGGGCTGCGGAATTGACGCGACGATGGCCGCCGCCTTGGGCAGCAGCCCGAGGATGATCATGAAGACGCCGGCGGCCGTGACGACCCAGCGGGACTTCACGCGGGTCAGGCGCACCAGGCCGACGTTTTGCGCAAAGCAGGTGTAGGGGAACGAGTTGAGGACGCCGCCCAGCAGGGTGGACAGGCCATCGGCGCGCAGGGCGTTGGCGATGTCGCGCGGGGCGATGCGCTTGCCCACGACCTCGCCGGTCGCGAAGACGTCACCCGTGGTCTCCACGGCAGTCACCGCCATAACAATGATCATGGCGACAATGGCGGTCACGGAAAACTTCGGGATGCCGAAGTAGAAGGGTGTGGTGATGCCAAGCCAGGTGGCCTCACCCACGCCCGAGAAGTCGGTCTTTCCCAATGCGAAGGCGACGGCGGTCATGATCAGCAGGGCGAGGAGGACGGACAGGGTCCCCATGAAGCCCTTGAAGAGCCGCTGGATGATGACAATGATTGCGATTGTTCCGAAGGCGAAGCCGAGGGCCTCGTAGGTCGCCGCTGCCTTCGCTGCGTCGTCGGTGGCCTTATCGGCCCACGCGACGATGTCACCAGCGGAGACTGACAGCAGGGTCGTGCCCATGACGGTCAGCAGCGTGCCCGTGACAATGGGCGGGAAGAAGCGCAGGAGCTTCGCGAAGAAGGGGGCGACCAGGAAGACGATGAGGCCGACGGCGATGATGGAGCCGTACATGGTGGCCAAGCCGGTCGTTGGGTCGGCGCCGGGTGGCGTGGCCGCCGCGCCGATCGCGATGAGGGGGGAGACGGCGGTGAAGGTGACGCCCTGGATAAGGGGGAGCTTCACGCCGATGAAACGACCAATGCCTGCGGACTGGATAATCGTGGCGATGCCACAGGTGAGCAGGTCAGCGTTGATGAGGTGGACAAGCGTGTGGTTGTCGAGCCCGAGTCCGGAGGCGATAACGAGCGGGACGACCACGGCACCCGCGTAGAACGCGAGGACGTGCTGAATACCCAGAATGGTGAGTTTCCCAAAGGGAGGAACTTGATCGACGGGGTGGGGAGCGGACGAGGGGCGTGATGCCATCTGTGTCTCCTGGACCTTTATCCAAGTGGTGTTAGGGACGCCTCTATTCTCTGTGATCAGGATGAACGTTTGACGGTTTATTTAAAAAGTGTGGCGTGTAATATGCCGTTTGTGCATTTCGTTTAGGATGTGAACAAAACGGGACGTATACGGGAGGGGGCCGGTATGCCGCGCAACGGTCGTCCTCCGTCAATGGCGGACGTGGCTCAATTGGTCGGTGTCTCGCATCAGACGGTGTCTCGCGTTGTGAACGGTAAGGGGCGCGTGTTGCCGCGGACACGCGAACGCGTGCAGTCCGCGATTGCGCAGCTGGGATACCGCCCGAATTCCGTGGCCCGAGCCCTGGTGACCGCCCGCTCGGGCATTATCGGCGTCGTGACCACGACCTCGGCTCATTTTGGCCACTCCTCGATGCTGATTGCCCTGGAGATTACCGCACGCGAGGCCGGGTTCTTCATGTCAGTTGTGGCCCTTGACCGTTTCAGCGTCGAGGACGTGGCAAGCGCCTTCGATCATTTCTCGTCCCTGGCTGCCGAGGCGATCATCGTCATCACGCCGATGGATTCCCTCGCCGAGGCCGTGGACTCCCAGGGCGCATCCGTGCCGGTTATCGCGGTGTCGGGTGGACACGCGTTCGGGCGCGGGGGCTCGGTGGTTCGCGCGGATCAGCGTGGTGGTGCGCGCGAGCTCGCGGAGCACCTTCTGTCGCTGGGACACCGGGACATTGCCTGCGTGGCGGGTCCCCAGGAGTGGTTCGTGGCGCGCGAGCGTATGGCCGGGTGGCGCGAGGCCATGGACGAGGCTGGCTTGCCGAAGCGCGAACCGCTCATCGGGTTGTGGGAGGCGAGCTGGGGATATGCTGCCGGGGCAGCGCCTCGTCGAGGCGGGGCTTCCCGACGCCATCATGTGCGCGAACGACGAGGTGGCGGTCGGTCTCCTGCGTGCCTTCGCCGAGGCCGGGGTGAGTGTCCCGGGGGATGTGTCGGTCGCGGGTTTTGATGACGTGCCCTTGGCGGCCTATGCGGGGCCGGGCCTGACGACGGTGCACCAGGATTTCGCTGATCTTGGGCGCTGCGCGATGGAGGCTGTTAGCCAGGCGCTAGAGGGAGGCTCGGTCGATACCTACGTGCGTCCCACCCGCCTCGTTGTGCGTGGTTCGACGGGGGCGTGCGCCTGTTAAGGAGCTTTTTCTTCTGCGTGCGAGCCTTGCGCGCGTGGAGATATGAACGCTCACTCAACGGATGTTTGTCGGCGCTCAGGCAGGAGTGTGAATGGCCGCAGCCTCGAGATGCGGGGGTGCAGATGACGGCTGTGTGGTCGTCAATGAGCTGCGTGTTGTTCGCTTTGACGACAACGTGCGTCATGTTGCCGTCGCGGAGGGCGACAAGAGTGAATCGGAGTGTCTCTTCGGTGTTTTAGTCAACACGTGGCTGGCTCGGACTTCGGTATCGAGGATGACTGCAAGACTGTGGTCCTGATGCGCTCTGCATCACCGCCACGTCTGACATGACGGCTTCCGCTTTGCCGAAGGATTGTCACATTTTGTCACTTCGGGAATGTATGGCGATAACTTCATGCGTTTCCAAGCGTTTCTTTTATGTATATGACAGTTCTTGGGAATGTGAACGTTAACAATTGTTATTGGACTGTTATCGATTGAGTGTGGTATGGGTGACATTTCTCTCATATTGTAAAAGTTGTCAGACCGCACGACGGATGTGTGGAGACGTGATGTCCATCGACAGCGATGTCGAGGCAATAAACAGGAGATATTCCATGAAGACACGTGGTTTCTTTGGAAAGATAGCAACGGTTGCAGCCACTTGTGCGGCCGGTGCCCTTGTGCTGAGCGGATGCGCGGGAGGCGGTGCCGGTGGTGCCTCCGGTTCCGATAATGGGGCTGCGGCCTCGAACGGTGGCACAGTCAAGGTTGGTGTTGCTATGCCGACCCAGACCTCCGAGCGCTGGATCGCCGATGGCAATGCCGTGAAGTCGGGCCTCGAGGCGGCCGGATACGAGGTCGACCTCCAGTTCGCAAACGATGACATCCCCACCCAGACCCAGCAGATCGACCAGATGATCACCAATGGGGCCACCATGCTGGTCATCGCCGCCATCGACGGCACGGCTCTCTCGAGCCAGCTCGACACCGCCGGGGCAAAGAACATCCCGGTCATCGCTTACGACCGCCTCATTCGTGATAATGAAAACGTTGACTTCTACGTCTCCTTCGACAACTTCAAGGTCGGCGTCGCTCAGGGCAACGCGCTGCTGTATGGCCTGGGGCTGACCGACAAGGACGGCAAAAAGCTCGACAGCGCCCCCAAGGGCCCGCTCAACATTGAACTCTTCGCCGGTTCGCCCGATGACAACAACGCCAAGTTTTTCTTCGATGGTGCGATGAGCGTTCTCAGGCCCTTCCTTGACGACGGCACTCTCGTCGTGAAGTCCGGACAGACCAGCTTCGACCAGGTCGCCATCCTGCGCTGGCAGCAGGAAGTCGCCCAGA
>ERZ773213.1598-NODE-1598-length-11666-cov-12.807855_pt1 | contig 11666 bp, 10 predicted proteins | sample MGYA00580996_ERZ773213 | MGnify/ENA primary metagenome ERZ773213 (study PRJEB29015, sample SAMEA2738152) | human oral metagenome | biome: human oral; feature: human-associated habitat; material: saliva | place: China | collected 2197 ...
ATCGCCCACCCTCACGGGTGGGCGATACATCACATTTCAGATACGTGGGGGTATACCCATACGCCCACGCGCAGCCACCGGCTAGTTCTTGCCTGCCTGCTGCGCGGCAGAGCTCGAGCGAACGACGTCGCCGAAAACTGTCTGAGTCAGCTCATTGCTTTGCGCATTGTAGGTGCCGTAGCGCGGATTGATCTCAACCTTCGTTGACTGCATAATCTGCGAAATCTGATTGCTCAGCTCCTGCGATTTTTCGGAGGAAAATCCCATTGAACGCAGCTTTTGCAGAGCCAAAGTGTCCTTGACGATCGTCTTCAAGAAGGGAGTCGGTTCTTCGACAGGAGTGCTCTGTCCTCCACGAGCAACAACGCGTTCCCCCATTTGCTGGAACTGTTGCATGACTTCTTCGTCGCTCACCGTCACGCCGTTTTCTTCAGCAACTTGGCCCACTGCACGTGAAGAACTCATATCTGGAAGGAATTGCGCTGCATCGACCTGCTGCCCCATCAATGCGCTGAGCTGCTGACTAGACAGGTCCAGTTCTGCCTCGCTCACGCTCCAACCACCAATGATCGCTGCAGTTCCCGGGTGCGTGGAGCAGGCACCGAGGCCCAATCCACACACGGCCAAGATTGCCGCAGCCTTCGATGCGCGTGAAAGAGAAACCATGACTATATCCTCCGGAAAATCACTCTGTATAGGTGTCAGTGTAGCGCTCTGATTAGGCCTGAGACGCCTGCGGCGACTTGAGCACCTTCGTCATCAGATTTTCGATCCAGTCGATGAGGGCGTGATCTGTCAACGGCACACCACCAATACGCGCCGTCATCGGCGCAGGAACGAGCAACTGACGAACAGCGGCTTTCACGACGCATCCCGGGTACAAGCGCTTGAGCCTCATCGCCTGAGATTCTTTCAATTCGATGGGGTGAATCCGCAGGTATTTACCCTGCGTTGCAAGCTCATCAATACCCATGCGACGCAGGAGCGAACGAAGACGAGCAATCTCAAAGAGCAAGTCAACCTGCTGGGGAATAGGACCGTAGCGGTCAGCCAACTCCTCGCGCAGATCTTTTTCCTGCTCGCTGGTTTCAACCGCAGCAATCTTGCCGTAGACCTCAAGGCGTAGGCGTTCAGCAGAGATGTAGTCCTCTGGGATGTGCGCATCGACGGTAATGTCCAAACGCAGGTCCTTCTTTTCTTCCTTACGCTGCCCCTTAAAGGCAGCGACCGCATCCGCGACCATTCGGACATAGAGGTCAAAGCCCACGCCCTCGATGTGTCCCGATTGCGCGCCTCCCAAGAGGTTACCGGCGCCTCGGATTTCCAAATCTCGCTGAGCAACTGCAAGACCCGCACCCAGATCAGCGTTCTGGGCAATAGTTTGCAAGCGCTCGTGCGCCATCTCTGAAAGAGGCCGGTCAGAGGGGTAGAAGAAGTACGCATAGGCGCGCTCTCGGCCTCGGCCCACACGACCACGTAACTGGTGCAATTGGGACAGACCGAAAGTATCCGCGCGGTCAACAATCAGAGTATTCGCGTTCGAAATATCGAGGCCGGTTTCCACGATGGTGGTACACACCAGAACGTCGAAATCGTGGTTCCAGAAGTCAACGATGACGCTTTCCAATTGGTGTTCGTTGAGCTTTCCGTGGGCGACTCGGATTCGCGCCTCGGGAACAAGTTCTTGGATGTGCGCTGCGACCGAGGCGATAGAGTCCACGCGGTTGTGCACGTAGAAGACCTGGCCATCGCGCAAAAGCTCACGTCGGATAGCGGCGCTGACCTGTGCGTCAGTATGCGCGCCGACGAAAGTGAGAACGGGCTGGCGTTCTTCGGGTGGGGTCTGAAGAATCGACATCTCGCGAATGCCCGAAACCGCCATTTCCAAGGTCCTGGGAATGGGGGTTGCGGACATTGAGAGGACGTCCACATCGGCTCGCAGGGCTTTGAGGGTTTCCTTGTGCTCGACACCGAAACGCTGTTCCTCGTCGATGATGACCAGGCCCAGATCCTTGAAGGTAATGGCACCGGAGAGCAGTGAGTGGGTACCAATGACCAGGTCCACTCCTCCCGAGGCCAAGCCTTCCTTGACCTTTTCCGCCTCCTTGGGCGTCGAGAAACGCGAGAGTGTGCCGATGGTGACAGGGAATCCCGCGTAACGTTCCGCGAAGGTTTCGGCGTGCTGCTGGACGAGAAGCGTCGTTGGCACCAAGACGGCGACCTGTTTGCCGTCCTGGATTGCTTTGAAAGCTGCACGGACTGCGATCTCGGTTTTTCCATAGCCCACGTCGCCCGTGAGAAGGCGGTCCATGGGCATGGGCTTTTCCATGTCGGCTTTCACTTCGTCAATGGTGACGAGTTGGTCGGGTGTTTCCACGTAGGGGAAGGAATCTTCCAACTCGCGTTGCCACGGGGTATCCGGCCCGAAAGCGTGTCCCTTCGTTGCTTGACGTACCGCGTAGAGGCGAATGAGTTCCTGCGCGATTTCTTTGACGGCTTTGCGTGCTTTTGCCTTGGTTTTCTCCCAGTCTGCACCGCCCATCTTGGTCAGTGCGGGTTGATCCGAACCCGTGTACTTCGAGATCTGATCCAAACTATCTGTGGGGATGAAAAGTCGATCACCGGGCTGGCCACGCTTTGAGGGCGCGTATTCCAAGACCAAATAGTCGCGAGTAACCTGTCCTTCTCCGCGTCCAACGGTGCGGGAAACAAGCTCAATGAATCGCCCAATTCCGTGCTGATCATGAACGATGTAATCCCCCGGATGAAGCGTGAGGGGATCGACTCCCTTTCGCCTGCGCGAAGGCATTTTCCGCATGTCTCGGGTTGTTGCGCCCACGCGCCCGGATAGATCCGACTCGGAGATGATCGCCAGTTTGAGTTCGGGGGCGACAAAACCGCGAGTTCGCGGAGCTGAGACAACATAGAGCACCGAAGGGTCCTGCGAAGGATCGCATTCTTCAACGATGCGACTTCCAATTCCCGCGTCCGTCGCGATGGAGTTCAAGCGACGCGCGGGGCCTTCGCCTTCAGCCGCAAGGATGAGCGTCCATCCGGCCCTCAGCAAAGTCCGGATATCGTCGAGGGCACGCGCATAATCGCCTCGATAGGGGCGTACGTCCCGCGCCCCCAGAGCTACCAATTCGTCTGAAACAACGACGGAGTGCGCTTCTTTCTTCAGGAGAGCTCCCGAGGTTTGCGCCTGTTCGTGTTCGTTGTTCGCGGGGCTTCCGCCTTGTTCGGCGATTGCCTGAGCAAGTTGCGCGGGAGGAAGAGCCGTCAGGTCCCACCACGGACGCCCCTGTGCTCCCCAGATTTCTTCCAATGGAATAAACGAGGCTTGGCCTGCTTCAAGGGGTACTGCTCCCCCACCGGCAGCCTGGGACCAGGCCGCGGCGAGAAATTCTTCTGTGGTTGCAACCAGGTCCGCCCCGCGAGCACGAATGCGCTCGGGGTCAACGGCAACAAAGAGCCCGCCAGCAGGAATGAGGTCAAGGAAAGAATCCATTCCTCCGACCAAGATTGGTGCAAGAGATTCAAGGCCCGGAGCCGCGATTCCCTGCGATGCCAATTCCAAGATTTCGGCTGCACCAGGAAGCTGGTCCATTTCATTGCGAGCCTTGGCGCGAACCTGCGGGGTCAAGAGCAGCTCCCGGCAGGCAACCGCCCACACACCGGACTCCACAACCCCCAAAGTTCGCTGATCAGATACGGAGAAGGCTCGGATTTCATCGACTTCGTCTCCCCACAATTCGATGCGCAAAGGGTGCGCTTCTTGGGGAGGAAATAGATCGAGGATGCCACCGCGAACCGAAAATTGTCCGCGTCGCTCGACCATATCAACACGCTCGTAGCCCAGGTTTTCAAGTTCTTGAGCCAAGTGCGGAAGATCCACGATATCTCCGGACTTCACGCGCACGGGGGCACGATCAGCAATCCCATGAATGATGGGCTGCATGAGCGCTCGAACGGGAATGACAACGACATTGAGACCTCCCGCGTGTTCATCGCCGGATTGCGGGTGAACAAGGCGCCGCAGGACCGCAATGCGTTGCGCCATGGTGTCTGCTTGAGGTGAGAGGCGTTCATGCGGCAATGTCTCCCACGAGGGAAAGACCTCGACCTCGTCAATCCACGCGCGCAGGGCGAGCGCCGTTTCTTCGGCCTCGCGCCCGGTTGGGGTCACGACATAGGTTGTTCCGCCTCGGCGAGCGGCCATCGATGCAATCAGGGGGATGCGCGCACCAGCGGGAGCAACGGCACAACCAGAGATCCCCTGGTCAACGGATTCGAGCACCTGCGACAGCGCTGCGTCGCCTTCAAACGATGGGAGAAGAGAGGAAAACTGCGGCACTTAGGCTCCCTGTTGCGTGTGCAAGCGCTGCTGCGCCTCACTGAAACTGGTGGTGACGATATCTTCGACAACGTCTCCGGCTTGGGCGATGGTCACTGAAAGATCAGTCAGCTGGTTTTGATTCATCCGCGCAAGCACATAATCAGCAGGATTCATTCGCCCCGGCGGGCGACCGATTCCGATCCGCAGCCTGTTGTAGTCACGTGTGCCCAGGACCTGAGAGATTGACTTAAGGCCGTTGTGGCCGCCTTCTCCGCCCCCGGTCTTCAAGCGCAGAGTGCCCTCAGGAAGGTCGAGATCATCGTGAACGACCAAAAGACGTGAAGGCGTGACATTCATGAACTTCGCGAGACGCCCGATGGGACCACCAGAAGTGTTCATGTAGGAATCGCTGATTGCCAGAATTACTCGCGGTCCGGGAACTCCCCCGGGGAGCATTCCCAATCGAATGTCTGCGCAGTGAGTCCCTGAACGATGGGCCGAAAGCTGGACTCCTGCATTCGATGCGAGCAGGTCCACGAGCATATGCCCGACATTGTGGCGCGTATTCGCGTACTGGGCACCTGGGTTACCCAGGCCCACAACCATCCAGGGATCCGTTGAAGTCATAGAACGATTGTGCCACCCCCTCCCCGCATCTGCGTCCAGGAAGAAGGTGGCACACCTGTGAAGTTGAGCGTTGAGAACGTTTAGAGTTTCCCCGCGGGAGCTGAAGGAACGGCAACAATGAAAGCTGGCTCTCCCAATTCGTGATCTGCGAAAGCGCGCGCAACAGCCTGCGCGGTTTCCTCCACACGCTCGCGATCAACCAGGGCAATGGCACTGCCGCCGAATCCCCCACCTGTCATTCGCGCACCATAGGCACCCGCGCCGCGCGCCGCATCCACAGCGACATCGAGTTCAGTACACGACACCTCGTAGTCATCACGCAGGGAATCGTGCGAATCATTCATGAGCGCACCGACAACATGGACGCGAGAACCCTCCAGGGGACCTTCCTTGAGGAGCTCAATCAACGCGCGAGTGCGCGCAATTTCAGAGACGACGTGACGCATTCGCTTGCGAAGCCTCTCATCTTCCAAAGCCTCACTGGCAGCTTGCAGGTCGTCGACCTCAACGAGCTGTTCCACGCCCAGGAGTCGGGCGGCCTCTTCGCAATCAGCACGGCGTTGTCCGTACTGTCCATCCGCCAAGGAGTGCGCAGCCCGCGTATCGATAACGAGCAGCGCAAGCCCTTGAGATTCCAGGTCGAAGGGGATGTGTTCCACGCTCATATCGCGGCAATCCAATGCAAGGGCATGGCCTTCTTCGCAACGCAGCGACGCGGTCTGGTCCAATCCCCCGGTGTTTGCTCCCGCGATCTCGTTTTCTGCACGGCGCGCACACTCGACGAGGATTGCTCGTCCCTTATCGCTGGGCGCACTCAGCGGGCCGGCCAACCCCAGGTCTTCGGCCTCGTCAATGGCGACGGCCATTGCACACTCAAGGGCGGCAGATGAGGAAAGCCCACCGCCGCGGGGAACGCAGGAGTAGAGTGCAGCGTCAAAACCGCGAATCGGCCCATAACCAGCCTTTTCGAGCGCCCACGCAACGCCGGAAAGATACGAGGCCCAGCCAATAACTTCACCCTCGCAGCCACGCGGTGCGACCTTGTCGAGGTCCAGCTCATCGACGGCCTCGCGGGTCTGGGGCGACACCAGGCGCAGCAGGCGATCCTTGCGCGGGGCGTAGGCGATGAAAGCTCGATGCGGGAGGGCAATGGGAAGACAGGGACCCCCGTTGTAGTCGACGTGCTCACCAATAACATTGACGCGCCCGGGTGCCGACCATACATCGAGGGGCTGGTAGCCGAAAGTTTCTTCAAAAAGTTCGCCGGCGAGTTTGCGTCCTTCGTGGGCGCTCAGAGCGGCTGACCAGGACAGATCCACGTGCACACTTCCTTGGGTGAATCGATCAATACAGTGTCTTCAGCGTAGCGCATTGGGCATCTTCCTCACGCCGATATGCTTGTGGACTCGATGTGCTCGACGCCGGCCTCCCCATGTACCATGGGCGAGTTCGTATTCCCCATTTCAGGTAGTTTCATGTATCTCCCTCAGCGTTTACCGGGCCAAGAATGGCTCGGCGTTGTCGTTGCGATACCTGAACCCTGGGTGAGTGCGCTGACAGATATTCGTGTCGGTTTGGGCGATGAGCAGGGAACAAAAGTGCCCGCCCACATCACGATTCTTCCACCAACAGCAGTGGATAAGGACCGCCGCGAGGACGTGATCGAGCATCTGCGTACGGTTGCGCAGCGCTACACGCCTTTCCGAGTGACTTTGGGTGAGACGGGAAGTTTCCGCCCGGTTTCGCCAGTTGTCTATCTTTCTCTTGCCGAGGGCGCGCGCGAATGCACCTTCTTGGCGGAAGATATCCGCTCCGGCCCCCTGTACGCCGAGGCTCGATTCCCCTATCACGCACACGTCACCCTCGCGCAGGGTGTGTCCGATGAGGCGCTGGACCGCGCGATGAGCATCGGCTCTTACGAGGCCTCGTGGATGGTCCCGGGTTTTCGCCTGGATCGCGTGGACGAGAACGGCGTCTACTCATCCATGGCGCTTTTTGATTTCGAGAGCGCCTGAGTAGTTAGAGTTCGTAGCTCACCGACAGCGGTGCGTGGTCGCTCCAGCGTTCCTCGTACGAGGCCGCGCGGCCAATAGCGAAAGAAGTAGCCTTCTCCGCCAGCGCGGGCGTCGCGAACTGATAATCGATACGCCAACCGGTGTCATTGGTAAATGCCTGACCGCGCTGAGACCACCAGGTGTAGGGGCCTTGAACGTCGCCGGCAAGATCACGCATGACGTCATGCCATCCCGCGTCGAGCCACTGATCCAGGAATGCGATTTCCTCATCGAGCACACCCGCGCGCTTGTTGTGGTTCGAGGTCCAATTCTTGATGTCGGAGCGGCTACGAACAATGTTGAAATCCCCAGCAACGACGGTCCCGAGGACGCCCGTTTGCCCCTGCGCGGCCTCGGCAAGAAGTTCTCCCATGCGGCGGCCAATACGCGGAAGATGCGCCATCTTCGCTTCCTGCTTGGGGGTGTCCTTTTCACCCGAGTGGAAGTAGGCGGAAACAACGCGGACGCGCCCAGCCTGAGTTTCAACCACCGCTTCTAGCCAGCGTCCTGAATCAACATCGGTTTCCTGATCGTCAAGGAAAAGGCGCGGTTCACCGCTGATGTGTGCGCTATCCTTGCGCACTGCAACTGCGACGCCTGCACGTCCCTTAATTCGGCAGGGAAGAATGATGCTTTCCCATGCATCGCCCAGTAGTTCGGTGGCGATTTCTTCATCCGCACGGACTTCTTGGAGAAGAAGAACATCACAGGGGTTGGCGTCGAGCCACTCCATCATGCCCTTGCGGTGTGCGGCGCGGATTCCGTTGACATTAACGCTGGTAACAGTGAAAGCCATGGGCTTCAGTGTACTTGCTGATGAGTGATCAGGTGGAGAGATCAACCCTTGTCTTCATTGAAATCACGCTCGACCCTGTGGAGGTCTGGTTAATTTCGGGCTAGCGTTATGCGAATAAATCCTTCTACCCAAGGAGTGCCATGCGCGCTGTTGTCATGCATGAACCCGGCAATGTCACCGTCGATGAGATGCCGATGCCGACCATCCTCGAGCCCACGGACGCCATCATCAAGCTGGCGGCCACCTGTATCTGCGGCTCGGACCTGTGGCCTTACCGCGGCTTTGAGCCGGTCCACGAGCAGCGCATGGGACACGAGTACGTCGGTACCGTCATCGAGGTTGGCGAGGCCGTCACAACCGTCAAGCCCGGAGACTTCGTCGTCGGCTCCTTCTGTATTTCCTGCGGCGAGTGCGAGATCTGCCGCGCCGGCTACCCCTCTCGCTGCGTGACCGCCGCCGCGCAAGGCGACACCTACGTGAGCACCCGCGCGGGTGGAACTCAGGCCGAATACGCACGTGTTGCCCTGGCGGATGGCACGCTCGTGAAGACCCCCGCAGCCCCCACGCCTGAGCAGCTTCCCTCCCTCCTTGCCGCCTCCGACGTCCTTGGCACCGGTTGGTTCGCCGCTGACGAGGCCGGTGCAGCTCCCGGGAAGACGATCGTCGTCGTGGGCGACGGAGCTGTGGGACTCGGCGCGATTATCGGTGCGAAGCAGCTGGGCGCGTCCCACATCATTGCGATGTCGCGTCACGCGGATCGACAGGCACTTGCCCGTCAGTTCGGCGCGACAGACATCATCGAAGAGCGCGGCGAAGAAGGTATTGCCCGGATCAAGGAAATGACCGGCGGTCTAGGCGCAGACGGCGTCGTCGAGGCGGTCGGCAACGAGGCAGCTTTCGACCAGGCGCTCGGCTGCGTTCGCCCCGGAGGACATCTGTCTTTTGTGGGTGTGCCTCACGGTGTTTCCTTGGACATGGGCCGCATGTTTAATGCCGAGGTGCACATGTTCGGCGGTCCCGCTGCCGTGCGCAAGTACCTGCCGACCATGATCGACCGGATCTACCGCGGCGAAATCAACCCGGGTGCCGTCTTCGACTTAGTCCTGCCGCTTGAGCGGGCGGCCGAGGGCTACGCTGCCATGGACGAGCGCCGCGCGACGAAGGTCATGTTGACGCTCTGATCAACAGGCCTGTTCGCTCCTAGTGCCCTGTCTTCGCCGAAGACAGGGCACTATGCTATTCACCATGTCCGAATCGACACTGACACCAAGCCCTCAGGAATCACACTCACAGTTGAGGTGCTGCGCTGGGCAGAGCGAAAATGCCTGCGGAGATACTGCGGAAAAAGTATTAGCGAGCAGCCACGAGCACACGCATCCCCATAGTCATGATCATTCGCACGGACATGCTGCTTCTCGCAAAAGGCTTGCGATCGCATTGGCAATTACAGCGACGATTTTCATCGCAGAACTTGTTGCTGCTTTCTTCACGTCTTCTTTGTCTCTTGCAGCCGATGCCGGGCATATGGCGGTCGATTCTGCGGGACTAGTCATCGCTTTTATCGCGGCAACGCTTGCTTTGCGTCCCCGTGATAACCGGCGGACGTGGGGATGGGCGCGTTCAGAGGTTCTCGCCGCCGCTTTCCAAGCGGGCATGCTGGTCATCATCAGTCTTTTGGTTGCGATCGAAGGCATTCAGCGCTTAGTCTCTCCCGTTGAGGTCCGTGCGACGCCCATGCTGTGGGTTGGAATCCTGGGACTGGTCGCAAATGCGCTCTCTCTCATGGTGCTCATTGGCGGGCGCCATGCATCGCTTAATATGCGCGCAGCCGTTCTTGAGGTGGCCAATGATGCCTTGGGGTCTTTTGCAGTCATCATTGCTGCAAGTGTTGAATTGATCGGCGGGTGGAGTCGCGCGGATGCCCTAGCCTCAATTTTCATCGCACTCTTAATGGCCCCGCGCGCATGCATGTTATTGCTTCGAACCCTGCGGATTTTGATGGAGGAAGTCCCCGAGGAAATCGACCTTGCGCAGGTCCGCCAGCACATGCTCTCGATTCCCCTGGTCGAGGACGTTCACGATCTTCACGTGAGTTCGGTGGCTTCAAACCTGGTGACGGTTACCGCACATATTGAGGTTGCCGAGGCGGTTACCGCCGGCCAACGAGACCAGATTATTCACTCCCTGAACGAGTGCGCGATGCACCATTTCCCCGTTGAAATTGCTCATTCAACCTTCCAGGTCGAATCAATCTCCCACGCAAAACACGAGCATCTTCAACACTAAAACCGTTTTTCGGCTCTACGCCCTACGCTTCTCTTGGACTACTCAGGGATAGACCCACACACGGCACCCTCAACGAAGGTGATGTGCTCATAGAGCGCAATGAGCTGTCCCAAGACCGAAGGAGTCAGCGCGGGCGCCATAATCGAGGTCGTGGGACGGTTGCCGGTTAACACGCGGGCGGAGACGATGACCGGGTGCGTGAAGGCTTCACCAAAGCGAGCGAAACACCTTTCGCCGGCGGGCACGTCCGCGCATGCAAGGCCCGAGACCCCTGCATCAACCACCAAAAACCTCATGACACCACGCTAGCGTCACCCAGCAGCACTGCGGCGCTGATCAGCTCGAATCTTGGGGTGCACGTGCTCCGACGAAGACGTTCACGATCCTGTTTCTCGCGTGCCCTTGACAGTGACGTAGGGTCACAGTATTCGATGGGTTCCATGAGAGTCAAAGAGATGGCTGACCTCGCGGGTACAACGACGCGGACGGTGCGCTACTACCACCGCGTGGGGCTTCTGCCTGTGCCCCCGGTCGTCGCGGGGCACCGCGACTATGGAATCGAGCACCTGGCACGCCTGCTGCGTATCCGTTGGCTTGCTGAGTCCGGCATCCCGCTGGGGAAGATACCCCAGATACTCCCCGAACGACCCGATCAGCCGACGGACGCCATCGAGGCCGATCTGCTGGCGACTCGAGCCCAGATTGAAGCCCGCATGGCGGTCCTGCGTGACCAGTGCGAGCGGATAGACCGACTCGTTGCCAGGGTACGCTCGGGCGAGGTACTTTCGCCGCTCCCGGTCGTCCTCGAACATTTCTACAATCGCATCGAGGTCCTTATTGGGGACCCAGCAACGCTATCCATCGTGCACACGGACCGGCGCATCATCTTGACCCTGGCGCTGTCGGGACTCATTCCATCCTCGCTGGGTCCTCTCATTGATGGACTCAGCGACGAGGACCACCGAGCGGTGGCCAGCATGCTCACTACGTTCGCTAAGCTCGACCGCAACCGCTACCCCGATGCTTATGACGACGAGGAGAGGAAGCGCGTCATCAAGGAACTTGAAGAAACCGCGTGGGCAGTCCTCGAGCGCAACAGGTCGACAGCCCTCAGAGTGCTGCAAGACCTGCCCAGCGGCGGACCCGGGCACCTCCTATGGAAGCAGGTGGCCCGCCTGTCCAAGATCGGCTATCCCGAGCCGAACCAGAGACAAGTCATCAAGCTCTTGCTTCGTCGCGTTCGCGACGACCCAGAGTTTGGTCTGGTACTTGAAGAGAAAACAGGAAAGGACTGGGACCTTGTCTAATCTCATCGAGGCCGAGGGCCTCATCAAGAGCTTCGGGAAGGTCAAGGCGCTGGACGGCCTCGACCTGGGGGTCGGGAAGGGCCAGATCCACGGCTTCCTGGGCCCCAACGGCGCGGGGAAGTCCACGACGATCCGCGTGCTGCTGGGCATGTACCGCACCGACGGCGGCCGCGCCCGAGTCCTGGGGATGGACCCCGCCCGCGAGGCCTCCGCCATCAACCGCCGCCTCGCCTACGTGCCCGGCTCGGTGAGCCTGTGGC
>ERZ773213.1599-NODE-1599-length-11665-cov-94.895435_pt1 | contig 11665 bp, 8 predicted proteins | sample MGYA00580996_ERZ773213 | MGnify/ENA primary metagenome ERZ773213 (study PRJEB29015, sample SAMEA2738152) | human oral metagenome | biome: human oral; feature: human-associated habitat; material: saliva | place: China | collected 2197 ...
TTGGTGTCGGCGTAGTCGAAGAAGGCGGGCACGGGGAAGTTGACGATGCGCCCGCCGATGGCCTTGGCCGCGCAGGACATGATGGCCTCCGCGTAGGGCATGCCGGACTCGGTGGCGGTCGCGGCACCGTTGAGTTGGACGACTGTTGAGCCGGCGAATGACACGTGCGGCATGGCTCGGGTGACCTCGGCGGTTGTGTTGCCCCACGCGATGCCGAGGGTGACTCCGGGGAAGAGCATGTCGACGAGGTGCTCGGCGGCAACCAGGGCGACGTTGTGGAGCCTATTGACCTCGGTGTGGACGTCGTGGACGGGCACGACGGATACCTGGACTCCGAAGAGGTCTGCGATTTGCCCGGCAAGGGTTCCTTTGGTGCCCGGGGATGCGGACACGGAGATGCGCACGAGCCCGACCTCGCGGGCGTGTGCGAGCAGTCGGGATACGGATGAGCGCGATATTTGCAGGTGGCGAGCGATTGTTTCCATCGTCTGACCCTGCAGGTAGTACATTGAGGCTGCCTCATGCGCCTGTTCGTCACGTATTGTCACGTTTTCTAGTGTGCCATGCACAAGCGTGCAGATGTGTGATTTTGGGTATTCATTCGCCTTATCCTCGGGCTAGATTTGCCTGCGACAGATGGTCAGGGTCACACCAAGGGTGCTGAACGAACGTGCATTCGGCTTGGGCCGACGTGCATGAAGTGCAATACTTGGGGTGATCCGTCAACAGTATCCATGGGGTTATTGTTAGATGGCACATAGTTAGCGGTGATTCATCACCGGTGACCCGGCGTGAGGACGCGCCGGAGAAAGATAGGAAACATGCTCTCAACACTGCTTCCGGCAGCCGCTGACGCGACTGCCCCTACCACCGGCCAGATTTTCTGGTCTGAGTTCCTCGGCACAGCGGTTCTGCTTCTCCTCGGTGGTGGCGTCGTCGCCACCAACCTCCTGCCCAAATCCAAGGGCAAGGGCGGCGGCTGGCTTCTCATCAACTGGGGATGGGGCCTCGCGGTCTTCGCCGGCGTCTACGTCGCCTTCCGCACCGGCGGCCACCTGAACCCCGCCGTCACGATCGCCAAGGTCGTCGGCAACATGTTCGACCCGAGCGTCACCCTCAACGGTCCCGCCGTCGAGGCCGGCGGAATTCCCGTCACCGGCACCAACGTCGCCATCTACATCGTCGCCCAATTCCTCGGCGCCTTCGTCGGTGCCATCCTGTGCTGGCTCACCTTCAAAAAGCACTTCGATGAGGACTGCGACCCCGCCCTCAAGCTCGGCGTCTTCTCCACCGGCCCCGAAATCCGCTCCTACGGTTGGAACTGCCTCACTGAGGCCATCGGCACCGCCGTCCTCATCCTGTGGGTCTTCGTCTCCGGCTACACCGAAACGGCGATTGGCCCGCTCGGCGTCGCCCTCATCATCGTCGTCATCGGTAACTCCCTGGGCGGCCCCACCGGTTACGCCATTAACCCGGCCCGTGATCTCGGCCCGCGTATCGCCCACGCGATCCTGCCGATCAAGGGCAAGGGTGGCTCCGACTGGGGCTACTCCTGGGTTCCCGTCGTCGGCCCCATCATCGGCGCCATCGTCGGCACCGTCATTTACTTCCTCGCCCTCGCCTGAGGGTAAGTGTGCGGGCGAGGCTGCCACGGCCTCGCCCGCGCCATCCCCGCCGCCGGGAAACCAATCATCTGGTGGGACGCAGACGTCCCGTACGCCGCGCTGGTGGCCACGCGCGGCCCCCACAACGACGTGACAAAACTTCCGAAAGGACACTCATGACCACCCCCGAAATGTTCGTTCTTGCCATCGACCAGGGCACCACCTCGACTCGTGCGATCATCTTCAACCACGCCGGCGAGATCGTCGCGGTCGGCCAGCAGGAGTTCACCCAGATCTTCCCGAATCCGGGCTGGGTCGAGCACAACCCCATCGAAATTTGGGACACCACGCGCCTGGTCGTCGCCGAGGCTCTGCAGAAGGCAGAGATCAACCGCCATCAGCTGGCCGCCATCGGCATCACCAATCAGCGTGAAACCACTGTCGTATGGGACAAAAACACCGGCGAACCCGTCTACAACGCGATCGTTTGGCAGGATATGCGTACCTCCGACATTGTCAAGGAACTCGAGGGCGACGAGGGTCCGGATCGCTTCCGTCAGATCTGCGGCTTGGGTCTGTCCCCCTACTTCTCCGGCTCGAAGATCAAGTGGATCTTGGATAACGTCGAGGGCGCTCGCGAGCGCGCCGAGGCCGGTGACCTGTACTTCGGCAACACCGACTCCTGGGTTTTGTGGAATCTGACGGGCGGCGTCAACGGCGGCGTGCACTGCACGGACGTCACCAACGCCTCGCGCACGATGCTCATGGACATCCGCACCCTGCAGTGGCGCGAGGACGTCTGCGAGATCTTCGGCATCCCGATGTCGATGCTCCCCGAGATCAAGTCCTCCTCCGAGATCTACGGGTACGGCCGCAAGAACGGTCTCCTCGTTGACACTCCGATCGCCGGCATCCTCGGCGACCAGCAGGCAGCCACCTTCGGCCAGGCCTGCTTCGAGAAGGGCATGGCGAAGAACACCTACGGCACCGGCTGCTTCATGCTCATGAACACCGGCACGGAGCCCGTCTTCTCCAACAATGGCTTGCTCACGACCGTGGCCTACAAGCTGGGCGATCAGCCGGCCGTCTACGCGCTCGAGGGCTCGATCGCCGTGGCCGGCTCGCTCGTGCAGTGGCTGCGCGACAACCTGGGCATGATCGTCAAGTCCTCCGACATTGGCGCGCTGGCCTCCACGGTCGAGGACAACGGTGGCGTGTACTTCGTCCCCGCATTCTCCGGCCTGTTCGCCCCCTACTGGCGTTCGGACGCGCGCGGCGCGATCGTGGGCCTGACCCGCTTCGTCAACAAGGGCCACATCGCACGCGCCGTCGAGGAGTCGACCGCGTTCCAGAGCGCCGAGGTCCTCGACGCGATGAACGCCGATTCGGGCGTGCCGCTCAAGGAGCTCAAGGTTGACGGCGGCATGACGCACGACGACCTGGTCATGCAGTTCCAGGCCGACCTGTGTGGCGTGGACGTCGTCCGCCCGAAGGTCATCGAGACGACCGCCCTGGGTGCCGCCTACGCGGCCGGCATGGCGGTTGGCTACTGGGAGAGCACCGACGATGTCGTCGCCAACTGGCAGGAAGGCAAGCGCTGGAAGCCCACCATGGAGCCCGCCGAGCGTGACCGCACCTACCGCCTGTGGAAGAAGGCCGTCACCCGCACCCTGGATTGGGTGGATGACGACGTGTTGTGATCACGTGCCTGACGTAGGGACGAGGCCGGGGCTGCGCGAGCGGTCCCGGCCTCGCCGTGTGCGGGGGGTGAGGGGCTAGAAGGGTTCGCAGCGCACGCGCCCACCGGCGTCGCGTATGAGGTGGGCGGCGTCGGCGACCATGAGGGGTGAGCCGCACACGTAGTAGGTGGCGTCGGTGTCGATGCCGGCTTCGCGTAGGTAGTTCGTGACTCGCCCGTGGAAGGTTCCGGGAGTGTTCTCGCGGCTCACGCAGCGTATGGTGCGCGGCAGGGGCGTGTTTACGTGGCGTGTCGGGTCGTCGGTGGTCGTTGCGTACCCGAGGAGGAGAACATCATCGTTTCGTACGTCACGCTCGAATTCCGCAAGAAAGGGGGCGATCCCTGTTCCGGTTGCGATGAATACGCGTCGTCGTGTGTCAGGTGTCGTCGCGCGCGTGTCAGAAGTGCCCGTGTTGAGGAGGAATTGCCCCAGAGGGAGTTCGATGTCGACGGTGTCTCCCGCTGTCACGTGGCTCGCCCATGCCGCGCCGAGTCCGCGGGTGCGAACGTCTATGAGTAGGCGCACGGCCTGGCCGGGTTCGCAGGCGAGCGAATAGGGGCGCCACTCGAAGGGTGCGACTCGCACGAGCGCGTACTGGCCTGCATGCCACAGGGCGGGTGTGGGCAGACGGAGTGTGATGTCTCGGATGGTGGGTGTCGCCCAGCTGACGCACTGTACGCTTCCCCGGTGCCGCCTGGCGCCGACGTTACGATCTGAGCCGGATTCGTGGGGGTGCGTCGCGGGAGTTGAGGCGTTGTCCTGTGCGTGAAGGGCGGCTATGATGCGCGGGTATCCTGCGGGTCCCAGGGCCTTGCAGGTGGCAGACATGCCCGCCATTGCGGCTCCTACGATCCCGGGCATTCCTGCGTCTTGTCCGGTGAGGAAGAGGTTCGCGATGGGTGTTGAGGGGGTGGCCAGGTTGGCCTGGAATCGTTCGGGTGTGAGGGGCAGCCCGTAGAAGCAGCCCTGGGCGTGGGATGTGAAGTGTTCGATGGTCAGTGGGGTGCCCACTTCGGCGTAGGCGATGGCGTCTCGTAGTCCGGGAACGGCTGTCTCTGCGAGGTCAATGAGTCCGCTTTTCATGATTTCTGTGAGGGTCTCGTAGTCCCGGCCTCTATTCTTCGGCCGTGTTCCCGCCCAGCGTTCGAAGGCCTCGGGCGTGACAAAAGAGACGATCTCCGCTGTCGCGTGTGGTTCCCCGGACTTGATGCCTGGGAAGGAAATGAAGGCAGACTGTGGGTGCCCGTCGAGGAGGTCGGCGGTCATCTGGGCCGGATCGTGGGGGCAATCCGGTGTTGTCACCCAGACGTTCGATCCGTCGACGCTTTCGGGGTAGCGGTCGAGAATTAGGTAGACGGTGACCGCTGTTCCTCCGTGTCCGAGGCTGGCGATCTTTTCACGTATGGGCGCTGTGAGTGCGCCGGTTGGCCCTGTGGTTGGTAGCAGGCGCGTGTATGTCTCGCACGCGCCGATGCCGGACATGATGATCGGTGCACGTTCTTCGTAGGAGAGGGGGATGGGACCTGAGCGGTCGGTGACGCGCACGCCGACCGCTCGTCCGGCCTCGACAATGATGCTTTCGACGTCTTGTGCGACGCGGATCTGTCCGCCCTTGTCGCGTATGTGCTCTTCAATCATGCGTGCGATCTGGCCGCTGCCGCCGTGGGGGAACCATGCGCCGTTCATGTAGTGGCTGACGATCATCGCGTGGGCGACGAACGCGCTGCGCGCGGGCTCGACCCCGTAGTCGCCCCATTGTGTGGTGAGGAGTGCGCGCAGGGCGGGGTCGTGGAAGCGGCGCTTCATGTAGTGCTGCGTTCGCTCGAGCGCGCAGCCTTCCAGTAGGCGTCCTGCGAGGCGTAGGGCGGGGGCGGCCCGAGGGGGAACCATCTCTCGCGCGTATCCGAGCGACATCCAGGAATAGGCTCGTCGAACGTCCTTGCAGTATCGACGGATCGCTTTCTTTTCGTGTGGAAACAGGGAGGTGAGGAGGTGGAGGTATTCCTGGAGGCCTGAGGGGATCGCGACGTCGAGGCCGTGGCCGGGCAGGCAGAATCGGTCGTAGTGTTCGGGCATGCGAGTCCATGTCAGGGAGCCGCCGGTGAGGTAGTCCATGAGTTGGCGTGGGCGCGAGCCGGGTTCCATGTCTCCCACGTAGTGAAGGCCTACGTCCCACGACGCTCCCATGCGGCGGAATGAGTGTGTGAGGCCGCCTGGGGTGGAATGTTTTTCGAGGACGAGTACGCGTGCTCCGGTGGTTCGGGCGAGCAGTCCGGCGCTCGTTAGCGATCCGATTCCAGAGCCGATGATGATCGCGTCGTACATGGGAACTCCCAAAACTAGACAGTGTCTACTCATGGGATCATGTGTGGGTAGACACTGTCAAGTTGTGGTCCAGTGTCGGTTACACTGTGGACATGACGCGCTCCACCACACCCGACGGGCTACGCGAGGCGATCCTGACCATCAGTCGCAACCTGCTCAACGAGGGAGGGCCAGCCTCGCTGTCCATGCGCGAGGTCGCCCGCCGCGCGGGATGCACCCACCAGGCTCCCTACCACTACTTTCAAGGGCGTGAAGCAATCCTTGTCGTCCTTGTTGAGGAGGGGTACCGCCGCCTGGAAGAAGCACTGGCGCAGGCTCGCAGCGCCAACGAGGGAGCCGCGCCGGACGTGATCACTCGCGCGGCGGGGTGCGCCTACCTGACGTGTGCTCTGGCCAATCCCGGAGTCTTCCGCATCATGTTCCGATCCGACATGTACGACTCGGATGCCCATCCACAGGTGAGGACAGCAAGCTTGGCAGCTCGCGCTCAGCTGCGCTCCCTGGCGAGCCTTGCCTATGGAACCGACGACCCGCGCGCGGAGTTGACCCTGTGGGCCTACGTTCACGGCCTCGCGACCCTCGCCCTCGACGGGCCGCCCGCCCTCGGTGTTGGTGAACAAGTGCGCCGCTGTGCCCTGGAGGCGATCGATGCTCCCTATTTCGTTGACGGACTCCGAGGGGTCCGTTAACCCCAACGTGGCGACAGAGCAGTCCTAGGACCCAAGGCCAACAGTGGCGTTCGACGCGTCACCTACAATTGACCCCATGGAAAGCTCTAACAATCAAACGACATATCTCGTCGTCGACGGCGAAAATATCGACGCGACGCTGGGCCTATCGGTCCTGGATCGGCGCCCCAATCCCGAGGAACGCCCCCGCTGGGACCGCGTCCTCGAGAGCGCGCACGGACGCTGGAACCAGCGTGCCAAAGGCCTGTTCTTCCTGAACGGCTCCTCCGGCTTCCTGCCCATGGGCTTCGTTCAGGCCCTGACCGCCATGGACTACTCGGTCATCCCCCTGTCAGGTCCCGCCGACATGAAGGTCGTCGACGTCGGCCTGCAGCGCACGATGGATGCTATCGCGGCCCTCGACTCGGGCGACGTCATCCTCGCCAGCCACGACGCTGACTTCCTGCCCCAGCTTGAGGCTCTCCTGGACCAGGGACGCCGCGTCGCCGTCATGTGTTTCAAGGAGTTTCTTTCCTCCCAGCTCCACGAGCTGGAGGAGCGGGGCCTGGAAATTATCGACCTGGAGTACGACGTCCATGCCTTCCAGGTCCACCTGCCCCGGCTCCACATTATCGACATCGACGACTTCGACCCGATGTCCTTCCTGTAAACGCGCGTCTGGGTGTATCCCTCACGCCACGACGAAGCCGGGCGGCCCCTGCGGGGCCGCCCGGCCTTTCTATGAGCGCAATATTAGCCGCAGATCACTGTGCGGACTTGCCCTTGAGAGCGGCCAGGCGAGCCTCGATCTCGACCTGCGAAGAATCGGTTTCGAGTTCTGCGAACTGGGCATCCAGGCTGGATGCGGCCAGCTCGATTTTGCCCTGGGCCAGGGCCTCCTGGCGGCGAACGCGGTCCTCGAAGCGACCGAGCTCGCTCGTGGGATCCAAAATGTTGATAGAACCCAGCGCGTCCGTGACCTGCGCCTGCGCCTGGGCGGTCTTCTCGCGGGCGATCAGCTGGTCGCGGCGCGACTTCAGCTCGGAGAGCTTGTCCTTCATCTGCGACAGGCCCTTCTTCAGGCGCTCGGCGACCTCACGCTGTGCCTGGAGTGAAGGCTCCTCGGTCTTGACCTCGTTCTCGAACTGGATCTGCTTACCGATTGCGACCTTGGCCAGGTCGTCCCACTTGTTAGCCCCGGCCTCGTCACCTGCGGCGCGCAGGGCATCGGCCTTCGCGGACGCGGCGGCAGCCTTCTGACCCCAGTCAGCCGCGGCCTTCACGTCCTCCTCGTAGTCCTTCTCGGCCATGCGCAGATTACCCAAGGTCTGGGCGATCGCGTTCTCGGCCTCGATGATTGAGTTCGTGTAGTCACGGACCAGCTGATCGATCATCTTCTGCGGGTCCTCGGCCTTGTCGAGGATGGCGTTAATGTTGGCCTTAGCGAGCTGGGCGATGCGGCCCAGGATCGTCTGCTTTTCAGCCATGATGTTCTCCTTTATGGTGACGTGCGCTCGTGCGCGGGGTGAGCGCGAGGCAAAGGCCCCGCAGGTCGGTGGGTTGACGGGCCCTGATGGGCCAGGAATGCATCCTCGAAGCTATGAGTGCTTCCGGAGGACTCGGTAGCAGCTTGGTGGCGCGTTCTCCTCCCAACTGGTGGTGAACAGAGCAATATACATGTTTGTGCAACGTCATGTCACACAAGATATGTGATGTGTAGCATATCGGTTTGGTGGACGGACAACGCGCCAGCGCACACGCAGCGTTCCTCACGCGCTACCCGCGGCAAACCTAAAAATGGCCCTTACTGCCCGAGAAACCGCCGCCGAAACTCCCGGAACTTCCCGAAAAACCGCCGGAGGAATGGTGACTCGAACTTCTCCGGCTCGAACTCGAACTACCCCAGCTCGAACTCGAACTACCCCAGCTGGAACGGCGAGAACTGCCGCCGCTCGACGTGAGGATCGACCACAGGATCTGCTCTCCCAGCGACGGACCAGAATCACGACCCGGGTCGCGCTCGTAGTTGTATTCGGATTCTGGCCAGCTGTACTGCGGGCGGCTCAGCGGCGTCGCGAGGACACGGTCCGCGAGAGTACGCGATTGAGCGGCCAAGGAAGTCGCCTGGTTCGGGTCGGAGTCCAATGCCTCGCGCGCTGCCTTGAGAGCCTGCTCCGAATCGTTGAGGGTCGAACGCACGGCGAGGTCCATAGCACCGCGTCGCCCCTGCACGTAACGCTGTGCGCGCGTCAACGCGGACTCGGCCAGAGCCATCTGGGAACGGGCGGTAGACCGCGCCCTCTCGTCGTTGTCCCTCCGGGTACGCAGGGGCGCAAGCGCGGCGTCGAGGTTCGCCTCCGCGCTGCGCAAATGCTCGAGAGCCGCCAGCGGATCGCCGTTGTTGAGCAGCGCCGCCTGCCCATCCGCGATGGCTGCGTGAGCGTCACTGACGAGCGGGTCGAAGACGGCTGAATCGGCCTTCAAGGCGGACGTGTCGGTAATGTCAGAGGAGATAGATCCGATCGCAGCGCCAAGGCGGTCATGGATCGCATCAAGGTCTGATTTTGCGGAGAAGATCGCGTCGGTTTGGTGCGTGGCCATCATGAGCGCGCGGTGTGCCGTATCGAGTGAACTCTCCGCGCGGGCGCGGTCCGTTTCTACCATCTGCTGGGCTTCTCCCAGGGCCTTGTCGGCAGTGTCCAGCAGGGCTGCAGCCTGCTCAGGATTGTCCTGCAACGACGCGAGCATCTGCGGCGGGTAAATTCCAGCAATGCTCACCAGCTCGGCCTTGGCGCGCTCCAGGTCGGCGCGCTGTTCGGTCAGGCGCTCGCGGGCATCGCTGATGCGCGTGGGCAGGGTTGCCTGCTCTGAGCGTTTCTTCTCGAAGGAAGCCTGGATGTTGCTCAGGGGATTCATGCTGGTGCCCAGGTCGCGCATGATGCTGGTCGCCAGGTTTGCACGCGCAGTGGGGTTCGTGGAGCCGTTCATCTGTTTTTGCGTCTCGAAGCAGCGTGCGACCGACTCTTTGGCGAACTCTAGGGTGCGGGCGAACTCGTCCGTTTGGGCGATGCCGAATTGGGCGCGCGCGAAATCGAGTTCGTCGGCGGCTGAGCGGACCTGCTCGTCGGCAGCCAGGAGCTGATGGTTGGCTTGGGTAACCTTCTTGTGACTGTCATCGATGGACGTGCGCGTCACCTCTTCGGTGACTCCGCCCCGGCGTTTCGACGTTGAGGCGATTAAGAATCCTATCCCCCCGAAGGTGATGAGGGCGAGGAAGACGACGATGGAAGGGCCGAAAGAGCCGCCGATGAGGTTACCGCGCCGGGAGTTTCGGGAGGTGGCCGAGGGGCTACTTGTGGATGCGTTCGTTAGGGAGTTAATGAAGGCAACGGCGCCAGACGCGCCGTCCGAGGAGGTCAGGGGGTTGCTGGTCAGCTTGGCTTCGGCTGCCCGCCGCGCGTTATCGCGCGCGCTTTGTGAGACGGAACCGCCGTTGACGCATTCACCGTCCTCACGCTGGGAATAGGCCAGGTAGTAGATGATGTTGCCGTCCGTTGTGCCGGACTTCTTCAAGGTCTGACGGCACCATTCGACGCCGTCGATGCCCGAAAGGTCATCGACGATGACGACGTCGACGGTGATTCCCTTTGCCCGGGCGTCGCGGGCGGCACTTTCTATGCGCGCCCGGTCGGAGTCTGAAAGCCATCCGTTCGGGTCAGTGACAATACCGCTCGTGGCGAGTGGGGATGCGGCGAAGGTGGGCGCGCCCACCGCGATGAGTAGCGTGGTCAGTAATGCGATGAGGTTCAATCGGCGGATTCGTGACACGAGTACCTCCTGCGTTGTGGCGAACAGGCAACGATATACCACGCCACACACTCACGTCCATCGTGTGATGAACAGCGCGCCGCGCGATTACTGCCGTGGGGTCAGTCTACGCGAAATGGGAGTACGTATGGGAGCGTCGGTGCTGTTCGCTACAGGAGAGAGCGCGCTTCGACGTGGGGCGGGTATGCGCCCTATGATAGGGGGAGTCTTGTGGACTAACAGACTATTCACAGAAGGAGGGGACCATGCCTACCGGTAAAGTGAGGTTCTTCGACGCTGATCGCGGTTTCGGCTTCATCACGGGAGACGACGGGGCGGATGTCTTCCTCCACTCGTCCGCGCTGCCCTCTGATTCGCCGAACCCCAGAGTGGGAGCTCGCGTGGAGTACTCGGTGGCTGACGGGCGCAAGGGACCGCAGGCCCTGAGCGTGCGTTTCCTCAAAGAGACAGCTTCCGTTGCCCGAGCTAAGCGCCGTAAACCGCAAGCGATGGTGCCGGTTGTTGAGGACCTCATTAAGCTCCTCGACTCCTCGAGTGCCTCCCTGCGACGAGGCTCCTACCCGGACAACGCGACCAAGATCGCGAAGGTGTTGCGCGCCGTCGCAGAGGAATTTGATGCCTAAAACTGGTGCCCGCACGCGGGCAGTGAAGAAGGACGCGGTCCTGGAGGCCGCGCTCGACGTGGCCCGTGCGGGTGCCGAGGCCGTGGCTCACCCGCGCCCGGTCGGCGAGCATGTGGGCTTCGAAATGGTGTCGGAGCGTCTGGGGACGCACTACTTCGCGTCGACGGACGCAGGCTATGTGGGGTGGTGCTGGGCGGTGACACTCGCCCGCGTGCCGCGCGGACGCGTCGCCACCGTGTGCGAGGTCGATATGACCCCGCGCGAGGGTGCGCTGTTAGCCCCTGAGTGGGTGCCGTGGGAGGCGCGTCTTCGTCCCTCGGACATCTCACGTGAGGACACGCTGCCCTACGTGGCGGACGATGTGCGCCTGGAACAAGGCTTTGAGGATACGAGCGACGATCCGGACCTGCCGGTTGTGCGTGACCTGGGTCTTGGTCGCCCCCGCGTCTTGTCTGAGGAGGGGCGCAGCCAGGCCGCGAAGCGCTGGTATGAGTCGGAGCGAGGTCCGAAGTCGGGTCGCCGCCCACGCAACACCTGTTCCACCTGCGGCTTCCTCATGAAAATGAGCGGCGACATTCGCACCATGTTCGGTGTGTGCGCAAACGAGTGGGCGACGGATGACGGCGCAGTCGTGTCCCTCGATCACACGTGCGGCTCCCACTCGGAGACCGACGTGCCTAAGAATGGGACTGCGTGGCCGGTGCGTCCCTCGCGCGTGAACGAGGGTGCGCTCGATGCTGAGCCGATGCCGCGCGTGTCCGAGCAGGCGGGCACCCAGACCGTGGCGCAGCAGGCGCAGGAGGCGACGCCGTCCGAGGGCGGGCCGGAGGAAGCGGCGCGGTCCGAGGGCGGGCCGCAGGAGGCGACGCCGTCCGAGG